>Ga0070729_10003329_pt1 | contig 18891 bp, 16 predicted proteins | sample tdDd472_FD_66725 | JGI IMG/M metagenome (GOLD analysis project Ga0070729, IMG submission 66725) | Marine sediment microbial communities from the Atlantic coast under amendment with organic carbon and nitrate - tdDd47.2 | ecosystem: Environmental > Aquatic > Marine > Coastal > Sediment | place... | reverse complement strand
CGATGCGTGACGCGGTCCGCCGACTTGTAGCCGAGCCGGTTGACCATCAGCGCGTGGCGCACCTCCTCCATCAGGTTCGAACCGTCATTGGAGGCGGAGCCGTCGACGCCGAGGCCGACCGGGCTTCCCGCCGCTTCCAGTTCCAGTGTCGGGCAGAAACCTGAGGCAAGCACCGCATTCGACGTCGCGCAGTGACAAACGCCGACGCCGTGCTTGCCGAGCTTCGTGCAGTCGTCCGCGGTGAAATGTATGCCATGTGCCAGCCACACGCGCGGCTGCAACCAGCCGCAATCCTCCAGCCAGTCGATGGGCCGGTAACCGAATGTAGCCTTGCAGAACTCTTCCTCGTCCTCGGTCTCGGCGAGGTGTGTATGCAGGCGGCAGTCGTATTTTTCCGCGAGTTCGGCACTCGCCTTCATGACGCCGCGCGAGACGTTGAACGGCGCACAGGGCGCGAGCGCGATCTGCGTCATCGCGCCGTCGGAGGTGTCGTGAAATGTCTGCAGGACCCGTTCGCTGTCCGCGAGGATCGTGTCCTCGTCCTGAACGATATGGTCAGGCGGGATAGCGCCGTCCTTTTCGGACAGGGAGAGCGACCCGCGCGTCACCGTGGCGCGAATGCCAAGCGCCCGCGCTTCCTCGACCTCGATATCGGCTGCATCCTCCAAGCCCTTGAAGACCATGTAATTATGGTCCATCGCGGTAGTGCAGCCCGACAGCAGCAATTCCGCCAGCGCCAGCCGCGCGCCGATGCGGAACATGTCGCGGTTCAGCCGCCCCCAGATCGGATAAAGCGAGACCAGCCAGGGAAACAGCGCCTTGTTATAGGCCTGCGGATGGACTCGGCTGAGTGTCTGGAAGAAATGGTGATGCGTGTTGATCAGGCCCGGCAGGATGACATGCCGGCTTGCATCGAAGCTCCGGTCGACCGGTCGGGATGGCTGCTTTCCGGCGGGGACCAGTTCGACGATACGGCTATCCTGAACGACGATCCCGCCTCCGGCATTCTCCGCCAGAATGGCCAGCGGATCCTTGATCCAAAGCCGCATATGTTTCCTGCCCCACCATCGTCACGCCGCGTTCCGGCGCGGCAAGATTTCGCAGTGCAGCAAATCATATGTGCAACCGCCGCGAAAGCCTAAATATTAGCCAATTCGACGCAACCCGGAGCGCAGCGATGTCCGGACACTTGCGATGATCCCGTGCGCCGCCTACAGCGTTTGCGGGCCCGCAAACGGGTCCGGCCAAGCGGGAGGAATGCATGACGGGTCCGATTGTCATTCTGGGCGTCTTCGTGGCCGACGCCGCCTATCGCGCCGACCGCTTGCCCAAGATCGGCGAAACGCTTCTTGGCAACAGTTTCGCGCTTGGCCCCGGCGGCAAGGGATCGAACCAGGCTGTCGCCGCCGCCCGTGCTGGCGCGGAAACGCGTTTCCTCACCAAGCTCGGCCGCGACACCTTTGCGGACATGGCCTTCCGTATCTGGAAGGACGCCGGCGTGACGCCGGCCGTCACCCAGCATGATGACCAGCCAACCGGCTCGGCCTTCATCTTCCTGGAGGAAGCGACCGGCAATAATGCAATCATCATCTGCCCCGGCGTCGCGGGCACGATTGCGCCCGGCGACATCGAAGGCTGGCGGGATGAAATCGAGAATGCCTCCGTCTTCATGACGCAGCTCGAACAACCAATGGACGCGGCCATGCGCGCCCTGGAAATCGCGCGCGGCGCCGGTGTGACCACCATCCTCAATACGGCGCCTGCAGCCGATCTGCCGGACGGCATGCTGTCGCTTTGCGATTACGTAACCCCGAACGAGCACGAGGCGGAGGGACTGACCGGTATTCCGGTTCGGACGCTGGACGACGCACGCCGCGCCGCCGACCGGCTGATCGCCGATGGCGCGGGCGCGGCTATCCTTACACTCGGCGAAAACGGTGCGCTCTATCATGACGGCGAGACGTCGGTGCATGTCCCCGTCTTCAACGCCGGTCCGGTCCGCGAGACGACCGGCGCAGGCGACGCCTTCAATGGCGGCTTTGCCGCCGCGCTGACGCGCGGCATGTCCCCGGTCGATGCGGTACGGTTCGGCTGCGCCACCGCGGCGATCTCCGTTACCCGTCCCGGCACGGCCGCCTCCATGCCGAGACTCGACGAGATCGAGGCGCTGCTCGCGGCGAAATGAAAAGCCCCGGGACAGGCTCCCGGGGCTTTCTGTGACCCGTCTTCCGGACGCTCAATCGTTGGAAGGCGGATCGTCCTCGGTCAGCAGGCGGTCCTGCTGCATTTCCAGCCACATCGCGTTGACGACTGCGAAAAGGGCCGCGACGGGCAGGCCGAGAAGCCAGGCAAAATACCACATGGGTTCAATCCTTTCTCAGTAGACGCTGTCGCTGTTGGTGGTCACGTCGTCCTCCGTCACCTTGCCCCACAACACCTTGTAGACCCAGGCGGTGTAGAGAAGGATGATCGGCATGAAGATGACGGTGACGACCAGCATGACGAAGAGCGTCAGATGCGACGACGATGCATCCCACACCGTCAGAGACGATCTCGGATCAACCGAAGACGGCAGGATGAAGGGGAACATCGTCAGGCCGACCGTTGAGATGACGCCGAAGATGCCGAGTTTCGACCACAGAAGCGTCGAGACCTCGCCGCCGCTGCGCAGACCGCGTATCGCCATGGCCATGCCGAGGAAACCGAACGCCGGAGCGATCGCGATCCACGGACGGGCGCCATAGGCGGCCAGCCAGCTGCTTCCTCTGGAAACCTCGGAAAACAGCGGATTGGACGGGCCGTCGGCAACAACTGCACCAACGATCGCATAGCCGTCGATACCGAAGGCAAGCCAGATTCCGGCCAGCGCGAAACCGGCCATGGCGATCAGCCCCATGATCGTCCCCAGCGAACGAGCGCGCGTGGCGATCACGCCTTCAGTCTTCACCGTCAGCCATGCCGCGCCATGCATCAGCAGCATGCCGAAGGAAACGACGCCGACAAGGATCGCGAACGGATTCAGCAGGGCGAGGAACTTCCAGTAGAAGGTCCCGTCATACATGGGCTGCAGATCCTCGGTGAGGTGGAACGGTACGCCCTGCAGGACATTGCCGACCGCGACGCCGAAGATCAGCGCCGGCACGGCCCCGCCGATGAAAAGCGCCCAGTCCCAGCCGGACCGCCAGGCGGGGCTTTCTCGCTTCGAGCGGTACTTGAAGCCCACCGGCCGCAGGATGAGTGCCGCGAGCACGACGAACATCGCCAGGTAGAAGCCGGAGAAGGAAACCGCATAGAGCGGTGGCCAGGCGGCGAAGATCGCGCCGCCGCCGAGGATGAACCAGACCTGGTTGCCTTCCCAGACCGGGCCGACCGTGTTGATGACGACGCGACGTTCAGTGTCGGTCTTCGCGACGAAGGGCAGCAGCGCACCGACACCCATGTCGAAACCGTCGGTCAGCGCGAAACCGATCAGCAGAACACCGAGCAGCAGCCACCAGATGACACGGAGAAGTTCAAAACTGATGAGATCATGCAAAATCATGGGTCTTACTCCGCTGGCACTGCGCCCGGCACATTGCCGTCATGGGTGCGCAGACGATGTTCGTGGCGAGCCATCCACCGGTCGGTTTCCTCGACGTCCTGGAACGGCCCCTTGCGGATATATTTGAGCATCAGCCCCATCTCGACGATGAACAGCACCGAGTAGAAGGTGACGAAACCCGCCAGCGTGATCAGCAGATCACCGACGCTCAGATGCGAGACCGAGAGCGCCGTCGGCAAAACGCCGTCCACGGTCCAGGGCTGGCGCCCGAACTCGGCGACAAACCAGCCCAGCTCAGCCGCGATCCACGGCGTCGGAATGATCGCCACGCCGAAATAAAGCGACCAGCGCGGGAACTGCATCCGCCTGAACGACGCCATGAAGAAGAAGTAGGCCATCACCGCGATGAAAGAGAAGCCGAGGCCGACCATGATACGGAAGGCCCAGAATAGCGGCCAGACGGTCGGAACGGTGTCCTCCGCAGCTTGGGCGATCTGCTCGTCCGTCGCCTCGCGGGGATCGTCGACATAGCGCTTCAGCAGCAACGCATAACCGAGATCCTTGCTGTGGGCTTCGAACCGGTCGCGGATGTCCTCGGCGACCTCGCCACGGTCGGCGCGTATCGTCATCAGCGCGTCATAGGCAATCATGCCCGAACGAATGCGTTCCTCGGATTTTTCGACGAGTTCGGCGATGCCCGGGATGACCGTGTCCAGCGAGCGCGTGCCGATCAGGCCCATCGCCCAGGGAATATGGATCGCATATTTGGTCTCGCGCGCTTCCTGGTCGGGAAATCCGAACAGGGTGAACGAGGCCGGTGCGGGCTCCGTTTCCCACATCCCCTCGATCGCAGCCAGCTTCATCTTCTGGTCATGCGTGGTCGTGTAGCCGGACTCGTCGCCGAGAACGACGACCGACAGCGCCGACATGAGGCCGAAACTGGCGGCCACCGCGATGGACCGGCGCGCCAGTTCCATATGCCGGCCCTTGAGAAGATACCAGGCAGAAACACCGAGCACGAAGACCGACGCGGTCACATAACCAGCGGAAACCGTATGCACGAATTTCGCCTGCGCGACGGGGTTGAACAGCACTTCGTAAAACGACGTCATCTCCATGCGCATGGTCATGGGATTGAACTCGGCGCCGACCGGGTTTTGCATCCAGCCATTGGCGATGAGAATCCACAATGCGGAGAAATTGGAGCCGATGGCGACCAGCCAGGCGACGACCATATGCGCCACCTTGGAAAGCTTGTCCCACCCGAAGAAGAACAGGCCGACAAATGTCGCCTCGAGGAAGAAGGCCATCAGGCCCTCGATCGCCAGCGGCGCGCCGAAAATGTCGCCGACATAATGGCTGTAATAGCTCCAGTTCATGCCGAACTGGAATTCCATCGTGATCCCTGTAGCCACGCCGAGAACGAAGTTGATCCCGAAAAGCGTGCCCCAGAATTTCGTCATCTGCCGCCAGATCGGGCGATCGGTCATGACATAGACCGTCTCCATGATGGCAACGATGATCGACAGGCCGAGCGTGAGGGGGACGAAGAGGAAATGATACATCGCCGTCATCGCAAATTGCAGGCGAGACAGCTCAACGACATCGAGCTCCATCTTCCGATCCTTTCTGTCAAAACATGTATTTGATATACACGTTATCCCGGGCACTGATTACAGGCGCCGCGATCGCGGACATTGATACAAATCAATTAAGGCACCCTGGTCACACGGGTACCCGTGCGACATTATGCACCCGATCCGCGAAGTTGCGCTCCGCCTCGCGATGCGAGGCCAGCAGGATCGCGGCGTCAGGCAAGTATTGTCGAATGCCGGCGAGCACTTTTTCCGCTGTCGCGCGGTCCAGCCCTTCGGTCGGTTCGTCGAGCAGCAACAGCGCCGGCCGGCGTAGCAAGGCGCGCGCCAGCGCGAGGCGACGGCTTTCGCCTCCCGAAAGGCCCGCACCCGATTCGCCGAGACGGCTGTCGAGACCGCCGCGTTCATCGATGACCGTATCGAGCGCCACGGCCGCCAGCACCGCCCAGGCTTCCCTCACATCGAGGTCCGGTCGCGCGAGCGCCAAAGCATCATGGATGGTTCCGCTCAATAGCGCACTGCGCTGCGGCAGAAGCGTAACCGCCTGCCGTAAACCGGTTTCGCCGCAGCGGCCGAGGGGCCGCCCGCCGATTTCGACAATTCCCGACTGCGGCACAAGCATTCCCGCGGCAAGGTGCAGGATCGTCGTCTTGCCACCACCGCTCGGCCCGACCAGCGCCACTGTTTCCCCGGCATTGACCTGAAGATCGAATCCTTCGACGACCGGCCTATCCGCACCTTCGTGCCGGAACCCGACGCCGCGCAGCGCCAACACCGGTGCGGCCGGATCGGCGCTTGTCCGCGAGCCTGCTTGCTGCCGGATGCCATCCGCGCGGCTCTCCAAGATCCTGTTTACGCGCCGCGCCGCATCGATCATCCGGCCAATTTCGGCCATGCCGCGCCGAAGCGGCGCAAGGGCTTCGGCAAGCGCGAGCGTCGCGAAGAAACCGAGCGCCGCGATTGCCGGATCGATGGTTCCGGACTGCGCCAACAGCGCTCCGATCAACAGGGCTCCCGCGGCCGCAACACTCTCGGTGACCGACAGTACGAAGCCGCCCGCCCGCTCGATACGGTCATTGCGCGCCACTGCCGCGCGCGTGCGCGCCTCGGCGGCCAGTACATGTTCGCTACGCTCTGCGAGCCGGCCAAACACGGCAAGATCGGTCCGGGCCCGCATGAGGTCGACAAAGCGCATCCGGAAAGCACCGAGTGCCAGTTGTCCCATACGGGACGGCGCGCGCGAGCGCAGCGCGACCAGGCCAAGCGCCAAAACCGCGCCGGGCACGTAGCTGGCGCAAAGCCAGATTACCAGGGCCGGGTCCACCAGAAACCAGAGGATCGCGGCGGTAAGTGCCAGCGTCGTCAGCGCCGCCACGACCGGGATGAACAGGCGAAGCGCTACCCCGTCCAGCGCATCGACGTCTCGGGTAATGCGATTGAGCTGTTCGGAAGCACGCAAGGCCGGCAGCCGGGAAAACGGCAAATGCGCCATGGCGTCAAGCAAATGCACCCGCAGCCGGGCGAGGCTGCGCAGAGTCGCATCATGGGTCAGGATCCGTTCGCCGTAACGCGCCGCAGTACGCCCGAGCGCCAGAAACCGAACCCCGGCGCTAGGCCGAAAGACGTCGAAGGCGATCCCCAGGCCTGCCAGCCCGGCAAGACCTGCGGCCGTGATGAACCAGCCGGAAAGACCGAGCAGCGCAATCCCCGCGATCAACACGACGACGGCAAGCGCCGTCCCGCGCAACAACGACCACCATTCCCGGGCCCATATGCTCCGGATTATCAGGAGAAGCGCTTTCATCCGCCTGCCCCCAGATCGACAACGCTGTCGAGGCGGGTCACCAGATCCATGTCATGCGTGGCGACGATCAGCGTCGCCCCACGCGCTGCAAGCGTCAGAAGACCCTCGCTGACCGCTTGCGCCGTCGCCGGATCGAGATCGGCGGTCGGCTCGTCCGCGAGAACGATATCGGCATTGGAATAAAGCGTCCTTGCCACCATCAGGCGCCGCGCCTCGCCGCCGGAAACGCCATGCCCGGTCTCGCCGAGCCGTGTATCGAGCCCGCGCGGCAGTGCTCTCACGATCCCTTCAGCAGAGGCCTCTACGAGCGCATCCTCCAGCCGCGCGTCATCGCGCATCGCGGCCGACAGGATGAGATTGGCCCGCAGACTTTCATGGGAAAAATGCGGCGTCTGCCCAATCCATGTCAGACGCGCCCGCCACGCATCCGCGGTCCGATCACTGAGGCGTTCGCCCGCGACTTCGATCCGCCCGTCCGAGGGCTCCGCAAGCCCGGCCAGCAGGGCAAGCAGGGTCGTCTTTCCGCTGCCGCTAGGCCCGACTATGGCAAGCGTCCGGCTCGGCTCGACTTCGATATCCGGGAATTCGATCCGTCTGCCGCTCGGAGTCACCCAGACAAGGCTATCGGTGGTAATCGCCGCCGGGCCAGCCAGCGGCGGACAGGCCGTCCCCTCGCCCAGAATGTCGACGGACGGTTCGTCCTCGATATCAACAATCTCTCCGGCGACCGCCGACGCGGCTGCCTTGTCGTGCCATGCCGAGGCCAGATCGCGCAGCGGCTGGAAAAAATCAGGCGCCAGCAGCAGCAGGAAGATGCCCTCGCCGACCGTCAAGGGCGTCGCCCATGCGCCGAAGGTGAGTTCGCCGATTAATGCAAAACCGACGTAGACAGCGACAAGCGCCACGCCGATCGCGGAAAAAAGCTCCAGAACCGCCGAGGACAGGAAGGCTATGCGCAGCACTTCCATCGTTTCCCCACGCAAGCGGTCCGCCGCCGCCTCGAAATCCTCCAGGGTCCGGCGTGTCGCATCCAGCAATCGAAGGTCGGTCAATGCCCGGATGCGCTCCAGCAACAGCGCATTCATCGATCCGACTTCCTGCATCTGGCGCTCGCTGGCGTCGCGGGCAGCAAGCCCGACAAGCGCCATGAAGACCGGGATCAGCGGCCCCGCGGCCAGAAGAATGATCCCGACGACCCATGATAGCGAGAAGGCAACCGCCAGGATCGCCAACGGCACGATCCGCGTGCGCGCCATCGCGGGCGCGTAGCGCGTTACGTAGGGCGCGACGAGATCGAGCTTGTCGGCCGCGAGGCTGGCGATCTCGGCGGAGGAATGCTGGCCCGCAATGACTGGCGAGCGCCTGCTCTGCGCGGCGACGATCTTGGCGCGTTCCCGCGAAATCGCCCGATCGGACGCCGTAAAGGCGATGCCGCCCGCCGCCCAGGACAAGGCCGCGCGGAGTATGCCGATCACGAGGAAGAGAGCGCTGGCAGACCACGGACCGAACAGGCCCGGTTCTCCGCTGATCAGCGCCGACAGAAGAATGGCGACAACGCCGGCCTGCGGAATCCAGAGCAAGGACGCAATCGCGGAGAGCAAAGAGACGAGCGACAACTGCCGGCGGACGGGGGCCAGCATGGCGGCCAGCCGCGCGTCCGCCCTCGCCTTTCTGCCTTCGGTCAGGTCACTCATGACACGCATATATGGTGCATCTCGAATACACCATATATATGCGGACGCGACCTATCCCATGATGTCGATCAGCCGCTGCGACGCGGCAGATCGTCACTGCGCCGCGACGACGATGATCTCCACGGTGTATTCCGGGGTGGCGAGCTTCGCCTCGCCGCAGGCGCGGGCCGGCGCATGACCGGGCGCAACCCAGGCGTCCCAGACCGCATTCATCTCGGCGAAATCCGCCATATCGGCAAGCCAGATGATCGCCTGGAGGATCTTCGTCTTGTCGCTGCCCGCCTCGGCCAACTGCGCCTCGATTTTTCCGAGAATCGATTTCGTCTGTTCGGTGACGCTGGTGCCCGGTTCCCCGACCTGCCCGGCGAGATAGACCGTGCCGCTATGGATGACGGCCTGGCTCATGCGGGTTCCGGTGTCGATGCGGGTGATGTCGCTCATGATGTCCTCGTCGTGATGTCTGTCCCGATCAGGCTTCCGAAAAACCCTGCAGGACGTGGGTTAGATTGTCGCCGAGCGCGTCGGAGACATAGCCGCCCTCCTGCACGAAAAGGACCGGCAGGCCAAGCCCTGCAATCGCCGCACCGATCCGGGCAAAGCCGGGTGTCGTCACCGCAAGCCCCTTGAACGGGTCGTCGATATGGGCGTCGAGCCCCAGCGCGACGACAAGAATATCGGCCCCGAAGGCCGTGGTCCGCTCGAATGCAGTGTCGAGCGTCTTCAGATAGGCGTCGTCTCCGGTGCCGCGCTCGAGCGGAAGATTGAGATTGTAGCCGATGCCGTCACCTTCCCCGCGCTCATGGGCATGCCCCCAGAAAAACGGATAAAAGCGCGCCGGATCGGCATGGATCGAAATCGTCAGCACATCGGATCGGCGATAGAAGATGCCCTGCGTACCATTGCCGTGATGCACGTCGACATCGAGAATAACCGGGCGCTTTCCAGCCCTCAGCAGACGCTCGGCAGCGATGCCGGAATTGTTGAAGAAGCAGAAACCGCCCGCGAGGTCCGCATAGGCATGATGTCCGGGCGGACGACTCAGCACATAGGCTCCACGCTCGCCGCCGTCCATAAGGTCGGCGCCGGCGACAGCCGACTGGGCCGACCAGTAGGCCGCCTCGAATGTGTGTTCCATGATCGGGCAGGACGTGTCGACCTGATGGTAGCCGGCCTGGCCGATCGCCGATTTGGGATAGGTATCCGTCCGGTTGGCCGGATGGATATTCGGGACCACCTCCGCGCCGGCGCCCTCCATGCGCCGCCAGCGTGTGTAGATATTCTTCAAGAACGCAATGTATTCGGCCGTGTGCAGTGCCGCGATCGGCCCCATGCCGGCATCTCCCGGCGCATCGAAGACGCAGCCTGCCGCTTCAGCCGCGGACTTCAGGATCTCGATGCGCTTCGGCTGTTCCGGATTGGGCAAGACCGCACCATTGGCCATGAAGTGCTTCGGATCGTGTTTCCACTGGCGTTCGTCGAAGATGGCTTTCATCGGATTTCCCGTCATTCGTCCTTCAGGGCTGCCAGCCCCTCGTCATTCAGCGTCAGGGTCGTTTCACCCGCCGAGGCGACAAAGCCGAGCCGATCATAGAAGCCGCGCGCCGACTCGTTGTCGTCATAGACGACGAGCTTCAGGAAACGCGCGTTCCACACCGCCTCCGCGTCGGCAGCGACCGCCTGCAACAATCGCTTTCCGAGCCCCTGTCCGCGTGCCCTTGCCGAGACCCAGAGATCGGACACATAGACGCCCGCCCCGGCCCGGACGGTCGAGAAGACGGGCGAATAAAGCGCGGCTCCGACGACGTCCTCTCCGGCTTCGGCCAGCAGGGCCCGGAAGGCCGGGTAATCCCCGAACCCGGCCTTTCCGAGCAACTCGGCCGTCCCGCCGTGATCGTCGCCTATCTCGCCGGACAGATTCGAAAGCGCCTCGTTCAGCCGCTGCGCGTCCTCGGCCTCCGCACGCCGGATCGTGATCTCTGTCATCAGATGGCCGTCCGGTCCGCGCCTTTCAGACCCAGCATGGCGCGCGCCTCTTCCGGCGTGGCGAGTTCGCGCCCGAGTTCCTCGACGATACGGCGGATCTTGGCGACCTGTTCCGCATTCGATGTCGCCAGCTTTCCACGCGCAATCGTCAAGCTGTCCTCCAGCCCGACGCGCACATGCCCGCCAATCGCAGCGGCCATCGTCGTCAGCGGAATCTGGTGCCGGCCCGCCGCGAGAACCGAGAAGGCGTAATCGTCACCAAAAAGCTTGTCGGCGATCAGTTTCATATGCGTCAGGTTCTCCGGATCCGGCCCCATTCCACCCAGCACGCCGAAGACGAACTGAATGAAGAATGGCGGCTTGACCAGTCCCCGGTCGGCGAAATGCCTGAGCATGTAGAGATGGCTGAGATCGTAGCATTCGAACTCGAATCGAGCCCCCCGTTCGCTGCCGAGTTCAGTCAGGATACGGGCAATGTCGCGCGGCGTGTTCTTGAACACCAGATCGTCGGAGCTCTCGAGAAACGATTTCTCCCAGTCATATTTCCACTCGCTGATCCTCTCCGCCGCCGGATAGAGCGCGAAATTCATCGTTCCCATATTGAGCGAGCACATTTCGGGCTCGGCGCGTTTCGGCGCCGCGAGCCGCTCGTCCAGTGTCATCACCGCGCTGCCGCCCGTCGAGATATTCAGCACCGCATCGCTCGCCTGCTTGATCCGAGGCAGAAAGCCCATGAAATGCTCGACCGAGGATGACGGCTTTCCTGTCTCCGGATCGCGCGCATGCAGATGCAGGATCGCCGCGCCGGCTTCCGCCGCGCCGATCGCCTGCTCGGTGATCTCGCTCGCCGTCACCGGCAAATAGGGCGACATCGATGGCGTATGAATCGAACCGGTAACCGCGCAGCTTATGATAATTTTCGACATGAATACTCAGGCACTTCGCGGCAATGCGGATTGAATCTCGGCTGTGAACTGGCGCAGCGAAGTGTCGAGCATCTCGACGATTTCCTCGATCTGGCTCTCGTTCACGATCATCGGCGGACAGACGAGGATATGGTCGCCCTCATGGCCGCCTCGCGTGCGCCGCGAATAAACGATCAGGCCGTTGTCATAAGCGATGTCGACGAACCGGTTGCACGCGCCAAGCGATGCCGGAAGGGGCGTCATGCTGCGCCGGTCGGAGACGAATTCGAAGGCGGTCAAAAGCCCCTTTCCGCGTACGTCGCCGATGATCGCATAGCGCTGCATCAGGTCTTCCAGCCGCGACTTAAGCACCTCGCCCATCCGTTCCGCATTGGCGATCATGCCCTGCCGCTCGATCTCCTCGATCACCGCCAGGCCGGCCGCGCAGGCGAGCGGATTGCCGGCATAGGTGTAGCCGTGCTGGAAACCGCCGGCGTCGAGCACGGGCTCGATCAGCCGGTCATGCGCGGCCATCGCGCCGAGCGGCACATAGCCGGCCGCGAAACCCTTCGACATGACGACGATATCGGGTGCAAGATTCCAGTGCTCGCCGGCAAGAAATTTGCCGGTGCGCCCGGCACCCGTCATCACCTCGTCGAGGATCAGCAGGATGCCGTATTCCCGGCAGATTTCCTGGATCCGCTCCATATAGCCCTTCGGCGGCACCAGCGCGCCCGTCGACGCGCCACCGACAGGCTCGACGAAGAAGGCGAGCACCGTCTCCGGCCCTTCCTCGATAATCTTCTGTTCGAGCATGTTGGCGTAATGCAGACCCGTCGCCTCGTCGTCGGGATCGAGCCCGTCGAGATAGGCACGCGGCGCCGGCACTTTAGGCATCATCCGCATCATCGGCTCGAAAGGCTCGGTCAGCGGGTCGTAGCCGGTGATCGCCAGCGCGCCGAGCGTCGAGCCATGATAGGAGGGAAAGCGCGAGATCACCTTCCAACGCGAGGTCTGCCCGATCGCCACCGCATATTGGCGGGCGAGCTTGATGCCGCTTTCCACCGCCTCCGATCCGCCTGAGACGAAGAAGATGCGGTTCAGGCCTTCCGGCGTCAGCGACGCGGTTTTCGCCGCCAGTTTTTCCGATGCCTCGGTCTCGAAATGCAGCCGGTATCCAAAGGTGGATTTCTCCATCTGCAGGCGCATCGCTTCCAGCACATGCCCGTTAGAGTGGCCGATATTGCAAACCATTGCACCCGACGAACCGTCGAGATAGCGCTTGCCGTCGACATCCCACATATAGATGCCGCGCGCTTGGTCGAGCACCGGCTTGCGACGGCGCGTCTGGTAGAAAAGGTGACTTTTTTGCTGGGTCGTCATTCGGGAATCCGAAAAAAATCAGGAAACGGGAAGCGCCGCGCAATCGCGCGGCCGCAGGCGCAGCGAAACCGGCGCGCCTTCGGCGAAGGGACGTTCGTCGATCATGTTGATTGCCTGCAATTGCATATCGCCGGCGCGAACAAAATAGCGCACCGCCTGCCCCTGATAGTCCACGGTCTCGACCGTGGCATCGACGGCGACCACGCCGTCCGCGGGCGCTTCGCGCGGCGCAAGCTGCAGTTTTTCAGCGCGCACGACAAGCTTGGCCGGTCCCTCGCCCGAGACATTCGGCGCCTTGCCGGCCGGCACCGGAACCCGGCCGAAGGTTTCCGTTTCGAGAACCACAGCTTCGCCGTCACGGCCGACGCAGTTGGCTGAAAGGATATTCGACGCACCGAGGAAATTCGCGACGAACTCGCTGGCCGGCGTGTTGTAGACCTCCTCGGGCTCTCCGACCTGTTCGACGCGGCCAGCCGACATCACGACGATCTGATCCGACATGGCAAGCGCTTCCGACTGGTCGTGGGTGACGAAAATCGTCGTCACGCCAATGCGTTCCTGGATGCGCTTCAACTCGACGCGCATGTCTTCACGCAGATTGGCGTCAAGCGCCGAAAGCGGTTCGTCGAGGAGTAGCACATCCGGTTCGATGACAATGGCCCGGGCCAGCGCGATCCGCTGCTGCTGGCCACCGGACAATTGCTTGGGATAGCGGTCGCCGACGCCCGGCAACTGAACGAGTTCGAGCGCATCCTGCACACGCTTACTGGCCTCCTGCTTCGCAACGCCGCGATATTTGAGGCCGAAGGCGACATTCTCGGCAATCGTCTTGTGCGGAAACAGCGCGTAGTTCTGGAAAACCAGTCCGAGATTGCGCTTGTGGATAGGCACATCGTTGACCTTGCGGCCCTTGATCAGGATATCGCCCTCGGTCGGATCGAGGAGCCCCGCCACCATGCGCAGCGTCGTCGTCTTGCCGCAGCCTGAAGGTCCGAGCAGCGTCACGAAATTGCCCTCCGCTATGTCCAGCGAGGTCTTGTGGACGGCCGTGAACGCCTCGAAGCGCTTCACGATGTTGGTCAGGGTAACGGAACTCACGATGCCGGTCTCCGGTGGTCAGAAATTCCCCGCCGCCAGAGCGGCGGGGATACGCGTTAGAGGCGTCAGTAGCCCTTCTGGACGCGGCCGAACATTTTCGACCATTCGGCCTCGTGGCCGTTCCAGTAGTCCGGATTGGCAAAGGTCAGGCCGGACAGCGTGCCAGTCGGATCGAAGGCCGGAAGGGTCGGGATCTTCTCGCCGAGATCGACCTTGGTCGGGTCGAGCGCCGGCGGGTAGTTCTGTCCTTCGGCCACCGCGATGGAGGTCTCCGGCGCGAGCATGAAGTTCAAGAGCTCTTCACAGGCCTCCATCGGCGACCCCTTGATGACGAAGAGACATTCCTGCCAGCCGAAACCGTTTGGCGGGTCCATGTAGCCGATGTCGTGGCCCTGCTCCTGCAGCGCGTAGATGCGGCCCGACCAGCCCTCGGTGACGTAGATTTCCTCTTCCGCCAGCAGGCTCATCAGTTCGGCGCCCGAGGTCCAGTATTTCAACGCCAGGTCACGGTGGGCGCGCACGGCATCCCACATCGCGTCGACATCGGTGGCGTTGTTCGGGTCCTGGCCGGTCTGCAGAGCGGCGTACCACATGCGCGTGCGCCAGTCGGACCAGCCGCCTATCTTGCCCTTGTATTTCTCGTCGATGAGGATCTTGGCGCCCTTTTCCTTCATCTCCTCGTCGGAGATGTGCTTGCGGTTATAGGCGAGACCCGTCGTGCCGTAGTCATACGGGACGCAGGACAGCTTGCCGCCCGTCACGCCGCGAAACACGTCGACCAGTTTCGGAATGACGTATTGCAGGTTCGGGATGTTATCCTCGTTCAGCTCGGATGCGAGATCGAGGCCGGCATAACGCGCATAGTCGAATACGCCCGACAGATGGGCGATGTTGTATTCGCCGGGCTGGCTCGCCTTGACGCGGGAAAGATATTCGTCGCCACCGCCGAAGGTACCGTCCACCACGGCGATGCCGGTCTTCTCGGTGTAGGGATCGAAGGCGTATTTGCGGAAGGCTTCGGAGACGACGCCACCCCAGCCATCGAAGCGCACCTGCTCGGTGGCCGCCAGCGCCTGTCGGGCGAAAGGCGTCTGGACGCCATAAGCGAGACCCGCCGCCCCGATCAGGCCGAGGAACTTGCGGCGATCCAGATCGCCATTCCTGTAGCGTTCCAGCAATCTTTCGTAGCGTCTTGTGTTGTCCATTGGTCTCTCTCCTTCGTGTGTCGATGATGATGATGGTGGCGGGAGCGGTTATCCGCCGCTTTTTCGGGCGAGTTGCCGGGCAATCGCAGCTCCCAGAAGCGGCAGCCCGACAGTGAGCACGATCATCACCGTGCCGAGCGCGTTGATCTCCGGCGAGATCGAATTGCGCAGCATGGCGAAGATCTGGGTGGGTACGGTTTCGACGCCGCCCGGCTTCCAGAACAGCGTACCGGTGATGTCGTCGAAACTGATGGTGAAGGCGAAGAGCCCGCCCGCGAGAACGGCGGGCAGCATCAGCGGCAAGGTCACCTCGAAGAAGGTCTGCACCGGGCTCGCGCCGAGGCTCATCGCTGCTTCCTCGATATCGCGGCGGATGGACACGAGACGCGCCTGCACGACGAGGACGACGAAGGGCAGCGTGAAGATCACGTGACCGAACAGCAGCAGCGCGAAGCTCTTGTTGATCGACAGGAAATTGAGAAACAGCAGCAGCGCCACGGCCAGCACGACCTCGGGCACGAGGATCGGCGCGATCAGCATGGTCGAGATCAAATTCGCGCCCGGCACCCGGTAGCGCACAAGCGCGAGACTGGCGAGCACGCCGAGCGTTGTCGAGATCAGCGCCGTCAGCCCGCCCAGGATCATCGAGGTTTGGAAGGCGCGCAGGATCGCGTCGTTCTCCCAGAGTTCGATAAACCAGCGCAACGACAGCCCGGTCATCGGGAAGGAGCCGAACTGGCTGGCGTTGAAGGACAGCAGCACCACCACTGCCACAGGCAGGAACATGAACAGATAGACCAGCAGCGCCCACAGGCGGATGAAGAACCAGCCCATCAGCCAAGCCCCTTCATCAATTGCGCCATGCCGAGATAGCGGTTGTAGATCAGCACCAGCGCGCCGAGCACCGCGAGCAGCATCAGCGACAACGCCGAGCCGAGCGGCCAGTTGAGTTGGGTGATGATCGCCTCGAAGACGAGATTGGCGAACATCGCGTCGGTCGGCCCGCCAAGCACCAGTGGCGTGATGTAGGTGCCCGCCCCAAGCACGAAACAGAGCAACCCGCCGGCAGCCAGCCCCGGCAGGGACAGCGGCAGCGTAACCTCCAGGAACCCCTGCCATTTCGTCGCCCCGAGCGAATTCGCGGCGTCCTCCAGCGTCTCGTCGATTCCGTCGAGGCTGACGAAGACATTCAGGATCATGAAGGGCAGCAGGAAGTGGACGAGGCCGAGAATGACCGTCGTCTCGTTATAGAGCATCTGCAAGGGCTCATCGATGATGCCCAGCCAGATCAGAATCGAGTTCACCGCGCCGGAGACGCCGAGAATGTTAATCCAGCTCATCGTGCGAATGATGTAGGAGATCCAGAAGGGCAGCATCAAAAGCAGCAGCAGGATCGCCTTGTTGCCGCGCGAACGCGCAATGAAATAGGCGGACGGATAGCCCATCAGCGCGCAGACGATGGTGGTGATCGCGGCGATCTTGAGCGTGTTGAGCAGGATGTCGCGATAGAACGAGTCCGTCAGCGCCTCTTTCCAGTTGTCCAGGAAGAAGCCCGCCTGGTCGGCGCCGGTCGCGGTGCGTAGCCAGAATGAATAGACGACGATGAAGAGAAGCGGGACAAAGAGAAGCAGCGTGATCGCCGCCAGGGCCGGCGAAAGCAGTATCCAGGGCTGGCGGGCCTCGCGGCGTTCGACCGACATGCATCATCCCTTGCCAATGCGGTAGGCTTGACATTGACGCCGAGAAATTCATTCATCAAATAGATAATCCGTATTTTCGCTATAGGTTCAGGCTATGGCCATCGCTGCGATCCCCCTTCAGCCTTCCGAACGGCTTGTCCGCGAACTCGACTGGAACCTGCTGCGCACCTTCATCGTGCTGGCGGAATCGCGCTCCGTCACCGAGGCTGCACAGAAGCTGCGTCTCGCCCAACCCTCCGTCTCCACCGCCCTCAAGCGGCTGGAGGACCGGCTCGGCCGCAAGCTGGTCGACCGCTCTCCCGGGCGCTATGGCCTCACCCAGGCGGGCGAACTCCTCTATCGCGAGGCCGTCGATATCCAGGGATCGATCTTCCGCCTGACGACACTGATGCGCGAAGTGACCGACGAGGTGCAGGGCCATGTGAAGATCGCGGTGGCCAGCCATGTCATCTGCCCGGTCTTCGACGAGGCGCTGACGCATTTCCACGCCCTTCATCCAAAGGCGACGCTGTCGATCGATGTCGACACCAGCCGCGAAGCGATTGCCGCAGTGATGGCGCGCAGCGCCAGCTTCGCCATCTGCCTCGTCAAGGAACGCAATCCGAAACTCGAATATCGGCGCCTCTACCGCGAGTTCTTCGGCCTGTTTTGTGGACCTTCCCATCCGCTTTTCGGCAAGACCAATCTGACGCGGCGCGATCTTGCCGGCCATTCGTCGGTTTCCTTCGAAACCGACCGCCTGCACGACGTCCTCAAGCCGGTGACTCTGATGCGGGCCGCTGCGGATATGGGTGACCGGATTGTCGGGACGTCGAGCCATCTGGAAGAAGTTCGCCGCATGATCATCGCCGGCATCGGCATCGGCCCCCTGCCCGTCCATGTCGCCCAGCGCGACGTCGATGCCGGCCTGCTCTGGCATTTGCCGCCCTATGACAAGATGCCCGAGATCGACGTGCACGTCGTCTGGAACCCCCGCGCCAAGCTCAACCGGGCCGAGGAATCCCTGCTTCGAGAACTGATGGACCGCATCGAGACGATCCCGATCGAGGAACGGACCTACGGTTAGGCAGCCTGTCCGTCGGACATCGCGGCTATCGCGGCCTGGCCGAGAGACAGACCGCCATCGTTGGCCGGTACGCGTAACTGAACGAGTACATCCAGGCCCTCGCGCGACAGTCGCGCATGCAGCTGCTCCGTCAGAACCCTGTTCTGCATCACCCCGCCGGACAGCGCGACGCGACGCGTTCCCGCCGTTTGGGCGATACGGATCGCCGTTTCACCGAGCGCCGCCGCGAGACCCGCGTGGAACCGCGCCGCGATAACGCCTGTTTCCATACCCTTCCCGATATCTTCCAGCAGCGCCTCCCAAAGGGAGGCCCATGACAGCACTGTCACGCCATTCGCCGCCTCGGACACAACGGTATATGCCCCTGCGGAATCCTGATGACTGGCAACCAGCGCCTCCATCTCCATCGCCGCCTGACCTTCATAATCCTGTCGGTCCGCGCAGATGCCAAGCATCGCCGCGACTGCGTCGAACAGCCGGCCAGCCGACGAGGACAGCGGCGCGTTCAATCCTTTGGCGATCACCTGTTCGACGACACCGGTCTGTTTTCCCTCAAGCATCGCGGCGAAAGGTGTGGCGGCCACGCGGTCCCGCCACCCATCGCCGAAAGCGGCGATCAGATGCGCCACTGTGTTGCGCCATGGTTCCCGCATCGCCTGCGCCCCGCCCGGCAGCGCAACGGGAAGGAAATGGCCTGCCCGCTCGAAGCCGCCATAGCCGCCCAGCAGGAACTCCCCGCCCCAGAGCGTCCCGTCCGTCCCGAGACCGAGCCCGTCCATGACGATGCCCACGGTGAGATCGTCGCGCGGCTCGATCCGGTGCTCTGCGAGGCAACTCGCCAGATGCGCATGATGGTGTTGCACACGCACCAGCCTGGCGCCGGTCTCTTCCGCCAGCGCCTCACCCCACTGGGTCGA
>Ga0070729_10003328_pt1 | contig 18892 bp, 16 predicted proteins | sample tdDd472_FD_66725 | JGI IMG/M metagenome (GOLD analysis project Ga0070729, IMG submission 66725) | Marine sediment microbial communities from the Atlantic coast under amendment with organic carbon and nitrate - tdDd47.2 | ecosystem: Environmental > Aquatic > Marine > Coastal > Sediment | place... | reverse complement strand
CCCATTTCCGTCCCTTTCGTCGTCGAATATGCGCAAGCATGTCCATCCTCCTCAAGAAACGAAACTGAACAATTCAGGCCAAACTGACACCGCAATCCTGATACTCAACAGGCCCTAGGCCCGATGTCTTTGCCCTACTCGGCCGGGGCGACGCTTTCCTTTTCGAGCTGCCGCTCGAAGGCTTCGGTGTCGGTGTTGCGGACCTGCTTGCGGCTGGCGAGGAGCGCATAGACGGCCGGCGTCAGGAACAGGGTGAAGGCGGCGGCGAGGCCGAGGCCGCCGAACACCACCCAGCCGATCGCCGCCCGCGCCTCGATGCCCGGGCCCGAGCCCAGGATCAGCGGCAGGCCGGCGAGCAGCGTCGACACCATGGTCATCGCGATCGGACGGAAGCGGACGATCGAAGCCTCCATCGCCGCGTCGAGCACGTCCTTGCCCTCGGCGCGGAGCTGGTCGGCGAACTCGACCATCAGGATCGCGTTCTTGGCCATGATGCCGATCAGCATCAGGACCCCGATCTGGCTGTAGATGTTGATCGTGTTGCCGGTCAGCGCCAGCGCGAAGATCGCCGCGCAGACGCCGAACGGTACGGTTACAAGGATGATGACGGCGCTGCGCATGCTTTCGAACTGGGCGACCAGCACCAGGAAGACGATCAGGATCGCGATCAGATAGGTGATCGTCACCCCGTGCGAGGTTTCGTCGAGGGCCTTCGCCTCGTCGAGGAACAACAGGCCGATCTCGTTGGGCAATTGATCGCGGGCGACCTTGCGCACCGCCTCCACCGCCTCGCGCAGGGAATAGCCGGCGACCGGATCGGCGAAGATCTCCACCGCCCGCCGCTGGCCGTGGCGGTCGAGTTCGGAGGCGACGGCGCTCTCCCGGAAGGTGACCATCTGCGACAGCGGCACCAGCCGGCCGTCTCTTGCGGCGACGAACAGGTTCCTCAGATCGGTGGGGCTCTGGATCGCGCCGGCCCTTGCCTGCAGGATCACCGGAACCGTCTTGTCGTGGACGGTGAGTTCGGCCACCTCGTCGCCGTCGACGATGACCTGGACGGCGGAGGCGAGGTTCTCGATCGGCACACCGAGATCGTTGGCCCGGCGACGATCGATGCTGACCGAGATCTGCGGCTGGGTGGCGTTGAACTCCACGCGGTAGTTCTGCAGCTGCGGCACGTGCTTTTCAAGCTCGAGCACGAACGCGTCGGCGACGGCCGCGATGGTCTCGTAATTGTTGCCGGTCAGCGCGAAGCGCATGCCGCCGTCGGCGTTGCGAAGGCCGAGGCTGTTGCCGCGCCGCACCCGCGCCCGAGCGCCGGGAATGCCGCCGAGCTTGCCGTTGATGGCGCGCACCACGGCGCCCTCGCCCACCTCGCGCTTCGACCAGTCGACCATCGGCGCCGCGATATAACCACGATTGAGATCGTACGAGCCGGTAACGGTGAACATTCCCGTCAGGATGCCCTTGTCGAGCCAGGGCTGCAGGATCGCCTCGATCTTCTCCATCTGCCGGTCGGTATAGTCGAGCCCGACCCCGTCCGGGCCGGTCATGCGCAGGCGGATGACGCCGCGGTCCTCCTCCGGCACCAGTTCCTCGCCCAGCGACTGGTAGGTGATCGCCGCGCCGACCAGGACGATGGCGCACAGCCCGACAAAGGCCAGCGGCGCCGCCAGGACCATGCGCAGGATACGGGCATAGAGCGCGGCGCAGACGCGGCCGACGAAAAAGAAGGGCGCCGCAATCCCCCGCCCGGGTGCCGGCACCTTGTCGGGCAGCCGCGAGGCGAGCATCGGCACGATGGTCAACGCCACGAAGGAGGAGATCGCCACCGTGCAGGCGAGCACGAAGCCGAACTCGACGAACAGCCGGCCCGCCGTCGAGGGCAGGAACGAGATCGGCACGAACACCGAAACCAGGGTCAGCGTGGTGGCGATGACGGCGAAGAACACCTGCCGCGTGCCGATCACCGCCGCCGCCCGCGCCGTGCTTCCTCGCGATTTCAGCCGGGTGATGTTCTCGAGCACGACGATGGAATCGTCGACCACCAGCCCCGTCGCCAGCACCAGCGCCAGCAGCGTGATCAGGTTGAGCGAGAAACCCATCAGCCAGATGGCCGCCACCGTGCCGATCAGCGCCACCGGAATGGCGACGGCGGGGATCAGCGCCGCCCGGATCTGGCCGATGAACACCGCGATGACGATCACCACGATGCCTATGGCCAGCAGCAGCGAACGCAGCACTTCGGAGATCGCGCCCTTGATGAAGACGGAATCGTCGGAGGTGACCACGATCTTGAGATCGCGATAGCGGGCGTTCAGCCGGTCCACCGCCTTCTTCACGCCGTCGGAGATCGTCACCGTATTCGACTGCGCCCGCCGGATGATTCCGAGGCTGACCACCGGCCGGCCGTTGTAGCGAACGATGTTCTCGGCGTCGGCGGGGCCGAAGAAGGCGTTGCCGATATCGCCGATGCGCACCGGATCGCGCACCACCAGCTTCTCGATCGCTTCCGGATCGGTGACCGAGGCGTTGGCGCGCACGATCACTTCCTGCTCGTTCGACTTGAAGCTGCCCGAGGGCACGTCGAACTTGGCCTTTTTGAGCACCGCGACCACGTCGCCCACCGCCAGCTTGTAGCTGGCCAGCCGGATCGGATCGACGACCACCCTGAGCACCCGCTGGCGCTTGCCCCAAAGGGTGACGTCGGCGACCCCGTCGATGGCCGTGATCTCGGGAACGATCTCGTCCTCGACCGTCCGGGTCACGTCCTCGATCGGCCGGGATTCGCTGTAGACGGCGAGCCGGACGATGGCTTGCGAATCCGCGTCCGCCTTGATGACGTTGAGGTCCTCGACGCCATCGGGCAGGTTCTTGCGGACCCGGCTGATCGCCTCGCGCACGTCGTTGGCGGCGGTGACCAGGTCGGCGGAGGGCCGGAACACCGCGCGGATGCGGAAATTGTTCTCCTCGCTCGACGAGCGCACCTCGATGACGCCGTTGACCCGCGCCACCGCGCCTTCGACGATACTGGTCACCTCGGCGTCGATGGTTTCCGGCGAGGCGCCGGGATAGTTGGCATAGACGCTGACGATCGGCCGGTCGATATTCGGCAGCTCGCGCACCTCGATGCCGAAGATGGCGCTGATTCCGGCGACGATGATCAGGATGTTCATCACCGCGGCGAGATAGGGGCGGCGGACGCTGAGCGCGGGCAGTTCCCTTGCAATACTCATGGGGCAATGCTCATGGGGTCATGCCCCCGGCGGAATTGCTCACGTGTCGTTCGCCTTTCGCGCCGCCGGCGTCTTCTCGGCAACAGGCTGCTCGCCGCCCGGCGGCTCGGTATAGTCGACCTCGACCCCCGGCCTGAGCCGCTGAACGCCCTCGACCACGACCAGATCGCCCGGCTTCAGTTCGCCGTCGACGAGGATCAGGCTGTTGCGGCGCTTGACCATCTCGACCACCACCTTTTGCGCCTCCCCGCCCCTGACGATCCATACGTAGCTCTCGCCCTTGCGCCATTGCAGCGCCAGTTCGGGGACCGAGGGATGCTTGCCGCCCGGCAGGCTCAGCTCGACCGCGAACGACATGCCCGGCCGCAGCAGGTCGTCGGGATTGGGAAGCACGGCGCGCACCGTCACCGTCCGCGAGGTCGCGTCGATGCGGCTGTCGATATTCTCGATCCGGCCGGCGAAGCGGCGCCCGGCATAGCTCGGGGTCGCGGCGCTGATCGATTGGCCGACCGCGAGCCGCGCGAGGAATTGCTCGGGCACTTCGAACTCGACCAGGATTTCGACCCGGTTGTCGAGCGTGACGATCGCGGTCGCCGAGGTGACGGTGTCGCCGACCTCGACCTTGGGGATGCCGAGCACCCCGTCGAAGGGCGCGCGGATATCGAGATCCTTGAGCTTTTCCTTCGCCTGGCCCAGTTCCAGCCGGGCGCGTTCGAGCTCGGTGCGGGCGTCGTCCACCTTTGCCTGCGAATAGACCTGGCGCTCCTTCAGCGATTGCGCCCGCTCGTACTGTCGTTCGGCCTCCGTCACCTTCTGCGAGGCGATTTCGACCGCGAGTTCGGACGACTTGCTTTGCAGCTTCAGGATCAGGTCGCCCTTGTCGACCGGGCCGCCCTTGCTCCGGAAATCGGCAACGACGCCGCTGGTCTTGGTCTGGATCATCACCGAGTTGCGGGCCCGGCCGGTGCCCACCGCCGCCACCACCTCCTCGGTGGTGGTCGAGCCGACCCGCTCGACGATCACCGGCCGCCGCCGGTCGGCGCGCCGGGTCTGGGCCTTGTTCGTCTCCACCGGCTCGCCGGTGATTTTCGCATAGATTTCAGGAATTTCAGCACGCACCGTCCACAGCCAGGCGGCGGCGCCGACCAGTACCGTGAAGAGGATGAGCTGCCCCCAGATGGACATCTGCCTGGTCAAGGATGCGATTCCCGATTTGTCGTCGGTTCGCCGGTTTGCGAGCCGGCGGCCCGACGGAGTCCGCCACTTGCCGAAGCGCTGTCCGCCACGGCCGCCGGAAAGTATAGGTCAAGTTGCCGTCCCCGCGACAGCCGGAAAGTAAACCTAAAGTGATCCGGTCCCGCACCGGGTAAATGCCGCTGGAAGGGCGCCCGATTTCGCACTCAGGATCCCGACCGGCAGCCGGCAGGGACGGACGATCGCGCCGCGCGCCATCTCAGGCGCGGCAGGAAGGCGATCATCGCGGCGAGCAGCAGGACGGCGAGAATGGTGACCACCAACAGGACGCTCGGCTGATCGACGGTCGGTACGCCGTTCAGGCCGAGATCGAGCAGGCGTTCCGGCTTGTGGTGATAGGCGGGTTCGAGCGGGTCGATCATCGGGTACATCCCCGGCGCGCCGGTCGAGCGCGCCTACGCGAAAAGACTGCTTCGGCCCTCAGCATAAACACAAGCCGGGGGAAAACGAAATGCCCGGGCGGAAAAATCGCGACTCGCGCGCACCGCCGTCAGGGCGTGTTTGATCCGCGCCATGATCCACGTCCTCCCCGATGTCAGTCTTCGTCCGATCGCGGTCCGCGTTGGCGGTTGGGACCGTAGCTGAACCAGCCGAGCCACCAGAGGATCGCGATTTCGCCGACGCCGATTGCGATCAGCAGGGCCGTGACGATCCAGAACGCCGTCTGGGTCTGCGCGCCCGGCATGCCGCCGACATTGATCCCCAGAAGCCCGGTCAGGAAGCCCAGCGGCAGGAAGACGGCGGCGATGATCGAAAGGACATAGATGTTGCGGTTCGTCCGTTCGGACAATTCGCTCATGATGTCGTCCTTGATCAGCAGCGCCTGCTCTCTGTCGGTATCGAGCTCCTCCACGTAGCGCTGGGTCAGGTCGACGGTTTCGCGAATGGCGAAGCGCGAATTCTGTTCGAGCCAGGCCGGCGGTTCCAGCAGCAGCATGCTCAGCGCCTCGCGCTGCGGCGCGAGATAGCGGCGCAGCACGATGGTGTCGTGCCGGAAGGTCTTCAGGGCGGCGCGCGTCGCCGGGATGTTGACCTGCTCGGCCTCGCTCTCGGCCTCGATCCGGTCGAGCCGTTCGTCCAGATCGTCGATCGCATCCGATATGCGTTCGGTCAGCCGGCCCACCAGCCGTTCGAAAAGCTCCGAGGCCGAGCACGGTCCGTTTGCGTGCACGAGCAGCCGGGTGAGCACGTCGCGCGGCGTCATCAATCGTCGATGACGCAGCGAGATCAGGCGGCGGCCGTCGCACCAGATCCGGATCGCGACCATGTCCTCCGGGTCCGAATCGGGATTGGTGTTGATGCCCCGGAGCACCGTCGTCACCCCCGCCTTGTGATGAAAGACGCGCGGCCGGGTCTCCTCGGCGAGCAGCGCCTCGATCACCGACGGGTCGAGTTCGTTCTGGCTATCCAGCCATTGCCGGACCCGCGGCGTGGTGCGATCGAGGTGAACCCACAGCACCCCCTTGTCCGCCGTCCAGGCCTCCGCTTCCGCCCAGTCGACCAGCCGCCCCCCGCCCTCGCCGTCGAGCAGGCAGCCGAACAGCAGGCCGTCCTCTTCCCTGGTTTCCATGATTGGCGGGACGGGTTCGCTCATCGCTCGGGGTTTCTCCGCAGGGGGCCGGCACCGGACGGCATTCGCCCCGGTTCGCGCGCACGCCGGACGAAACGCGCGACGGGAACCAGAACCCGGCGCCGGCCTTCGGTCAATGCGGTAAAACGGCCGTCGCTCACGACTGCCCGCCGGCGGTCGCCACCGCTTCCAGCTTCGGCCAGTCGAAGCTGACGCCGATCCCCGGTTCGTGCGGGGCGAGAGCCAGCGCGTTCTCGAGCCGCAGCGGCCGCAGCGTATAGGCGTCGATGGGGAAGGAATGGACCTCTATCCAGCCGCCATGCGCCTGGCCCGCAACCAGGCTCACATGCAGCTCCTGCATGCCATGGCTGCACACCGGCACCCCGGCCTTCGCCGAGGCCGCCGCCACCTGCAGCCAGCCGGTTATGCCGCCGCAATTGGAGGCGTCGGGCTGGATATAGGAGAGCTTCGACTGTTCGAACGCCGTCTCGTAGTCGTGAATCGTATGCAGGTTCTCGCCCATCGCGAGCGGCATCCCGGTGGCGTCCGCGATCAGCCCGTAACCGCGGAAATCGTCGGGATCGATCGGCTCCTCGAACCACATCAGATTGAACGGCTTGAACGCTTGCGCCGCGGCGATCGCCTGCTCGCGCGACAGGGAGAAATTGGCGTCGGCCATCAGCACCCTGTCGGGCCCGATCAGTTCGCGCACCGCCTTCAGCCGGGCGACGTCCTCGGCGAGGTCCGGCTTGCCGACCTTGATCTTGACGCCGTTGAAACCGCGCTCGAGATAACCGCGAATACTGGCGAGCAGCTTCTCCAGCGGGAAATTGAGGTCGATGCCGCCGCAATAGGCCTTGCAGCGGTCCGCCGCGCCGCCGGCCATGCGCCACAGCGGCAGGCCCAGCCGTTTGCCGCGCAAGTCCCACAGCGCGATGTCGAGCGCCGAGATCGCGAACGAGGCGATGCCGCCGCGCCCGACATAGTGGATATGCCATTTCATCGCGTCGTGGAGCGCTTCGACGTCGCCGGCATCCTTGCCGATCAGGAACGGCGCCAGGTCGTTGGCGATCATCGCCAGCACCGCCCGGCCGCCGCGACCGCCGGTATAGGTGTAGCCGGTGCCCGAAGAGCCGTCTTCGAGGGTGACGGTGGCGGTGATCAGCTCGAAATGGGTATGGTCGCCGTGCCTGGCGTCGGTCAGCACCTCGGCGAGCGGAACCGCGAAGCGCCGCGCCTCGATTTCCCTGATGATCATCCGTTTCCTCCGCCTTCGCCGTCATACGCCGGGCGTTTCCGTCAGAGTAGTATGGGCCGGATCGAATGCAAGGCCGCCGACCGCCGGGCTTGCGTCTTGCCGCGCCTCGCTATACCCGAAAGGGAAAGGCTGACGATAACGGAGGAGCCCGATGCCCGGTGTCACGATGAGCAACGAACTCAGGGCACGATTGGCCGACATGGCCACGGCCTGCCGGGTCCTGTCCATGGAAGGCCACGAGGACGGCACCCAGGGCCACCTGTCGCTGCGCGACCCGGAGGGCCGCGGTCTTTGGCTCAAGCGCATGGGCGTGCCGCTCGGCCGCATCATGGGCCCCGAGGACTTCATCCTGATCGATTTCGACGGCAACCAGCTCGCAGGCGACGGCCGGCGGCATGCCGAATGGCCGATCCATACCGAGATCATGCGCGCGCGGCCCGAGGTCAACGTGGTCGGCCACAGCCACCCGCATTTCGCCACCCTTTTCTCCGCCGTCGAGGCCGAGTTCGAACCGATCGTCCAGGCCGGCCACCGGGTTCGCGGCCACAAGGTCGCCCGCTACGAGGACACCTCGGTCCTGATCCTCGACAGCGAGATGGGCGCCGACCTCGCCCGCTCCATGGACGGCCATTGGGCGGTGTTCCTGCGCAATCACGGCATCACCTTCGCCGGCGAGGACATCGCCGGGGCGGCGCTGACGGCGATCTATCTCGAACACGCCTGCCGCGCCCTGTTCGAGGTCCATGCGAGCGGCCTGCCCTACAAGGTGCCGCCGAAGGAGGAACTCGCCGAACAGGACCGGATCTTCCAGTCCGAGTGGTTCCTCGCCGACAACTGGAGCTATTTCGTCGACCGACTCGCCACCGGGGAACGCGGCTCTTGAGCGCCGCGGCCCCTCGGCTGTCGGCGCGTCCCCAATTCATCCGGCCTTGGATATCAAGGGCATGCGGGGATTCGGAACGCCCGTGCCGGACCGGGGCCTTGGAAATGCCTTGTTTGTTGGCTTCCTGCAATCAACGGTGGCTGCTGACCTTCACTTAGCATCGATGAAAATCGCGCAAGTCTATCCCTTCCTCCATATCTGCGGCGTCGACGACGAACCGTCCGACGCGATGTCGGTGCTGATCGGCGAGATCTCCGGCCGACTGGCGAGGAAGGACGCGGTCGTCGTCTACAAGCAGTCGGAAACCGGCCGGGATCACGAATTCAGCCGCGACGGCGTTCTCTACCGGGCCCTCGACAGCCGTTTCGACGCCTTCATGCACCGCCGGCGCCTGCTCAGGCGGACGATCCGCAAAACGCCTATCCCCTATGTCGTGAGCGTTTTCGAAAACATGGGGCTGGCGCGGCGGATCGCCGACGACCTCGCCCGGGGCTCCTTCGACGTGATCCACGTCCACAGCTGCGCCAATTTCCTGCCGGCGATCCGCAAGGCCAATCCGCGCGCGCTGCTGATCCTCCACATGCATGACAACGCACTTGTCGATTTCGATGCCCGCTACTATGCCGACAGCCTTGAGAAGGCCGACTTCGTCCTCGGCTGCAGCGCCCATCTGGCGCACCGGCTGGCGGAGAAATATCCCGGCATCGCCGACCGGATCTCGGCGCTTCCCAACGCGGTCGACGAAGGCCTAGCCGCCGGGCGGGCGGGAAGCGCGCGCCATCCCGGCCGCATCCTCTATGTCGGCCGCATCTCGCCGGAAAAGGGCATCCACGTGCTTGTCGATGCCTTCAGGCAGGTAGCCGCGGCCCGGCCCGACGCGGTGCTCGAACTGGTCGGCCCGGTTCGCATCCCGCCGCCGCTCTTCGTCGATCCGATGCAGTCCAATCCGCTGCTCGACGACGTCCGCCGGTTCACGCGCAAGCCGCCCGAGGTCTATCGCGATCATCTGCGGAGCCTGGCCGAGCCGTTTGGCGAGCGGGTGGTGTTTCGCGGCCGGGTGCCGCATGCCCGGATCGGCGAGTTCTACGACGGCGCCGAGGTCTTCGCCTTCCCCTCGCTCTGGGACGAGCCGTTCGGCATTCCCGTCGTCGAGGCCGCGCTGTCCGGCCTGCCCGTGGTTGCGACGAAGGGCGGGGCGTTTCCCGAGATCGTCGCCGACGCCGAGACCGGCCTGCTGGTGCCGCCGGGCGACCCGTCCGCGCTGGCCGCGGCGCTTCTCGAATTGCTCGAAGATTCCGGCCTGCGACAGCGGTTCGGCCAGGCAGGGCGGAAACTGGCGCAGGATCGCTTCACATGGCGCACGCGGATCGAGGATCTGCGCGCGCTCTACGCCACCGGCCTGAAGCGCGCCTCGAAAGCCGCCTGAGACCCCTTCCGGTCAGATCGCGAACTGTTCCAGCGTCGAGGTATGAAACAGTTCCTCGACCGAGACCCGCCGCTTCGACAGGCCCTGACGGTGGTGGTGATCGAGGAAGTTTTCGAGCCCGTTGCGGTTGGCCTTCACGCCGTAGGACCAGAAATCCCGCCCCATCGAGGCGCGCGCGTCGGCGAGCCGTTCGGCGAGGAAGGGCAGCGAGACGGCCGAGGCCGCCGTGTCGTCCATCTGCGCGATCGCGTGCTCCTTCGATTGCGAAAACGCCTTGTAGAGCGCCGCCGGCAGCCAGGGATGGCGGTCGGCGAGGCTCTTGCGCACGCCGAGAAGATGCATCACCGGGAAGATGCCGGTGCGGGCGAAATAATCCTTCGCCGCGCCGACCAGGTCCGGGTAAAGCCAGGAAATATTGGGATTTCCCTCGATGAAGCAGGCCGGGCTGCGCGGCCCGATGAAACCGTCGATCTCGCCGGCGACGAGGAGATCGTTCAGCGACCGGCCTTCCGGCGCCGCCTCGACGGACACGTCGGCGGGCAGGTCGAGCTTGATCTTTTCCGGCCGGTCCGGCGTATCCATGCCGCCGCGCACCCATGAGATGTCGGAGGGTTTCACTCCGTGATCGTCCTCGAGCAGCGCCCGCGCCCAGACATTGGCGGTGAGCTGGTATTCGGCGATGCCGATCCGCCGGCCGGCCAGATCCTCCGGACGCTCGATCCCCTTGTCGTTGCGGATATAGATCGAGGAATGGCGGAACGAACGCGACAGGAAGGCCGGAACCCCCGTGTAGTGCGCCGTCCCGTTGGCGACGCCCACCGTGTAGGAGCTGAACGACAATTCGCAGATATCGAAATCCTGCGTGCGGAAGGCGCGGAAGAAGATCTCTTCCGGCGACAGTTTCATGAACACCGGATCGACGCCGTCGATCCGGACGCGGCCGTCGAACAGCGCCCTGTTGCGGTCGTAGTCGCCGACGGCGATCGACAGTTCAAGATTGCTCACGTTTCCCCCTCCCTGGCCCCTTGCGGGGGTCTGGCGGCGATTTGCCGCCGCAATTCTATCGTTCGTCCCTCATGCGCCGACTGCCGGATCGCCAGGCAGGCCTCGAGCGAAGCGAGTCCCCATTCCCCCGACTGCAGAGGCTCCCGCCCGAACACCGCCGCCTCGTAGAGCGCGTCCATCACCCCACGGCGCGGGATGTCCGGCGGACCGGCGTCTACGAAGCGCTTCTCGCGGTCGCCCATGATCCATACCCCCCTCGGCGTCAAACGCAAATCCGCGCACTCGCAGGAAACGACAACAAAGCCGAAATGTTCGTGCGCCTGGGGAAACGGCCCGTCGAGATCGGGTTTGGAATCCGGAAACCCGTAATTCCGCCGCCTCTTGGCCGCGGTTTCCGCCTCCTCGTCGACGATTTCGGCAAGCGCCGTCCGCGCCTTGCCGTAGGCGCGCGGATCCTTGGCGTGACCGAGTTCGCCGATCCAGTCCATCAGTTCGTCGCTGTCGTAGCGGGCATAGCCGGAATAGGTGAGGCTCGCGAACGCCCCGTCCTCGAACCGCATCAGCGCCGAATAGGCGCCCTCGGTCGGCCTTGCCGCGTCCCAGTCGCCGATCGCGGCGGTGACCGAGCGCACCAGCCCGCCGCCGAGCCGGCGGACCACGTCGATCTGGTGGATCGCCTGGCTGGAGAGCACCCCGCCACCCGTGGCCGGGTCGAGTTCCTCCGGCCGCCGCGGCCGGAACAGGAAGTCGGTAAAGTTCAGCGCGTTGATCATCCGCACCCGTCCGACCTCGCCCGAGGCGATCAGCCGATGGACGAGCGCCACCGGTTCGTCGAAACTGTGGCTGGGCCCGACGATCAGGTGCACGCCCGCCTCGCGGGCCGCCATCACCATCCCCTCGGCGTCCTCCAGCGTCAGCGCCAGCGGCTTGTCGACGAGGACATGCTTGCCGGCGCGGGCGGCAATCTCCGCGTGCTCGCGGTGGAACTGGTGCGGGCTCGCGATATAGACCGCCTCGACCGCCGGATCGCGGCACAGGCTTTCGAGATCGTCATAAGTCGGGGCCTCGAATTCGCGCTCGAACCGGTCGCGGGCCGCGCGGCCCGGCGTCGTCGCGGCGACCGGCCGGACGCGGACGTCGCGGGCGAAGGTCGGAAGCATCAGGCTGAAGGCGCGGCCCAGCCCGCAGATCCCGAGCCCGATCCGGCGGGGATCGCCGTCGCTCCCGGCCATCACCAGTCCAGCACCAGTTCGTCGGAACTGGCGCGGCTCACGCAGACCATGACATAGTCCGATTTTTCCTCGTCCATCAGCACCAGGTCGCGATGGTCGGGCGTGCCCGAGACCAGCTTCGTCCTGCAGGTGCCGCAGGTACCGCTTTCGCAGGAGCTGCGCAAGTTGACGCCCTGTTCGCGCAGCGCCTCGAGGATCGTCTGCCCTGCCCCGACCTCGTAGCGCTCGCCGCTGCCCGCATGGACCACGACGAACGCCCGGTCGTCCTCACGCACCGCTTCGACGCCCGAGTGGAACTCCTCGAAATGAATCGCCGATTGCGGCCAGTGACCGGAAACGCCGCGGATCTCCTCCATCATCGGCGTCGGCCCGCAGCAATAGACCTCGGAGCTGTCGGGGGTCTCGAACAGGTCCCAGAAATCGAACACGCGCTCCGGATCGCCGCCGTCGTGATGCAGGGTGACGAACTCGGCGATTCCGGGTTCGGCCAGCACGTCGAGAAACGGCGTGTCCTGGCGCGAGCGGGTGCAATAGACCAGCCGAAACGACGCCTCCCCTTCGCGCACGATGCGGCGAATCATCGACAGGATCGGGGTGATGCCGATGCCGCCGGCGATGAACAGGTATTTTTTTGCCGGTGCCAGCGGAAAGTCGTTGGCCGGCGGCTCGATCAGCAGCCGGTCGCCCTCCTCCACCGTGTCGACCATGCCCGCCGATCCGCCCCGCCCGTCGCGTTCGGCCTTGATGCCGAGTTCGTAGCGATCGCGCTCGGCCGGATCGTTGCACAGAGAAAACTGGCGCATTCCGCCGCCCGGCGTCCTCACCGCGATATGGGCGCCCGCGTCGAATTCCGGCAACTCGCCGCCATCCTCGGACACCAGTTCGAAAAGACAGAGATCGGGCGTAACAGCGCGTTTTCCCGCTACCCTGACCGGCAGCAGGTCCTCGTCCGCCGCGATTTCATTCATGCGAATTCGTTCCCTCTCGCTACACCCCCGTCCTGGCGGCTATGTTATATGTTGACCAATTTATCTTAGAAATCTAACTTTATTGCAATACAAGGATAAGGCTAAGCCACATCGGAGGGGCCCAAATGCTGACCCGGGAAGAGAACGATCTGTTGTGCCGCGTCGAGGACGACGCGCCGATGGGAACCATCATGCGCGCCCACTGGATTCCGGCGCTCCTGTCGGAGGAGATCGAGGAGCCGGACGGCAAGCCCGTGCGGGTGCGGATCCTCGGCGAGAACTATGTCGCCTTCCGCGACACCGAAGGCCGCATCGGTTTCCTCGACGAGCTCTGCCCGCACCGCAAGGCCTCGCTGGTCTACGGCCGCAACGAGGAATGCGGCCTCAGGTGCCTCTATCACGGCTGGAAGTTCGACGTGGAAGGCAAATGCGTCGACATGTCGTCCGAGCCGCCGGAAAGCACCTTGAAGGAAAAGGTCCGCCACAAAGCCTATCCCACCCACGAGGCCGCCGGCTTCGTCTGGACCTATCTCGGCGAGGAGGAGACCGCGCCGCCGTTCGAGCGCCCGCCATTCTTCCCCACCGACGACACGCGGGTCTCGATCCTGAAGATGAACGTGCCGGCGAACTGGGCGCAGATCACCGAGGGGCAGATCGATTCCGCCCATTCCTCTTCCCTGCATTCCTCGGACATGGTGCCGGCCAAGGTCGAGAGCGCCGGGGCGACCGACACGAACTGGCTGCGTCCCTCGACCGACAAGTCGCCGCGGCTGCAGGTCGAGCGCACCGATTACGGCTTCCGCTACGCCGCCATCCGCCGGCCGATCAAGAACGCCGCCACCCACAATTACGTCCGCGTCACGGTCTACGTGGCGCCGTTCATCTCGCTGATTCCGCCCAATACTTCCTACAACGTCGCCACCGTCATCGTCCCCATCGACGACGAGAACACCGCCTTCCACTTCATCTCCTGGGGCGAAGGCGCTCCGGATACCGCGACATGGCGCGAATTCGCCCATGCGGTGCGCGGGGTCGACACCGACTGGAGCTACAATTGCCGGCGGACGCTCGACAACGATTTCGAGCAGGATCGCGAACTGATGAAACAGGGCAACTTCACCGGCATCGCCGGCATCCCCAACCAGGACGTCGCCATGTGGGTGTCGATGGGATCGATCGTCGACCGGTCGACCGACATTCTCGGCGCCTCGGATCTCGCCATCGTCGAGTTCCGCCGGCTGATGGTCGAGGCGGCACAAACGGTGCGCGACGGCGGCCCGGTCATCGGCCGCACCGAACCGCATACCCCGCAGGTCGACATCGCGTCGTATCAGGAGGTCATCGCCAAGACCACCGACTGGCGGAAATCCGCCGACGAGGCGGCCGACCGGCGCAAGGCGTCCTGACGCGGATCGGAACATTTCCCGGACCGGCGTTCCGACTGGGCATCTTCCGCGCCAGCGTGTAGATTCCGCCCCATGAAAGCAGGCAACAAGCAGGCCGGGCCGCGCTTGCGGATCGTGCTCGATCCCCACATCGCCATCGGGCCGGGCAAGGCCGACATCCTCCAGGCCATCAAGGAGACCGGTTCGATCGCCGCCGCCGGCCGCCGCATGGGCATGAGCTACAAGCGGGCCTGGAGCCTGATCGGCGGCATGAACCGGGACTTCGTCGAGCCGCTGGTCAAGACGACCAAGGGCGGCAAGACCCGCGGCGGCACAGAACTGACCGAGACCGGCGACAAGGTGCTGGCGCTCTACCGGCAGATGCAGTCGCGGGCGGAGGCGGCCATCGAAAGCGATCTTCAAACCATGCGCGGCCTGCTGGCCGATATGTCCGAATGAAAATATCGATTGCCGCGAAAACCGGATTCCACCATATATTCGATATGTTCCATCAAACATATCGAATAGGCCCGGCCATGGTCCAACCTTCCCCGAGACGGCTGCTCCTTGCCGTCGCCCTCGCCCTGCCGGCCTTCGGCCCGACGATCTTCGCCCTGACGATCTTCGCAAGCGTTCCGCTGCACGCGGCGGAGGTGAAGGTCGCCGTCGCCGCCAATTTCACCGGCGCGGCGAAGGTGATCGGCCGACGGTTCCACCAGGCGACCGGCCATACCGCGATCTTCAGCTTCGGCTCGACCGGCCAGCTCTTCACCCAGATCTCCCAGGGCGCGCCGTTCGAGGTCTTCCTCGCCGCCGACCGCAAGCGGCCGGAAAAGGCGGAAACCGACGGCTACGCGGTTCCCGGCAGCCGCTTCACCTACGCCACCGGCCGCATCGTGCTTTACAGCGCCGACCCGGGGCTGGTGACCGGTCCGGAAACGCTGAAATCTTACCGCTTCACCCGGATCGCCATCGCCAATCCGGTCACCGCGCCCTACGGCGCCGCGGCGATCGCGGCGATGCGGGCGCTCGGCGTCCACGGCGCGCTGCAGGGCCGGATCGTGCGGGGCACCAACATCGCCCAGACCTTCCAGTTCGTGATGACCGGCAATGCCGAGATCGGCTTCGTGGCGCTGTCTCAGGTCGCAGGCCTCGACCAGGGCTCTCGCTGGCTGGTGCCCGAAAAGCTCTATCCGCCGATCGCCCAGGACGCGGTGCTGCTGAAACGCGGCGCTGCCAATCCCGCGGCGACGGCGTTTCTCGCCTTCCTCAAGGGCGATACCGCCCGCTCGGTAAAGGAGACCTTCGGCTACGGGCCCGGCACCCGGGGCGGCGCATGACGCCGGTGACGAGGGTTTGGCGTCCATGACCGGAATCGCGGAGTCCCTGTCCGAGACCTGGCCGGCGATCCGGCTGACCGTGAGCCTCGCCACCGTGACCACGATCATCCTCATGGTGCTGGGGACGCCCGTCGCCTGGTGGCTGGCCCGCTCCCGCGCCCGCTGGAAGGAGGTCGTCGCCACGATCGTCGCCCTGCCGCTGGTGCTGCCGCCGACGGTTCTCGGCTTCTACCTGCTGGTCGCGCTGGGGCCGAACGGGCCCGGCGGCTGGATCGCCGGGCTCTTCGGCGGCCGCTCCCTCGCCTTCACCTTCGAAGGCCTGGTGATCGGCTCGGTGATCTACTCCCTGCCCTTCGTCGTCCAGCCGATCCGCAACGCCTTCGAGGCGATCGGCGACCGGCCGCTGGAAGTCGCAGCCACCTTACGGGCCTCGCCTTGGAACGCGTTCTGGTCGGTGGCGGTACCGCTCGCCCGGCCCGGCTTCCTCGCCGGCGCGGTGCTCGGCTTTGCCCATACGGTCGGAGAATTCGGCGTCGTGCTGATGATTGGCGGCAACATACCCGGCGAGACCCGGGTGCTCTCCGTGGCCATTTACGACCATGTCGAGACCCTGCAATGGGACAAGGCCCACCTGCTCGCGGCCCTGATGCTGGGTTTCGCCTTCGTCATCATCCTCGCCATGACCCTGATCGCCCGGCGCATGGGACGGACGACGCCGTGAGCGGGCCGGAGGAAACCATCGACGCCGCCTTCGCCGGACGGCTCGGCGACTTCTCGCTCGACGCGCGCTTCTCGGTGCCCGCGCGAGGGATCGCCGCCCTGGTCGGCCCCTCCGGCTGCGGCAAGACCACGATATTGCGTTGCGCCGCCGGCCTCACCCGCCTTCAAGGCAGCTTCCGGATCGGCGGCGAGACCTGGCAGGACGACGAAACCGGCCTCTTCCGAAAGCCGCACCGCCGCCCGGTCGGCTACGTCTTCCAGGAGGCGAGCCTGTTCTCCCATCTCCGGGTGCGCGACAACCTGCTCTACGGCGCCCGCCGGGCCGGACCCGCGGAAATCGACTCCGCCCTCTCCTTCGACGCCGTCGTCGGCCTGCTCGGCATCGCCCCCCTGCTCGACCGGGCGCCGGACGCGCTGTCCGGCGGCGAGCGCCAGCGGGTGGCGATCGGACGCGCCCTGCTCTCGCGTCCCCGCCTGCTGCTCATGGACGAGCCGCTCTCGGCGCTCGACCGGGATTCCCGCGAGGACATCCTGCCCTATCTCGAAACCCTGCACGACGAACTGATGATCCCGGTGCTCTATGTCAGCCACGACATGTCGGAGGTAGACCGGCTCGCCGACAGCCTGGTGCTGATGGAGCGCGGCCGGGTGCTGGCGTCAGGGCCGCTTTCCGAACTCGAGGCCGACCCGGACCTGCCGCTCATTCGGTCCGGCGGCGCGGCGGTGACGCTCGAGGGCATCGTCGAGAGCGTCGACGAGACCTACCGGCTCACCGAGATCGCGATCCCCGGAGGCCGGGTGGTGGTTCCGGGGCTGCAGGGCGGACCGGGAGCCGGCCGGCGGTTGCGTATCCGGGCGTCGGACGTCAGCTTCGCCAGTTCGCGCCCCGAAGGGATCACGATCCTCAATTGCCTGCCGGTCCGCATCCTGGGCACCTATCCTCGCGACATCGACGAGTCGCAGGTGACCGTCGTCGCCGCGCTGGGCGAGGACGGCGCCGGCGCCCGGCTCATCGGCCGGATCACCAAGCGGTCGCAGGAGGCGTTGTCGCTCCATAGCGGCGCCACGGTCTTCGCCCTGATCAAGGCCGTCTCCCTGGCGTCGTCCCGGCCGGGCAAGCGATAGTTTCGGAAGGGTATCGCGCGACCGTCTACGACGCCTGCTCGGCATCCATCTTGTTCTGGTCGCGGGTGGCGGTGATGCGCATGCCGCGTTCGAGCGCCGCCGCCTCGTCGCGGGCGAGATTGTCGATCAGCGCCAGGAGCGTGCGGCGGGTGACTTCGAGATCGCTGTCGGCGATCCCTACCGTGGCCTCGCGGTTGACGTCCTCGGCCAGCGGCACAAGCACGTCTTTCAGCGCCCGGCCGCGATCGGTCAGGTAGACGAACAGCTTCTTGCGGTTTCCCGCCTTGTGACTGCGCTTGACCAGACCCAGTTCCTGGAGCCGCAGGATCGCCGAATGGGTGGTCGGCTCCATCAGCCCGGTCAGCGCGCTCAGCTGGCGCTGGGTGAGCCCGTCCCGCTCCCAAAGGATGCGCAGGAAGGCCCAGTGGCCGAACGAGATATTGTGCTCGGAAAGCCGCAATTGCAGGCTGCGCTTGAAGTGCCGCTCGGCGTCGCGGACAAGATGCGCCAGACGCTCGTTCGGCAGGCTCTTGCGCCACTCCGACAGCGCCGCCTCGATCCCTTCTCCCATCTCGGATTCCGGCAAAGCCATGGATTTCCAATCTTTTGAAACAGCGGAGCCCGCGACCATAGTCGCGAATCGCCGCCCCCGGCAAGAACTTCGAGGTCGAAGATTCCGGTTGAGCGTGCCGGTGAAAAGTGTGATGCTTTGTCGCAGATAACAAGAAAAAACCCCCGGGAGAAGACGCGTCCGCCGAAGCCCGAACCAGCGGCCGGCCGCGCGAAAACGTCCGTGCCTGGGAAATAATCGGGACCGAAGGAAGGGAGTGGCAATGTCCAGAATCAAATCCGTTACGGCGATCCTCGCCGGCGTCGTACTTGCCGGCGGCCTCAACGCCGCGGCCGCCGCCGACAGCTACAATCTGACCCTGTCCGGGGCCAGTCCCGGCGGCCTTTGGTCGCGCATCGGCGGCGGCGTCGACGCAGCCATCGCCAAGGCCTATCCGGGCTCGACGGTCACCTATCAGACCTCGAAGGGCGGGCTTGCCAACATTCCGCTCGTCTCCGCCGGCTCGGTGCCGATGGGCATCGCCACCGACGGCGACCTCGCCGCCGCCAAGGCCGGACTGCCGCCGTTCCCGTCCAAGGTCGAGAACATCCGCATCCTGTTCCGCGCCTATACCGCGGGCGCCCGGTTCCAGTTGACCCACCTGATGCTGAACCCGGATTTCGCCGCGAAACACGGCGTGAAGACCTTCCAGGACATCATCGACAAGAAGGTTCCGGTCCGCGTCGCCATCAACCGCCGCGGCAACATGGACAGCGACGTCAGCCGCGCGCTGATGGAGGAAATGGGTGCCTCGATCGAGGATATCGAGGGCTGGGGCGGCCAGGTCGTCTATGCGGCGTCGAAGGAGATCGTCTCGCTGATGTCCGACCGCCGCGTCGACCTCGCCAATTTCGGCGTCGCCTTCAATCACCCGCGCATC
>Ga0070729_10003322_pt1 | contig 18911 bp, 12 predicted proteins | sample tdDd472_FD_66725 | JGI IMG/M metagenome (GOLD analysis project Ga0070729, IMG submission 66725) | Marine sediment microbial communities from the Atlantic coast under amendment with organic carbon and nitrate - tdDd47.2 | ecosystem: Environmental > Aquatic > Marine > Coastal > Sediment | place... | reverse complement strand
TTCGGCGATCTACCGCGAGTTGAAAGTGACGGTGCAGGGGGGCAGCCGGAGCGATCTGATTGCCACCGTAGAAACGCTTTTACATCAGAATCGAATTGTGCTTCAGGAAATTTATTACGATTGGGATGTCAGTGCCGGGCGTGTGGAAATTACATTTCAAATCAAGGGGGCAAACCGCATTGCCAGTGGAAATCTTGTGGATGTGCTTGCAGAAATGCCGGGTGTTCTTCGGGTACTGTGGGATCATTGAACCCGGCGGACAAAATAGAATTATCTTGGTTTTAAAACTCAAATCCGCTATTTTATAGTCCTTCCCGAATCAAATTATTGTATTCAGATATCACTGGCGTTCTGACAAGAGGAGTGCATGATGAAAAACAAAACCCTACCCATTTTTCTCGCCTTTCTGGCAATGGGCTTTGGCGATGTCGTGGGGCCTATGGTGGGTCTCGCCAAAGATACCTTTGCCCTTTCAAATTTCTCGGCACAGCTTTTGACCTTCAGCGGTTTCATCATGTTTGGCGTACTTTCTATTCCCATGGGGGTTTTTCAGGATAAAAAGGGGAAGAAATTTGTACTGCAACTCGGTTTGGGGGTCGCATTTATTGGCCTGCTGGTGCCTATTCTAAACGGGATGTATGGGCCCGCCGTCGATCTTTCAGCGGGATCTCAATCGAAATTTTATACCCTGCTCTTTGCAATTCTGCTTCTTGGGGCCGGCGCAACCATTCTCCAGGTAGCGGGCAATCCCATCATGCGTGACGTCTCGAGAGAGGGGCAGTACTCGGCCAACCTCTCCATGGGGCAGTCGATCAAGGCCGTTGGTTCCTCTCTGGGGTTCCTGCTGCCGCCGCTTGTGGGGGTTGCTTTTGGAATGGACTGGACCATGCTCTTCCCTATCTATGCCGTGTTGATTCTCATTACATTGATCTGGGTCAGGCTGACGCCGATCACTGAGAAGCGAGAGGCCAATGCGGCAACGGCCTCCATGGGCTCCTGCGTAAAGTTGCTTTCCAACGGCTATGTTTTGATGATGGTGCTCTCCATTTTTCTCTATGTGGGTGCCGAGGTCTCTATGAGTTCACAGGTGCCCATCCTCTTGAAAGAGACATTTAACCTGGATCAGTTTGGGCTCTGGGTGAGCTGGGCACTTTTCTTCCTCCCCATTTTTGTGGGGCGCCTTGCCGGTGCTTTTCTATTGCGTAAACTGCCGGCTGTCCGTTTTCTCCTCTTCACCGTGGGGTTGTCACTTGTCGGAATATTAATGCTGCTTCTGGGGAGTCAGATGCTGGCGTTTGCCGGGATTGTGCTAGTCGGTCTGGGGTTTGCAAATATCTTTCCCCTGATCTTTTCCATCACCATCGATCGTATGCCGCAGCGTTCGAATGAACTCTCCGGCTTGATGGTCATGGCCATAGTCGGCGGTGCTTTTCTGCCGCCGCTCACCGGTTTTGTGGCAGATGCCACCTCTACGTTGCTGGGCTTTCTCGTGCCGCTGGGCGCCATTCTCTACATCGGCATCGCCTCTCTCATGCAGTTGAAAAAGGCATAGGGGGCGTCATCATGCTGCATAGTAAACAGCCTGTTGTGATGACGTTGGATGCCGGCGGCACCAATTTTGTCTTCAGCGCCATGCAGGACAATGAGGAAATCATCAGCCCCATCCGCCTGCCCTCTTTTGGGAATGATTTGTCACGCTGTCTCGCCCAGATGGTGGCCGGTTTTGATCAGGTGAAAGCGGCCCTGTCGGACTCTCCGGAAGCCATCAGCTTTGCCTTTCCCGGCCCTGCCGATTATCCCGCAGGGATTATTGGCGACCTGGGCAACCTGCCCGGTTTCCGCGGTGGCGTGGCCCTGGGGCCCATGCTGGAAGATCGATTTGGCATCCCCGTTTTTATCAACAATGACGGCGATCTCTTCGCCCTGGGTGAGGCCCGTGCCGGACTGCTGCCCGAAGTGAACCGCATGCTGGAAGCGGCCGGCAGCCCCAAACGCTTCCGCAATCTTTTTGGCGTGACGCTGGGCACTGGCTTTGGCGGCGGATTTGTCCACAACGGCAACCTGATCTACGGCGACAATGCCGCAGGCGGCGAGATCTGGGTCACGCGCAACAAGCTGCACCCCGCCTCTTTTGCCGAGGAGGGGGCCTCCATTCGCGCCGTCCGCCGCGTCTATGGCCAGGCAGCCGGTATGGGTTTTGACGCCACTCCCGAACCCAGGGTGATCTATGAGATCGGCACAGGCCAGGCCGAAGGCCATCGCGCCGCTGCAGAAGAAGCCTTCAGCCAGCTGGGCGAGACCGTGGGCGACGCCCTGGCCAATGCCATGACACTGCTCGATGGTCTCGTCGTGATTGGCGGCGGGCTGGCCGGAGCGCAGTCGCTGTTCATGTCATCCCTGGTTCAAGAGATGAACACGCCGCTTCATACTCTTGACGGTTCGGCCGTGGAACGTATGGAGATCAGGGCTTACAATCTTGAATCTGAGGTTGATCGCTCCGCCTTCCTCACTGGCGAGGCCCGATCCATCACCGTGCCGGGCACATCGCAACAAATTGCGTATGATCCCATGAAGCGCATCGGCGTGGGCGTCTCTCGCCTGGGCACCAGTCAGGCCGTTGCCGTGGGCGCCTATGGATTTGCCATAAATCAGCTGGGTGTGTAATTCTCATCGAGATGAATATTGAATTGACATCCTGTGCAATTTTTTGTATTTTTTTGTCTACTCAATTGAATTCGGGGACGAACTGGATTCGACGGGTATAGTGACGCTTGAGAACGCGTGTCCAGGTGAGGAACCTGGTTAAACTCCCTCACAAATAAACTTAATCGGCAACGATTATAATTACGCTCTGGCTGCTTAGGTAGCCCGTCCTCCGGGAGTCGTACCTCTCCGGGGCCCGGAAGGACGCCGCAATGAGAGGATAGCCCTGCAAACGGCCTGGGTTTGCGGGGTGAAACTTTACAGGCTGGCTGGCCCATCGCCTTGTTTGCTGGACGGGGGACAGTGAGACTGAATAGCAGACTACGCACGTAGTGGTCTCTTGTATCGTATATTCGGACGCGGGTTCGATTCCCGCCGTCTCCACAAATCGGGGCGCTTTCCCCGACGCATTCAAACCACAGAGGTGGGTGTGACGCATCGATTCAAATCGCTTTTTGCCTTTTGATCTGTGAGCTGCACCCGGTTCTGTGGTTTTTTGTTGGCCTCAATCTACTTAATATTTTTATAAGCAAGACAGGATGTTGTTGTATGCCTCCATCCGTTTGGCCGGTTTTCGCTTTATCCCTGATAACCTTATCCTGCCTGTGCTTTCGGGGCGGCCGTGTTGTTGTATGCCCGCCTCGCGTGTCACACCTCCCTGATGATGGATATTTTATCGATTCAACCAGAAAACTGATGGACGCATCCCATTTTTATGATTCGTTACGAGAGGAGTATTATGGACGCGGTTAATGAGTTCCTGAATCAGATCAACAACTATATCGGAAGCAATTCCGGATGGTTCCCTTTTGTGCTGCTCGGCACAGGCGTTTTCTTTACCCTGTATCTCAAATTTCCGCAGATTCGTTTTTTTCGTCATGCCATTAAGATTGTGAGTGGAAAGTATGAGAAAGATGAGTTTCAAGGCGATACCACGCATTTTCAGTCGTTGACCACGGCGCTCTCCGGCACAGTGGGCACGGGCAATATTGCCGGCGTGGGCCTGGCGCTCTTTATGGGCGGCCCCGCGGCCCTGTTCTGGATGTGGGCCACAGCGTTCTTTGGCATGTGTTTGAAATTTGTGGAGTGTACGCTCTCTCATAAGTACCGTGAAGTAGAATCTGACGGCTCTATTGCCGGCGGCCCCATGTACTACATGCAGAACAAACTGAATATGAAATGGCTGGCCGTGATCTTTGCCATCTCCACGGTGATCTGTTCTTTCGGTACCGGCAACCTGCCCCAGATCAACAACATCGCCGTCTCTATCAAGGCCACTTTCGGCCTCTCTCCCTGGATCACCGGCGGTGTGCTCTCCGTGCTGCTGGCACTGATCATCATCGGTGGGATCAAGCGCATTGCTGCGGTGACTGAGAAAGTGGTGCCCTTTATGGCCATCGTCTATATTGTCGGGGCGCTGGCGGTGATTCTGGCGAATCCTGGCAACATTCTGAGTTCATTCGGCATGATTTTCAAACAGGTCTTTACCGGCTCTGCTGCCATGGGTGGATTCATTGGGGCCTCTTTTGCTTTTGCCCTGACCAACGGCGTCTCCCGAGGTATCTACTCCAATGAGGCGGGACAGGGCTCTGCGGCCATTGCCCACTCGGCGGCCAAGGCTGATGAGCCAGTCTCCGAGGGCATGGTCTCCATCCTGGAACCCTTTATTGACACATTATTAATTTGCACGCTGACCGGACTGGCCATTATGGCGTCGGGCACGTGGAATGAGAAGGTGCAGAATGATTTTCAGCGCGCCGATCTTGAGATCGTCCAGGGCGTGTGGGAGCAGGAGAATGCAGATCATCTTCAGAGGCTGACCGCCCATATCAACGGCACCTCTGCCGATGAGATTCAGGCCTTTGACGGTCAGTTGCAGTTGGCTGAGGGCCGGGTTGTTGCCGGGCAGGATATAAGCATCATTCATGCTCGTTCAATTGCCGAGCAAGTGCTTTTTGTAAAAGCCGGTGAACCGATATCGGGTGAAATTCCTATCAAAGGCGGCCTCCCGGAGGATTCGGGGATTCATATTGATGGGCTCTCGCTGGTGCACTCCGCACGACTCACCACAGAGGCTTTCCAGAAAGGCTGGCTGGGTGAGAGCGGCAAATATATTGTCTCTATCGGCCTCCTGCTTTTCGCATTTTCAACCGTGATCTCCTGGTCTTATTACGGCGACCGGGCCATTACCTATCTCATTGGACTCAAATATGTGGTGCCCTATCGTATTGTATACATCGCGGCTTTCTTCGCTGCGGCCCTGGCAGATACCACAGTGATTTGGACATTTGCCAATATTGCCATCGTGCTCATGGCCATTCCCAACCTTTTTGGTATTGTCATGCTGCATCGTGATATGAAGGATTCTATCGCTGACTATTGGGTCAAATTCAAGACAGAGCACCCCGAGGATGCAAAGAAATACAAGTGGGTGGACTAATTGCTTTGTTGTAGGTCTGGTCAATTTGATAGACTAGAAAGCATTGCCCATGGCGATGGATCGTTTACTGTTAATTGAGGTAAAATTATGACTGATAATCGTGGCTCTTTCAGCCGGATTGGTTTTATCCTGGCTGCCGCCGGTTCGGCGGTGGGTCTTGGGAATCTTTGGAAATTTCCCTACACAGTGGGGGAGAATGGCGGTGGGCTCTTTGTACTGGTCTATCTGATTTCAATTGTGGTCATCGCCCTGCCCGTATTAATGGCAGAGGTGACGCTGGGCCGGCACACCGGTAAAAATCCCGTGGGCGCCTTTGGCGCCATCCGTCCGGGCACACCGTGGAAATGGGTAGGCTATCTGGGCGTGGCCAGCGGATTCATGATTCTATCCTTTTATGCGGTCATTGCCGGCACGACGCTGGGCTATTTCCTAAAGGCGATCACCGGTCAGTTCAGCGGCATCACGACAGAAGGCGCAGCGGCCATGTACACGGGCTTTGTCCAAAACCCCCTGCTGCAGATCATCGTCCTGGCCGTGTTCATCCTGTTGACTGTTTACGTGGTGGCTCGTGGGGTTTCAGGGGGGATTGAGAAGTTTTCCAAGATACTCATGCCCATGCTTTTCGGTATTCTTCTGTTGCTGTTGGTCCGTTCACTGACATTAAACGGGGCGGCTGCCGGTATCGAATTTTATCTGAAACCGGATTTCAAGGCCTTCAAACCTTCCATTATCATTGCGGCCATGGGTCAGGCCTTCTTCAGTCTGAGCCTGGGCATGGGCACGATGATTACCTATGGCTCCTATGTGCCTAAAAAGGAGAATGTTCCTGTTTCGGCGGGGTGGATCGCTTTTTTCGATACTTTTATCGCCATTGTGGCCGGTTTTATCATCTTCCCGGCTATCTTCAGCCAGGGCATGGATCCGGCTGCCGGTTCAGGCGTAATGTTCAATGTACTGCCAGTGCTTTTTGATAAAATGCCCCTAGGCGCCGTGGTCGGCCCGCTGTTCTTCCTGTTGCTCTCCATCGCAGCCTTGACATCGACCATCTCCATTCTCGAAGTGCCCGTGGCCTTTGCCATCGATGAAAAGGGCTGGGATCGGAAGAAGGCTGCCTATATCATCGGCGGGATCGCCATGGTCTTCGGCATCCCTTCGGCACTGGGCCAGGGCGCCGTTGGCTTTTTTACAAACCTTCCACTGTTCCATATGAGCTTCCTGGATCTCTGGGTGGAGATCTGGGGCAATCTCTCGCTCTCCATTGGGGCCCTGTTTATCGCCATTTTTGTGGGCTGGTCCTGGAAGACAAAGAATGCCATTGCAGAAATGAAAGAGGGTGCCGGTGATTTGAAGTTTGCCGGATTGTGGGCCTTCATGTTGAAATATGTCTCTCCCGTTCTAATTCTTGCTATTTTGTTGTCGTCTATTCTCTGATATAGATCGACTCGTTGGAGGCAACACAATGAAAGGCGGCTTGTTAGAGCCGCCTTTTATTGTGTCATGATTTTTTATAAGTAAAAATGCATTTGTTTTTTATGTTAAAAATCTTATATTGCTTTAGGTGTAGTGCTATTGGCCGTTAGAGTTGATAGGGAGTTGCCTCGGGTTGAGAAATCGCATAAGAACAGTACTGCACAAAACAGTCCTGCATAAAATAGTCCTATTCATTTTTTTGATGTGTTTCCCGCTTTCTGCGCAGGACTGCACCGTCCGGGAAATGTATCTTCAGCATTACCTCACCCACTATACAACTCAAAATGGACTGCCTTCTGATCAAATTTGTCAAGTGATTGATAGCCACAGTGGGCTCTTGGTTGTCACGTTAAATGATGGTTTGTATTACTATAATGCTCTGACCTTTGAGCCGACCCCATTCCGCTCTGGCCTTCCTACACAATTTGTTGAAGCGGCCTGCTATGATCAGCAGGGACGTCTGTGGATGGCGTGTAATTATGCGGGAATATATTACGTTGATGGACAGACCTCTACCCCTTACCCATTCAATGCGCAATTTCACAAAGAGCACTTTAATACAGTGGGGCAGTGGCATGATGGTTCTTTGTTGGTGGATGTGAATAAAGTCGGACTTTTTCACTGTACGGACAGCAGCTGTGTAAATCTATCAAAACAGTATGAATTGCCCATGGGTGATATTGTCTGTATAGAGATCATTGCAGATAGTTTGGCTTATTTGTTATATGCCGATATGGTGCTCCGTATCTTCGATATGAAAAGAAAGATATGCCGGCCGTTTTTTCCGGCAGAGGATCGCATTCTGGCCTTTCATGTCAGCAAGGGGGGGGCGTTGTGGCTGATGCGTCAGGGCGGACGCATCTTCTGCAGGAAAGATGGAGCTGAACGTTACATTTGTGATACAGGATTTTTAGAGCATACACCGAGACGCCATAAATTTTTAGAGGATTCTGCCGGGCGGATTTGGTGGGTGAATGGTGAAGGGGTGTATCGTTATGGCCCGGGTGGACTGTTTCGCTTTTCACTTAATCTTGGGCGGGATGCACGATTATTTGCGGATCGCTTCGACAGCATTTGGATTACATCGCAAGGCCGGGGGTTATATAAGTTAAATAATCCTTGTGAAAAATACTGGGCTGGGCCTGGACCGCATAAGACCTCAGTTGATTGTAACTATATGCTCTTACCATTGATACTGAAGACCCGGCGGAGCGGATTGTGGTATGCAACCCCAGATGGCGGGCTTTATCAGTATGAATATGGGAATATTACAAAAGCGGCTATTCCTGACTCATTGCTGGTGACCGCCTTGGCCGAGGATGGGCAGGGCCGGATCTGGTTGGGAACACATTGTCAGGGGCTGTATGTTAATGATCATGGGGCATGGTCTAGGCCGGATTGGACCGGCGTTGATGGCGGGGGGAGAATTACAGCCCTCCATTGTGATCCCGCTGGAGATCTATGGGTGGGCCGCCTCTCAGCGCAACCCTATAATTACGGGCTGCAGATGATACCCGCAAAAAATGTTTCGAATCCTGTGGCTGGCGGGCAGGCGTATGACACATTGTTTACCTCAATGTATATCGATTCGACGGCAACAATTTGGTTCGGCACAGCGGATGACGGTTTGCTGTCAGGCGGTCGTGACGGGAGGCTTCAGGATCGGGAAGAAAAATTTCGTTTTCCTTATTTATCCCATATTGAAAATCTTTTCTCGTATCGCGGGGAGATCTGGGGGAGCACGTACACGTCGATCGTAAATTATTCTCCTGAGACGCAGCGGCTTCAGCATTTTATGCTCCCGAAGTATCTGCCTGAATTCTTGAAAATAGGTGAGACCGCGTCCTTTCAGTGGAGCGGTTCAGATTATATTTATGTGAATAATGCCCTTGCCCTGACAACATGGGGCAACGCGGTACACTGGAACCCTGCTCAGCCCATTTACGGCATCTCCGCCGTTGAAAAGGAAGAGGGGGGGGCATTATGGATTGGGAGTTATAGAACGGGCTTGCATCAGATCCGCGGTGATTCCGTGCGGCGGATAGGCCCTGCTGAAGGACTGGACGCTCTGCGCATCAGCACGCTGCACCTGGATGATGAACAGTGTCTGTGGGTGGGTACATTAGGAGAAGGCGTGTTTGTGAACCGCGGTACGTCGTTTACGCAGTCCAGTGTCATGGCCCGTATGGGCCGTGACGTATCAGCCCTTCACCGGGATCGGCTCGGTCGCCTGTGGGTGGGCACGCTGACCGAGGGCGTGGTTCGCTATGATCCAGCAGATGATATTTACCAGAGAATCATTGGAGGGCATGCGCCTGTCTGGGGTTTTGGCGAGCATGCGAGCGGCGAGATTTATGCCTGTGTGGGCAATGGCGATTTTATTGTGATCAACGGCCAGACTGTGTCGCACCTGCCACGACGCATGCTTGTCAATCACCGTGCACTGCAGGAGACCTTTCTAAACCAATGCATCAATCTGCGGTGGCAGTATCTCAACTTTCAGCGTCTGCTTAGCCCCGGTTTATCGTGCCTGGACTTGCACGCTGAACAGGTCCATCAGTTCACTGTGCGTGACGGATTGCCCAGCCATGAAGTAACAGACATTGAGACAACTGAAGACGGTCGACTCTGGGTATCCACCCGCAATGCAGGCCTGGCCGTCTTTAACGGGAAGCAATTTGTGCATCAACCCGGTACGGGCGATGATGGAATGTCTCGTTTTATTGATCTCTTGCCCGCATCCGATGGTGGGATCTGGGCCTTGTCAGAGGACGAGGGACTGCTGAAAGTGTATGGCGATTCGCTTCAAGGCTGGGGTGCCGACACCAAGGTGATCACCTCACAGGCGACAAAATTGGTGGATGACCTTTATAATGATCCTTTAATGATCGGCAGGAAAGGGCTCAATTATTTTAATCAAGGTGAAATCTACGGTGAGCAACTTATTCTGACCACAGAAAAAGAAACGGCAACACAGTCTGTGGCCCTTTGTGATACCAGCAGGCAGCTCTGGCTCCCAACGGCCGATGGACTGGCTTGTTTTCCGTTGAATCGAATTCTGCCTTCAATACAGATTCACAGCTGTCAGCTGGGCAACAGGCAGCAGATCTACCTGCCCCTTGAGACGTCCATGTCAGGCGCCTATAATGAAACTGTCAGTGTGATTGAATTCACAGGTTATCACTCGAGATTCGCGGCACAGAGCATCGATTATTCCTGGCGGCTCATCCAACCCGGCGACACGGCAGCCTGGAGCCGGTTTGCACAGAAGCGCAAGGTGATCTACACACAGCTCAAGGCCGGTCGGCAGTACACCTTTCAGGTGCGTGCCAAAACACCCGATGGCTGCATCAGCGATCCGCCGGCCCTGCTTCGTCTGAAGTTAGCGGCAAAACCCCTGCTGCTGCGCGAGGGCTTTTGGGCTGCTGTCCTGCTGTTGGCCTCCTGTTTCTTGACTGGTTTGTACGCCTTCCGCAACTCCAAAATCCGCAGAGTGATTCGTCAGAAACGTTTCAATCCCTATACCGCCGGTGAGCCTGTGCTGAATCCCGATCTCTTTTTCGGTCGTCAGGGGGAGATGGAGCGTATACATCGTCTGCTGTACAATAACAGCATGATGATTACCGGAGAGCGGCGTATCGGCAAAACCTCGCTGCTGAAACAGATGGAGACCTGGCTGAGTGAGAAGAGCGCGAATGACATGCGGTTCTTCCCGGTGTACATCGACCTGCAAGGCGTACAGGAGTGGGATTTTTTCCATCTGATAATGGAAGAGCTGGCCCGTGGGGTGCGTCGATTCACAGCGCTTCCCAGGCTGACGTATGAAAAGAAAGCAGAGGATTATCACTATCGCGATTTCAACGCGGATTTCAGGCGGCTCATCACAGCGATGACCCGGGCGCACAAAGGGGCCTGCAAGCTGGTGCTGCTCATTGACGAGGCCGATGCCATGAATGCCTATGATCAAGTGGTGCATGCCCAGTTCCGGCGCATTTTTATGCAGGAGTACTCACAGCATTTCTCTGCGGTGATCACTGGCACGGCGCTTATTACCGCCTGGAACCGTCCAGAGAGCCCCTGGTGGAATCTCTTTACGCAGACCACGCTGGGCCCAATCTCTGAGCGCTCCGCCCGGCATCTGATCGTCTCTCCGGCGGAGGGCATATTTGTTTTTACCCGTGGAGCCATCAAAGAAATCCTGGCCATTACCGGCTGCAAACCCTATTTGATTCAGGTGCTCTGCGTGGAGCTGGTGGGCTGGGCCAACCGGTATCAGCGTAGAAGGATTACCAAGGCAATCGTGCATGCAGTGCGCAGTGAAACGGGGCGGTTATTCAATCAACAAGCGGAATGCCAATGATCAATCAGCAGAACAATCCCTTTATCGTCGGCGACTGGATTCGCAACGATGCGGATTTCATCGGGCGTCAGGCGCTTCTCCATCGATACGCCAGCCTGGATCGCCCCGGGCGATGGCTTATCGGCGCCCGGCGTATGGGAAAGACCTCGTTCCTGCGGGCGTTGCAGCGCCGGTTGAGGATGTCACCCCATGTCTATCCGGTGTTCTGGGACGTCAGCGGCGTCACTACGGCGCATGACGTGAAACTGAGCCTCATCGACGCCCTCGAGGCCTGCGAGCAAGATTGGTGCATCTCCCCCTCGCCTCCGGATTATGCGCGGCTTGAGGCCGGTTCTTTTGGCGACTTGCTGCGCTGGCTGAGGCGCCAGCATCAGGGCCGGAACGCGCGTTTCGTCATCCTTCTGGACGAGTCCGAGGCGTTGATCAATGCAGGGGCGCTCGACCCTTTTCTGCTCTCACAGTTGAAACAGCAGTTCAGCAGTGCAGATCACCTGAATTTGATCATGGCCTCCAACCACGGGCTTGCCCAGTATGACAGGTTGAATACAGATCATTTTTCAGCGGATTTTTTACAGACGCTCATGCCGCCTGACTATCTTCTGCCCTTTACGGCCCAGGAGTCGGCCCCATTGATTCAACGCCTGAAAGGAGAGGTGGGTCAGTTGGAGGCGGTATTTGCGCTGGTTGGGGGATTGCCGTTCATTTTGCAGATGCTCTGCTATTATATCTGGGAGACGGGCAGCATGTCAGAGGCTGTGCAAAACATAAGCAGCCAACAGCTTCTCGATTTGTTTTTTCGGGATGACCTGCGGTTTTTAGATGACTGCGATAACGACATTATTCGCCTGGTTTATCAGAATGAACCCGTATCTGAAAAGCGACTGGTCTCGTGTTTTCCCCTTTCACCTGCTGAGCTGAATCGACGAATCAGCACGCTGTATCGACTGGGCCTGATCAGGGAAGCGCCGGAGGGACAATTGGCATTGAGCAACCACTTTTTGAGAGAGTGGTTTGGGCAATTTGGCGGTGAGGCTGGTGCTTTCATGCAAAATGCATCTGCCGAGACAGGGGGGGCGCTCTGCTTGCTGTTTGGCAAGAACGAGGCCCATGAGATGAGGTGGGCGCCGCCACAGAATGACACCGTTCTGCATTGCAGAACCCCAAATGCACAGCAGTGCGAGTATCTGGAAAATACGGGCCCTTTGACGCTGCGGCAAAGAGGGCGTGCACTCTATAAGACAATTTTTGAATCAGAGCAGAGAGACACATTTCAATCCGTTTGTGACCGTGCAGAAAAGATCTGTATTGAAAACCATTCTATAGGTGTTGCACTTCCTTTTGAGCTGCTCCATGATGGCAGTGGATTTCTGGCTTTGAGCAAACCCGTGGTTCGTTCAATCTGGCATTCGCTTGAGAAGGAAAGGGCATTTGATCGTCCTATAAAGTTTTTGCTGATCGCTTCAAATACGCCGCCGGATATTGAATTGGCAAATCAGGAGATTCGGTTGCTAAAGCGACAATTGGAGCAAAGCGCCCCGCTCCACAGTCGCCCGGTTGAAGTGTCAGCCCTACTCTCTGAGGAGGCGTCTTGGGAGAATGTCTCTGCACTGCTCATGAAAGGCGGTTATACGCATCTGCATTATGCCGGACACTGCAGAGACGGTATGCTTTTTTTCCGTTCAGCGCAGGGCGTAAAGGCCTGTGATTTGCAATTGCTTTGTCGTATGCTGGAGACGCCGCTGCAGCTGCTGTATATCAATGCCTGTGATTCTGGCCCTGCGCTGCTGGGGCTGTCGGGTGAACTTCAGGGAAAGGCTGTTCGACCTGTTGCCAGGTATTGCCTGGGGTTAAATAAAAAAGCGGATGATCGGCTGGCCGCTGAATTTGCTGCTGATTTCTATAAACAGCTTTTTCAATATCAATTCAAACCGGATCAGGCGCTTTTCCAGGCCAGAAGGCGTTGGGCGGATCGCATGCGTCATAGGCCAAAGGTTGCAGATTTTTGGCAACAGGCCGTTTTATTGGAAAATTCCGGGTGTTTTGCCGTCTCTTAATGATAGAAAGGGAGATGAGTCGTTCATGCGCCATACCGATGAATTGTTAATCGAAAAATTCCAGAAGCTGGGTGATGTAGAGGCGTTGACTCATCTTGTCGACCGGTATTTTGAGAGAGCGTTTCTCTATTTTAAATCACGGGGCATGCAAGAGGTTGATATCGAAGATACGGTACAGAGCGTCTTTCTTAAGTTGATTCGTCATATCAACAATGGAAAGAAATTTCAAGCATTTGAACATTATTTCTCCGTTTGCTGTCGCAATGCCTGGAATGATTATTTGCGGCGCAAAGGCCTGCGGCAGGGTACAATCAGCATTGAAACGCCGGCTGGCGTTAATCGAGTCGATCTTCTGGCTGCTGATCGGTGGGCAGGGGATGAATTGATGCCTGTGTCGCTGGAGGTGTTGGAGAAGGCCGTTGCCAGCTGTCTCAGTCAATTTTCTGATAAGGTCGCGTTGATCATGGATGATTATGTTAAGGGGTATACCCTCAAGGAGATAGCGGCTCGGAATCAATGCCCTGAAAACACGGCGGCCAGTACGTGGCACCGTAAAAAGCAATTGCTGTTTGATTGTGTTCAGCAACGTTTAGGAAGATAAAAATGACAAAAGAGGGAGGGGATCATGGGATCCAATGAATCTCCAAAAAAACCGAGATGGCGTGAGGTGTTGGAAGGTGTGGGGCTTATCTCGCAGAAGTCAAATGCCGAGATCTACAAGCACGACCATAAAGCTGAGATAAACCGCTTGAAAGCCCGTATGCTCCAAGAGTTGCAAAAACAGCCCGACACCAGAACGCCTAGCCCTTCAGTGCGTCAGATCCGACTCGATCTGGAGATTCTGCCCTTTGAGTTTGCCAGTCGCTCCCCTGACCCTGTTGAAAATGGTCGCCTCTGGCAGCATGTTGGCGATGATGTTATATTTCAGCTTTGCATCCCCCATGACAAGTTGGATATTTATTCAGTTGATGGTACGTATATAAAAAGTTATCCCATTACCTCATCAGGTCATGTGAAAATTAAAGGTCTTGAGGTTGGGGTGTACCGTCTCTTTCTTTATGGAAGAAAGATATGCGATATGGAGTCTTTGGTCTCTCCCAGTGATACATCAATAGATTGATCCCTCGTATTCATTCGGCAACTCTTCTGATTTTCTGACCCCTTCTCATATTTATAATGCAAAATAAACATTGTAATGACGTCTTTTTTTATGAAGGCGTTTATTCCCTCCTTCATTTGTAGTTTATAATTAAATATTGTATGTGCGGATAACCTGGCATGTTGTGCGTTGATATGGACGCACTGTGACATCTCGAGGGTTGTGATGGTAACGCCATCTCAGGACGATTATAGGCCTGGATAATTCAGTGGGGAGCCTTGAAAATGGAAGGAATTGGATCGATGAAAAAAGGGATAATTGGGAGTATTATATTTTGCCTGCTGTTTACGGTTGTGGCGTGTGATAAGAATCCTACAGCACCTGAGATCACAGATATCAACGGAAGCTGGAGTGGGACAACGAGCCAGAATAATAGTTTTACATTGACGATTGCCAATGATAAAATTACAAAGTGGAAAATTAAAGTTCAAAGTGGAGGCATGACACAAGAGGTAAATACATATTACTGTTCCGTCCCTATCACCGATCATATGTTTACACTGACCAGTGGCGGTTGGCCTCAGCCGAAACTAAGAATTGAAGGTGAGTTTAAGAGTAATTCAAAATGTAAGGGCACGTTCTCTTTTGGTGGCACAGATGGAAGCTGGACAGTAAGGAGATGATATTAACCCAGAACGTTGAGTGAGGTGCTGCTTTCTTTGCATGATTCAAATTGCGTCACAGTTGTTTGACTCAGAGTCGGTGCAGATATATCTGATGGGCTTTAATGTGTAGTTGTATAGTACTGAGATTTTATTAATTATTAGAAAAAAGAAAATTAAGGGGTTTGAAAGTGAGCCTGTTTAGTAAGAATGCAGGTATTTCGAAATGCAGATATTTTATCTGCCCAAATTGTGAAACGGTTTATACGAAAGACGAAGCATTGAAAAGCTGGAGTGTTGCAGTTCAAATGAATGCTCATGTTGGCGGTGTATCTGGGACAAGAACTTGTAATTGCGGTCACAGAATGCAAGTGTCAGATATTTATTCAGGTAAACTTGATATTCCCAAACGTATGTATGGTGATGTACCACAACCTGTGTTTGTTGGATAAGTACTAAAAATAAAGGCGCTATGTCGATTAGATACGGCATCTTTATTATTCTTGGGTAAATAGTTATGATTTCCAAATTTAATCATTATAGGGAGATGGAAGGGTGAAAGAAGAAAGTGATGCATCAGTGGTCGATTTTACTAATGAGAATAAGTGTACCCATGGGGAAGATTCGGCTGGACACAGTAAAGAGGCATCATCTTCTGGAGGTCGAGGCGGCGCCATGGCAGGAGGATGTGCTATGGCGTTACTTGGTGTTATTCTAACCGCGGTATCGTATGGAAATGCCTCCAGAGGGGGCCGGTATTCAATTTTCTGGGGGCTGGTGATTTTTGGCGGCATTACTTTTTTTAAGGGGCTTCTAAAAAAATAGGGAAAGTAGAGACTGCATTTGAGGGGAATGGTGGAGCCCTGGGCCAGATGCTGGGAGGAATAGATCTGCCTAAGTCGTGATAGAAATGAGTTGCCCGTTAATAAATTCTTATTGGTAGAGTATTGATTTATGCTGGTTAAAAATGGCGATGACTTGATAACGGAGGCAATAATGCAAAAGTTGTTGAAAGTTACATTTCTATTAGTGCTTTGTTTACTGCTCTTCACGCGTTCACTATGTGATTCGGGAAGCACAGAACCGAAGAATGAAGCGCCAGGCATCACAGGAATTACTTCAACTCGACAAGTCATTGACTGGGGGTGTACTTGTCAGTTGAGTGTGACCGCATCAGATCCAGATGGTGATGAAATGACCTATGAGTGGGCATGTACTGGGGGAGCATTTGTGGGCGTGACGGATTCGTCAACGGTCACATGGAAGGCCCCAGAAAGTGGATCCGGTAATTATATCTGTGAGGTCACAGTAAAGGATGATGAACGGTTTTCAACAGAAGAGAAAATGATTATTGTCAGGGCGCATCCACAATTGTCATTAAATGTGACGGATCTGAATTTTCAAGGACATACAGAAACCCTGCCTTTGTCGATAAGCAATTCAGGGACGGGTACATTGTCATGGCATATTACCTCGTCAGACGATTGGCTTTCAGTGGATCCCGAGCAAGGGGAGACTCAGTCGGGTACTCACCGGGTGAATGTCAGTGTTGCGAGAGATCATTTGGACCCGGGTGATTATCATGGGACGTTGACAGTCATTTATTATGATACGAGTTTCTACAAGAAGATGCCCGGGCACAGCACTGCAATAACGCAGGAGGTCGGCGTAGAGCTCAAGAAACTGGCACCCGCGGAATTGAATGTGTCGCCTCTGGTATTGGACTTTGGTGAAACAATAAACTCACTGCCCGTGAACATCTCCAATACAGGAGAAGATGAATTGCAGTGGGAGGTGGTCAGTGTTTCTGAGAGTTGGATCTCTTCAGGCATCGATGAGGGCACAACCAATTCTGAAACTGATGAAGTGAGGATTTATGTATCCCGCGCCGGCCTGGCCATTGGAGACTATTCAGGATCAGTGGTCATCGGTGATAAGGTGAATGGGACCACAGTAACGGTTGAGCTGACAATGGTGGTAACACAGCCGGTATTAGATGTCAGTGAGACGGATTTGGATTTTGGAGAGGTTGAAACCGTTAAGACCTGTATCGTTTCTAATGCAGGCGGCGGCATGTTAACATGGAGTGCATCGGAGAATGCAGCATGGCTGAATGTTTTGCCTAGCGGTGGAGGCCTGGAGGCGGGCAGCAGTACTGAAGTCACGCTGACAGTTTTGCGCAGTGCTCTGTCGTCTGGTACTAATGAGGTGGTTGTAACATTTGATTCTGATGGTGGTACATCAGAAGTGCGTGTAACGGCCACCGGTTGTAATGGAGAGTGGCTTGAAATAGATGACGGCTCATTTGAGAATAAGATGACCATGGGGGGCAGCGGTTGGATGTGGAGTCGATTCAACCGGCCCACTGGCTGGAGCGCTTTGAAAATTACTAAAGTTAAAATTTATGTTAAAAGCAGCTCGAGTTATAGTTTTGATATTGATGGATTTAATCAGTATCAATATACAAATGGGTATTACTATCCTGCCGGCAGCTATATTGGACTTACCTCAAATGTATCTCAGGGTCTCGGGTGGCATGAACATTCTGTGACACCAAAGATTTTTACAAGCAGTAAGTTTTTTGCGGCCGTGTATTTTCGTTCTGCCAGTGGGCCTTATCTGGGAGTTGATGCAAGTAATACCTATGCTACACAATGTGGTGGTACTGCCGGAACGAATAAACTGATTATCAAGGGCGCCCGCTGGGGGATCAGGATTTATGTGGAACAGTGCTCTAGTACAGGTAAAGCATTGCCCGGTAATGATCCGGAAAAGGGCATGTGGCTGGATGCCGAAGTGTACTATGATGAAAAGCAGATTGGCGATTTTCCGTCTAAGAAAATGATTAAATAAGAAGAATTGTAACTCTTCCGTTGGAGGCAACACAATAAAAGGCGGCTTGTTGGGGCCGCCTTTTATTGTGTCCTGATTTTTTATATAAAAAAGGCCCTCCCGCATTGCGGGAGGGCCTTTTGTTATTGAAGACTGTTAAATATTTTTAAGCCTTGCTTGAAGCGCGTCCGTCGCTTCTACTTGAAGGGCGCCTGCGCCGTCGGCTGTTTCTCTGCTCCTGGGTGGGGCGCGTAGGGCGTCGGTGCTCAGTGCGCAGAGAGGCCGGTTTTCGTTTTGAAGGCTGATGCGTACCATTGCTCGCCAGCTGCACACTGGGATCAAAGTCACCGTAGTCAAATCCAGCCAGTGTCTTGCGCTCAAGTGATGCAGCCAATAATTTTTCAATGGCCTTGATCATTGGCAGATCTTCAGGGGTGGCAAAAGTGAAGGCGTCACCTGTTTGAAGCGCCCTGCCTGTTCGACCGATACGATGTGTGTAGGCATCCACAGTATCGGGCATGTCAAAGTTGATCACGTGGGTGACCTCTGAGACATCGATGCCACGGGCGGCAATATCAGTGGCCACTAAAATGTCATAGCGTCCCCGTTTAAAGCCGTTTATCGACTCCTGTCTCTTGTTCTGAGACATATTGCCCTGAAGCGCAGCCACATTGTAATCTCTCTTTTCAAGCAGCCTTGCCACATTACGGGCTTTGTGTTTGGTCTTGGTGAAGATGAGCACGCGGCCTGTACTGGTTTTTTTCAGTAAGGCAAAGAGCAGTGATTTTTTCATGCTTTGAGGCACAGGATATAGCGCATGAGAAACGGTCACAGCAGGGGCAATCATGCCAATCTGTACCGTCTTGGGATTGTTCAGCATCTGATCTGCCAGACCGCGAATCTCCTTGGGCATGGTGGCTGAAAAGAAAAGGGTCTGCCGCACGCGGGGCAGGTATTTCAGAATGCGCCTAATATCGGGCAAAAAGCCCATGTCGCACATGCGGTCTGCTTCATCCAATACCAGGACTTCGATGTGTGACAGATCGATGTCGCCTTCGCCCAGATGGTCAAGCAGGCGTCCCGGACAGGCCACGACAATCTCAACGCCGCGTTTCAATGTGGCCAGCTGGGGACGCTTTGAAACGCCGCCGTACAGTGTCATGCTTTTGATGCCGGTTTTTTGGCCCAGCTCCACGGCCACTTCGTGAATCTGCTCTGCCAGCTCACGTGTCGGTGCAACAATCAGTGCACGCACCTGGCGTCTGGGGCCTTTGAGAAGGCGTTGGAAAAT
>Ga0070729_10003321_pt1 | contig 18920 bp, 18 predicted proteins | sample tdDd472_FD_66725 | JGI IMG/M metagenome (GOLD analysis project Ga0070729, IMG submission 66725) | Marine sediment microbial communities from the Atlantic coast under amendment with organic carbon and nitrate - tdDd47.2 | ecosystem: Environmental > Aquatic > Marine > Coastal > Sediment | place... | reverse complement strand
CTGTAGATGATCATGGCCGCGAAAGTCACTGAACGGGTCCTTGAAGCGGGCATCGGGCGCATAGACATCCGGCACCCGGTCGATGTCAGCCGTCGTCATGCCTTCAAAGAAGGCAATGTAGTGCTCAAGAGGATCGGCTGCGCGTTGTCCATCGGACGAGGGGGAAGTAGAGGGCATAGGGCAGACACCTCACCATTTTCATGATCGTCGTGAAGACAAACGGGAACCTGACCTCGAACCCACGACCCAGCACACCATCGACCAGCCGCTCCGCTGCCTGTTCGACCGGCATCAGAAACGGCATCGGGTGATCATTGCGGTCGGTCAGCGGGGTCTTCACGAACCCCGGATTTATCACGCCCATGTGGACGCCCAGCGGCTTCAGCTCGACATGCAGCGCCTCCGCCATGTTGATCAGAGCCGCCTTCGACGCGCCATAGCTTGCGGCGCGGGGAAGCCCGCGATAGCCGGCGACAGAGGAAACGACAAAGATGCGACCGGCCCCGCGTTCGATCATGCGCGGCAGCAATGGCTCCAGACAGCGCGACGCGCCGACGACGTTCAGGTCCAGCGTGGCGCGCATCGCCTCTGCTGTGAACGTCTCGGCTGTCGTCGGGGTGTAGCTGCCCGCACACAGCACAGTGGTCCCGATGGGACCTAGCTCTTCCTCGATCCGCGCGACAACCGCCGCGATCCCTTCCGCATCGGTAATATCGCCGGGAAAGGCCGTGATGTCGCCCAGGTGGCCCGCGGCCTCTTCCGACAGCCTGTTCAGTTCGTCATCGCGCCGTGCGGTCGCCGCCACGCGATAGCCGCGCCGCGCAAACTCCAGCGCCGAAGCCCGGCCTATCCCTGAACTGGCCCCCGTTATCCAGACTATTCCACTCATTCAGTACGCTCCGCCAATCCTTCGGCGGCCCTGCATTTCTCGCAGCGATACTCGATCAGATCGCCACCCTTCGTCAGGAACCGCAGTTTCACCCACCGTCCCGCAGCGTCGTACCAGACGTCCACATCGTGCAGGTCGCCCGAGTAGAGATAGCGATCCGCCATGACATATCCATGTGCGGTTTCGACCCGCTCCTGTCCTCTGGCGCTGATCGAAACGCTGTCCAGGCGCCCGGTCAGCGTGTTGAGCACCCGCGTTTCGCCGATGATTCCCGGGTGCCAGTGGTTGGACGGGAACAGCGCACCCTCCACCCGACGCAGGCCACCCGATCCCTCGACCACCACTTCCTCCCCGAAGCGCCGGGCTGATACTTCTGCCTGCGTGCCGTCATCGTTCACGGACGCGTCCAGTGTCTGCAACGCGGCCCCATTCCATGCGGAACTTGACACATAATCGAAGCGATAGGCCGTGAGCCCGAGGAACTTCACGCGGGCGCGAAAATCGATCTGCACGTCGATCAGATCACCATCACGCCGGAACTGCACGATGTGCGAGCCGATCCGGCGATCCTCGCGCCAGACACTGAACCGGATGTCGGAGCCATACAGGGCGATAGGGTCAAAGGTGGAACCGTCAGCGTTCGCCGCGCGGGCGGCGCGGTCCGGTGTCATGAGGATGAGAAGAACCGCGAACAGGATCGCGACTGCAGACCAGGAACATGGATTTCGGTGTGAGGTCATGATTGTTAAGCTACGCCGCGACCTGCGGATCGGATCATGCCCGGGCACAAGAATGCGGGACATCTGCTGACATGACCATTGCGCTGACCATCATCGGAGTGCTGATTGCCGTGTTCCTGCTCGGCCCACGGGCACGGGTAAGGGATCGCGTCAGCTATCAGCGGGGCGAACTGGGTCAGTATCCGGTCGAGGCCCTCGCGCGTCGGGAAGCCCGATTCAGCGATATCCGACCGGGACTGGCCAGGCAGATCGTCTGGCGCGATCCGGCAGCCCGTGACAGGCGTCCCTGGGCCGTGGTCAACATTCATGGCTTCTCGGCCAGCAAGCAGGAGCTTCGCCCGCTGCCTGACATCGTGGCGGAGGGTCTGGACGCCAACCTGTACTTCACCCGCCTGGCCGGTCACGGCCGGACAGCGGCGGCCATGGCGGAGCCGGACGCCGACGACTGGCTGGACGACATGGCGGAGGCGCTGGAGGTCGGCAAGCTGCTGGGGGAGCGGGTGCTCGTCCTCGGCATGTCCACCGGCGCGACCATCGCCGCCTGGGCGGCAATGCGCGATGACATGCGCCACGACATGGACGCCATCGTGTTCATCTCACCCAACTTCGAGATCCGCCGGAACGGCACCCGCTTCCTGACCATCCCCTGGGCACGGCAGCTGCTGCGGCTGTTCATGGGCCAGATCAATCCCATTCGGGAAGGCGAAAATCCGGCATTCAGCCAGGCCTGGACCACCGGGTATCCGGCCGAAGCTCTGTTGCCGATGGCGGCTGCCGTCCGTCATGTGAAACGCCTGAAGCTGGAGGAAACCTCACAGCCCGCGCTGTTCATCCATTCCCCCAACGATCAGGTGATCAGCGTGCCGGACGTGCATTCGACGTTTCAGCGATGGGGCGGCGCACCGAAGGCAATGATCCAGGTGACCGACGCCGAGGACACGCTGCAGCACATCATTGCCGGTGACATCGTCAGCCCGACGCCGACACGGCGACTGGCCGCTCAGGTGGTCGACTGGGTGAGGTCACTGCCAGCGAACTGAGCGATACGCGCGGAAATCTCGTCCGGAATCTGATGCGCGATCCAGTGATCGTTCGCGGGATACCGGCGCACCGTGATATCGGGACCGGCTTCCTGCATCCGCTCAAGGTTCTCCGGCGCGAAATAGGGATCACCCTCCCCCCACAGCACCATGGTCGGCACTGATACCTGCGTCTCGGCAACCGTGCGCGGCGCCGCATCATCGCCACTCGGCGGGCCTGACCTGTTGGCCCGGTAATAGTTCAGACCACCTGTCAGGGAACCCGGCACCTGCCAGTGCGCCAGATAGGCCGCCGCATCATCCTCCGTCAGGTGCCCGGCCTTCAGACCGGGATCGAGAATGTTGGTGCGCAGGCCAGCGAAATCGTCCCGACTGACCAGCATCTCGGCCTGCTCGGAGCGGAAGGCCAGCATGTACTGGCTGCGCGTCACCTGTTCGCTGTCGGGCTGGTGCAGCAACTCGCTCATGATCCCCGGATGGGCGCAATTGATGATCACCAGACGGTCGATCAGGTCGGGACGACGGATGGCCACTTCCCAGGCCATGAAGCCGCCCCAGTCATGCCCGACCAGGATCACCTGCTCCCGCCCGTAGGCCGCGATGATGCCCGCAACGTCATCCACCAGATTGCCGATCTCGTAGCTCTCCGGATCCTCCGGCTTCTCCGTCAGGTTGATGCCCCGGCAGTCCGGTGCCACGCAGAACCAGTCGTCCGACAGAGTCTCAAGCTGCTTCCGCCAGGCGTACCAGAATTCCGGAAAGCCGTGCAGGAACAGGATCATGGGGGACAGCGGATCACCGGCCTCGGCACAGTGAAACCGCAGGCCGTTGGCCTGGATATCGACATGGCGGATCGCATTCGCACTCATCGGATCAGTCCTCCCGGAACCGACCATAGGCCTGTTCGGAGGCGATGATGACATGCTCCAGGCAGCCATTGAGGCGATGGTGGTTCTGCGCCTCGTAATCCGCCGATGTGATGAAGGCGCGGAAGGCCGCCTTTGACGGATAGCGGACCAGGGCAACGAAGTCCCAGTCGCCGAACTGCGCCGGCCCGAACGACGCTCCCTTCGCGTCACCGGTCCAGATGATCCCGCCACCGACGCCCCGGATCAGATGGTTCACGCCCTTCGAATAGCGCACGTAGGCGTCCCAGCCACTGCCATCACCATCCAGCGAGGTCTCGCGGAACTTCATCAGGTTCACCATGACAACCGGTGTGTCATCGGCAATCCGCGCCAGGGTCTCGTCGTGCAGTTCATCAATCGCGGCCATCATGTCCTCCCCGATAGCAGGCCCGGCTCCACCAACCGGGGGCCGAAACGAAAACAGGGGCCGACCTTGCGGCCGACCCCTGCATTTCGTCAACAGTCGTCAGATCGTGGGTCAGTAAGCGATATTCTCGCCGATCCGCACCCAGCGACCGCCCTGAACCTGCGACAGGAAGGATTCGTTGGAACCCTGACGCTTGTCCGGACCGAAGCTCTGCACCGGGCCACCGAAGATGTCGCGATAGCCCTTGATCTTCTCGAAACCGGCAACCATCGAGTCAACGGTCAGATCCTTGCCCGCGTTCTGCAGCGCGAGAACCGTCATGTCAGCAAAGATGTAGCCGAGCTGGGCCGGGAAATCCGGGTTCTTGCCGAACTTCTCCTTGTAGGCGTTGTACCAGTTGCGAACCAGCGGATCCGGGTTGTCGCCATAGGCCATCTGGAAACCGGTCATCGCCATGAAGCCCTCGGTCACGCCGCCCTTGGCACCGGCGGTGTAGCCGTTGTAGGTCGCGATGGAACCGACGAAATCGACATCCCAGCCCATGGAACGCGCGGTCACATAGGGGATGATCGTGTCAGAGACGATCGTGCCCATGTAGACAACGTCACAACCGGCCTCACGCAGCTTGGTGACGGACGCGGTGAAGTCCTTGTCCGTCGGCTTGTGCGCGGTTTCGGCCACCAGCGACTGGCCCATGGCCTCGGCCTGGTCCTTGGCGCCGAATTCGATCTCGCGACCGAAGTCCGTGTCCTGATACATCGTGCAGGGCTTGGTCTTGCCGCGGGTTTCCGCGAACAGCTTCACCGCCGCACGGATCTGATCGTAGTAGGTCGAACCACCGGCGAACTTCAGCTTGTGGAACGGCTGGAACATCTGCCGCGCGGACGAGAACGGGAAGAGGTTCGGGATGCCCGCAGCCAGCTGACGCGGCAGCACCGCGTTGTTCATCGGGGTGCCGAGTGCGGACAGCATCGTGAAGACGCGGTCACGGTTGATCAGCTTGTTGCCGGCCTGAACGGCCTTCGGCACCTGATACTCGTTGTCCTCGACCACCAGACGGATCTTGCGACCGTAGATGCCACCTTCGGCATTCACCGCATCGAACCGCTGACGCATGCCCTCGACCGACGGCACACCCCAGACCGCAACCGGGCCGGAAAGCGCCGTATGCGTGCCGATCAGGATCTCGTCTTTGGTAACGCCGCGCTCTGCGGCCTGCGCCGCACCCGCGATCATTGTTGCCGTGGCGGCCACCGCAGCCAGGCCAAGAAGCTTCTTTTTCATCCGATCCTCCCTGTTTCCGGCCCCGTTTCGATCAGGACCGTTTCTGTGACACCAAGTCTACCAGAATTCCGTTTCAGACAAAGCGTTTCACCCGTTTGTGGCACCAATCAGGCCGCTTCCGAATACATGCTGTCGATCAGGCTTTCGTACTTCTTCTCGACGAACTTCCGCTTCAGCTTCATCGTCGGCGTGACTTCGTCATCTTCCGGGTCAAGCTGCTTGTCCAGCACACGGAACTTCTTGATGGTCTCGACCCGGGCGAACTTGGTGTTCACCCGCTCGATCTCCTCCGCCACCAGTTCGACGACTTCCGGCGCGCGTGCCAGCGATGCGAAGCTGGTGAAGGCGATGTTCCGCTCCTGCGCGAATTTCTCGACCATCTCCTGATCGATCATGACCAGCGCCGTCAGATACTTGCGACGGTCACCGATGACCACGGCGTCGGAGACATAGGGCGAGAACTTCAGTTCGTTCTCGATCTCCGACGGGGTGATGTTCTTGCCGCCAGCCGTGATGATGATGTCCTTCATCCGGTCGGTGATCTTCACATAGCCCTCGTTGTCGATGGCACCGACGTCGCCCGTGTGCAGCCAGCCGTCGACCACCGTCTCCGCCGACTTCTCCGGCTGGTTCAGGTAGCCCATGAAGATGTGGCGGCCCCGCAGCAGGATCTCCCCCTCCGGTGAGAGCTTGCATTCGGCATAGCGGGCGCAGCGCCCGACGGAGCCGAGCTTGATGTCGCCCGGCAGGTTGGTGGTGGCAAGACCCGTATTCTCCGTCTGGCCATAGAGCTCCAGCATCTCGATACCCAGCGCCATGTACCAGCGGATCAGCTGCGGCGAGATCGGCGCGGCACCGGTGCCGACCCAGTCAACCCGCGACAGGCCGAGAACATTGCGGACATTGCGCAGGACCAGGAAAAGGCCGATCCGGAACTTCAGCTTCTCGAGGAACGTCGGCTCCTGCCCCTCCAGCTTCTTGTCGGCGACGGCCAGGCCCCAGTTGATCGCGACCTTGTAGGCGAGCTGCTGCAGCTTGGTGGCATCACGGACGGCGATGTTGATCTGGGAATAGAGCTTCTCCCAGATACGCGGCACGGCAAAGAAGGTGGTCGGCTGGATTTCCTGGATGTTCTCGAACACCGTCTCCGGGTTCTCGACGAAGTTCGCGATATTGCCGGTATAGAGCGAGAAATAGGTCAGCGTGCGCTCCGCCACGTGGCAGAGCGGCAGAAACGCGACGCGCTCCCCATCGGTTTCCTGCGGCAGGATCTCCGTGCCATTGGCCATCTGGAAGCAAAGGTTGTCATGGCTGATCATCGCGCCCTTGGGCGGGCCGGTGGTACCGGAGGTATAGACCAGAATGGCCATGTCACCCGGCTCGGCCCGCTGCAGCAATTCTTCCCAGCGTCCCGGGTTCGCATCATTGTGTGCCTGACCGCTGGCCAGAAAATCCCGGAAACTGACAACCATGTCATCATCGAAGGTCGCCAGTCCCTCCATGTCGAAGACCACGATCAGCTTCAGACTGGGACACTGTTCGCGCACGCTCAGCACCTTGTCGAGCTGCTCCTCATCCTCGACGAAGATCACGCCGGTGCGGGAGTCATTCACCAGATACTCGACCTGCGCCGCAGCATCAGTCGGATAGATACCTGCACAGGCGGCACCGATGCCCTGAATGCCCATGTCGGTGAACATCCATTCCGGCAGCGTGTTGGACAGGACAGCCACGACATCGCCCTTGGCAACGCCCTGCTTGTCCAGCGCCATGCCGACATTGCGCGCCTTGTTGCCGAACTCCGCCCAGGTGATCGCCTTCCAGATCCCGTGATCCTTCTTGCGCATGGCGGTCTTGTTCGACCAGTTCGTGACGCGATGCCAGAACATCTGCGGCACTGTCGTGGCGTCAGGGTCATCCACGATAATCAGTTCACGGCCATCGTCGGCCATCTGCCGGGTCTCGGTCAGCCTTGCGGTCATGATCTGCTCCGCCTTCTCCCGTTGCACGATACGGTCCGAACCTGCGCCGGGAACGATTCCCGGGGCCGCCGCCCTATCGCCAGAGTTTCTTCTTCTTCCAGCGCCGTTCGCCACGTGCGCCCTCGTCCTTCACACCCAGGTAGAACTCCTGGATGTCCTCACGCTGGATCAGCTTCTCGCACGGGTCTTCCATGACGATCCGCCCGACCTCCAGCACATAGCCGAAATCAGCGGTCTTCAACGCCATGTTGGCATTCTGCTCCACCAGCAGCATGGTCACACCGCGTTCCTTGTTCAGGCGCACGATGATCTCGAAGATCTCCTTCACCAGACGCGGGCTCAGACCCAGCGACGGCTCGTCAAGCAGCATCACCTTCGGTCGCGCCATCAGCGCCCGGCTGATCGACAGCATCTGCTGCTCACCACCGGAAAGCTGGCCTGCGGGCTGTTCGCGCCGTTCCTTCAGGACGGGGAAGTAGTTGAAGACCATGTCGATGTCGTCCACGACACCCTTGGCGTCCTTGCGGGTAAAGGCCCCCATGCGCAGGTTTTCCTGTACCGACAGGAACGGAAAGACCTCCCGCCCCTCCGGCACGTGACTGATACCCCGCCGCATCACCCAGTCGGGTTCGCGGGAGGTTATCTCCTCGCCCTGGAACGTCACCTTGCCTTTGCGCGGGTCCATGACACCGGAGATCGTCTTAAGGATCGTGGTCTTGCCGGCCCCGTTGGAGCCCAGCACCGTGACGATATCGCCTTCGTTGACCGAGATGCTGACACCGCGAATGGCCATGATCGGACCATAGTAGGTCTCGACATTGGAGACTTTCAGAATGGGTTCACTCACCGATCAGCCCCCCAGATACGCGCGAATGACCTCTTCGTTCGACTGCACCTCGGAGGGGCTGCCGAGCGTGAGGACGCGGCCATAGTTCAGTGCGAGAACGCGGTCGGAGACCCGGTTCACCAGGCTCATGTCATGTTCGACCATCAGCACGGTGATCCCCAGCAGGTCCCGGATATCCTTGATCCAGAATGCCATGTCGCTGGTTTCCTCGACATTCAGGCCCGACGACGGCTCATCGAGCAGCAGCAGCTTCGGTTCGGTACAGAGCGCGCGCCCCAGTTCCACCACCTTCCGCACGCCGTAAGGCAGGTTGGCGATGCGCTGATCGCGGTACCGGGCAAGGTCCAGGAACTCGATCACCTTCTCCACCTCCTCGCGGTGCGCCAGCTCGGCTCGCCGGGTGGAGGGCAGGAAGAAGATGTTGGCCAGAAGGGTACCGCTGCGATGGGCGTGGCGTCCGATCAGCAGGTTCTGCAGTACCGTCGCCTGCTCGAACAGCTCGATGTTCTGGAACGTGCGTGCGATGCCCCGCCCGGCGATCAGATGCGGTGCGGTGTTGGTGATATCCTCGTCATTGAAGATCAGCTTGCCTTCGGTCGGTTCATAGATGCGACTGATCAGGTTGAAGATCGTCGTCTTGCCCGCACCGTTGGGTCCGATGATCGTGAAGATCTCGCCCTCGGCGATCTCGAAATCGACACCATCCACGGCCTTAACGCCGCCAAAATGGATTGCCAGTTTGTCCGCCTTGAAGAAGGTCACCGCAGCCGCTCCGTCTTCACATAGGATTTCTGCCGCGCAAAGGTCGATTTCTTGTACAGCGGGAACAGATCGAAATAGGTCTTCACCTTCAGCCAGCGGCCATAGAGGCCCATCGGCTCGAAGATGATGAACAGCACCAGCAGTGCACCGAAGATCGCAGCTTCCAGACCCGGTGAATTGACGAAGCGCACCAGCCCGGCGAGGAACTCGACCCCGCCAGCACCGGCCGTCACCTCGTCACGCATGATCGGGATGAACGACCTCAGCATGATCAGGAACGCAGCACCCAGCACCGCACCCTGAATGGTGCCGATGCCACCAACGACGCAGATCAGCAGCAGTTCGATGGAAATGAAGATATTGAACGCGTCCGGTGCCAGATGGGAAATCTGGTGGGCGAACAGCCCTCCGGCGAGGCCGGTGACGAAGGCGCTGATACCGAAAGCTGTCGTCTTGTAGTACGCCAGATGGATACCCATCGACTGCGCCGAAATCTCCGAATCCCGGATGGCAACGAAGGCACGGCCCGTCGGGCTGCGCAGCAGGTTCCGCGCGATCAGCGCGGCGAGGACCAGCACCACGATGCAGATGTAGTAGAGCGAGACCGGTGACCACAGTTCGACCCAGCCGACATGCAGGCCGCCGACCGAGAACCATTCCCCCTGGTACATCGCCTCCGGCTGGATGGAGAGGAAGTCAGGTGCCGCAACGGGCAGTCCGTCAAAGCCGCCGGTGACCGACGACCATTTCGACATGACCTCCTGCGTGATCAGGGCAACGGCAAGCGTGGCGATGGCCAGATAGATGCCGTGCATCCGCAGTGTGGGAAAGCCCACGGCGACACCGATCGCGCCCGCAAGCAGCCCGCCCAGCGGCAGCGAGACGACGAACGGCACCCCGTTCTGCAGCAGGTAGGCATGTGTATAGGCACCGATACCCAGGAAGGCGGAATGTCCGAGGCTTGCCATGCCGGTGAACCCGACAGCGATCATCAGGCCCATGGCTGCAATGGAGTAGATCAGCCAGAGATTGGCCTCACCCACGTAATAGACGCCCGCGAACATCGGCAGTGCCAGCAGCGCCGCCAGGAAGATGCCATAACCGATCAGGTCACCATTGTGGCGCCACAGCCGCAGGTCCTGTTCGTAGCGTGTCTTGAAAACAAAGCGCATCGGATCAGACCTTCTTCCTGCCCATCTGGGAGAAAATGCCTTCCGGCCGGACAACCATCACCGCCAGAAGCACGGAGAAGACCATGATGTCCTTGTAGCCGGGGGCGAGCAGATAATCGGAGAACTGCTCCACCAGCCCGATGATGATGCCGCCCACCAGCGCACCGGGAATGGAGCCGAAACCGCCCACGACGGCGCCAGCGAAGGCCTTGATCGCGATGAAGCCGATGGACGGGTCCATGACGTTCGCGATCGGCATCATCATGACACCGGTAATGGCCGCCACACCGGCTGAGATGCCCCAGATCAGCGAAAAGATCAGGGCCACCGGAATGCCCATGTAATAGGCCGCAAGCTGGTTCTGGGACGCGGCCTGCATCGCCACACCGATGCGCGTGCGCTGGAAGAACATGTAGAGACCGACACAGAGCACCAGCGTCCCCACCACCGCCGCCAGCTTGCCCGCATCCAGCGTCATCGCCGCCACATGCACGGCCTTGCCGGTGAAGGGGGTCAGGAACGCGATCTGCTCGACGTTGAAGGCATAGGGCATGACGAACCGCAGCACATAGCCGATGCCGATGGTTGCCATGACGATGGAAAACTGTGGCTGGCCGATCAGGCGCCGGATCACGACCACATCCAGCAGGAAGCCGAAGATGATCATGAACACGACCGTCAGCAGGAAGCCGAGCCAGAAATTGAGCCCGAAACCGGCGATCAGTCCGAAGGCGATGAACGCGCCGACCATCATCAGGTCGCCCTGCGCGAAGTTCACCATCTCCGTTGCCTTGTAGATCAGCACGAAGCCAAGCGCGATCAGGCCATAGATACAGCCTAGCGCCAGTCCGTTGACGAACAACGAAATATAAATCTGGACGGAATCCACGTCCCCGTATCCTCCCCTGAACCGCACATGGCGGCGTTGCCAACCTTCAGGGCCACCGATCCTGTCCCGGACCTTGTGTCGCCCCAATTCGATTACGCGGGTTTCGCCACGTAACGGCTCGGGTAGGATAGGGGCGGTTTGACGGCTGTCAATTCGTCAACGTCTCGGGGAGGACACAAACTTGGCCTACGCAATTCCGTTCATTCGGGAGCTGGATTTCGAATACGGGGAGCCTGCGGAGCTCAGCCCGCTGGTTCGGCGGGTGATCTGCAACAATCCGGGCGGGTTCACGTTTCATGGTACCGGCACCTACATCATCGGGCGCGGCAAGGTTGCGATCGTCGATGCCGGGCCGCTGGACGAGCGGCATGTGGAGGCGGTGCTGCGTGCGGTCGAGGGGGAGACGGTGACACATCAGCTGATCACCCATACCCACATCGATCACAGTCCGGCCGCACGACTCGTCAAGGACGCGACCGGCGCGCAGACCTGGGGCTACGGCCCGCACGGCGGTGATCGCGGCGGCCCGAAGGTGGAAGAGGGCGGCGATCATGACTTCGCCCCGGATCACGTGATTCGGCATGGCGATATCGTGGAAGGCGACGGCTGGTCGGTGGAAGCGGTCCACACGCCGGGCCATACCTCGAATCACATATGCTTCGGACTGCGGGAGGAGAAGGCGCTGTTCACCGGCGATCACGTCATGGGCTGGTCAACGACCGTGGTCTCGCCGCCGGACGGCAACATGACCGATTACTTCAACTCGCTCGACAAGCTGCTGGAGCGCGATGACCAGCGCTATTACCCGACCCATGGTGCGCCCATCGAGAACGTGCACGACTTCGTGCGGGCCTACCGGGCGCACCGGCAGTTGCGCGAAAGCCAGATCCTGGACCTGCTGAAAGGCGGCCCCCGGACCATTCCGGAGATGGTCGCCACCATGTACGCGGACGTGCCGAAGAACCTGCATCCTGCGGCGGCCCGGTCGGTGCTGGCGCATCTGATCCACATGGTCCACGACGGTCGGGTGGCGGTGGACGGCACAGCCGACGCCCAGGCCACCTACCGCGTCGCCTGAGGAGAGAAACCATGCTGCGTGAACGCATTGAAGCCAGATGGATCGACGCCTTCGCCGAGACCTTCCGCCTCTGCGAAGTGAAGCCGGGCGAGGTCTGCGCCATTCTCTCCGAGAGCCAGAGCCGGAGGGTGAATGTGGATCTGGCGGAACTGGCGCTGCAGCGGATGGGGGCGGAGGTCTTTCACGTCGTCCTGCCCTCCCCCCGCCAGACGGCTCCGGCCCCGGTGCGCTCGACCGGCGCGTCGGATGCGATTCGCGGACTGGAACCGGTCATCGGCGCGCTGGGCGCGTCCGGCTTCGTCGCCGACTGCACGGTGGAGGGACTGCTGCACGCGAAGGAGCTTCCGGCGATCCTGAAGGGTGGCGCGCGGGTCCTGATGGTCTCCAACGAGCATCCGGAACTGCTGGAACGCCTGACACCGACGCCGGAACTGGAAGCCAAGGTGAAGACCGGCATCAGGATGCTGCGTGACGCGAAGCAGATGCGCGTGACCTCGGCTGCCGGTACGGACCTGACAGTCAATGTGGAGAAGGCACCGGCAGGCGGTGGCTGGGGTTTCAGCAAACGTGCCGGGACCATCACCCACTGGCCCGGCGGCCTCTGCCTCTGCTTTCCCGCACCCGGCTGCGTCAACGGCACGGTAGTGATGAACACCGGTGACGTGAACCTGACCTTCAAGCGCTACGTCGACCGACCGATCCGCCTTACGATCGAGAACGACTACATCACCGACATTTCCGGCGATGGCGTCGATGCCGCCCTGTTCGACAGCTACATCGCCGCCTGGGGGGATCGTGACGCCTATGCCGTCAGTCATGTCGGTTGGGGCATGAATCCCGCAGCCCGCTGGGACTCCCTGACCGCCTATGACCGCAGCCAGGTCAATGGCACGGAACTGCGCGCCTTCGCCGGGAACTTCCTCTATTCGACCGGCGCCAACGAGGTCGCGGGTCGCCACACGCTCGGCCACTTCGACCTGCCGATGCGCGGACATACCATCAGCCTGGACGGCACGCTGGTGGTGGACAACGGCGTGCTGCAGGGGGAACTCGCATGAGCGTCCTGCCGACCTTCACGGATACCGGGTCGGGACCGGCGATCATCTTCCTGCATGGCATCGGCGGCAATGCCGGGAACTGGCAGCCGCAGATCGACGGACTGTCGGCGCGCTATCGCTGCATTGCCTGGAACGCGCCGGGTTATGCCGGTTCGCCTGCCCTGCCGGAAATGACCTTTCCCGCGCTGGCCGACGCACTGGCGCATCTGATGGATCATCTGGGACTGGAGAAGGCCGTGATCTGCGGCCTGTCCATGGGCGGCTATGTGGCCCAGGAATTTCTCGCCCTGCATCCGGAGAGGGTGCGCGCCGCGATCCTGATGTGCACCAGCGCAGCCTTCGGCAAGCCGGGCGGGGATTTCCAGCAGAAGTTCCTCGCCGCGCGCCTGAAACCAATGGATGAGGGCAAGACCCCGGCGGACATAGCGCCAGCGCTGGTGGCCGGCATGGTCGGCCCCAACGCCGGGCCGGAGGTCGGCCAGGCCCTGACTGAATCAATGAGCGTGATCAGCCCCGAGACCTATCGGCAGGCGCTGAACTGCCTCGTCACCTTCGACCGGCGGGACGCGGTGAAACAGATCGCCGTGCCGACCTGCCTGATCGCGGGGGAAGAGGACACGACGGCCCCTGCCACGGTCATGGAGCGCATGGCGGCGCGCATTCCGGGCTGTCGCTTCGACGTGATCGGCGGTGCGGGCCACATCGCGAATCTGGAGGCGCCGGAAGAAACCTGTCGCCTGATTGCCGACTTCATGGAGGGACTGCCGGAATGAGCATGTGGTCCGATTTCGATCTCACCGACCGGCAGCGCGAACTGGTCGGGCGCGCCACCGAACTCGGCCCGGCCTTTGCCGCGCGTGCGCCGGAGACCGACCGGGACGCCCGCTTCCCGCACGAGAACTACGCCGACATGCGCGACGCCGGTCTGCTGGCGCTCTGCATCCCCAGCCAGTACGGCGGCCTGGGGGCCGATTACCGGACCTATTTCCTGGTCGCATCGGAGATCGGCCGCCACTGCGGTGCAACGGCGCTGACGCTGAACATGCATTCCTGTTCGATGCTCTGGTCCGGGCCTCTGGCCGACGATCTGCCGATGACGGACGCAGAGCGGCGCGGACACCAGGAGCGCCGCGCCGCACTCTATGATCTGGTGCTGCATGAGAAGGCGATCTTCGCCCAGCCCTTCTCCGAACCCCATACCCAGGCGGCAACCGGCAAGGCCCCCTTCGGCACCACGGCGCGGAAGGTCGATGGCGGCTATGTCGTCACGGGAAAGAAGCACTTCGCCTCCCTCGCCGGGGCCGCGACGCACTACTCGGTGCTCTGCACGGAGGAACGCGAGGGCAGCGACCTGTACCCGAAGGATACGATCATGCTCGCGGTGCCGGGCGACGCGGACGGGTTCTCGGTCGTCGGCGACTGGGACACGCTCGGCATGCGCGGCACGGTCTCCAAGAGCCTGGACATCGACGGGGTCTTCGTGCCCGACGCGCACCAGATCATGCCGCGCGGTGTCTACTACAGGGCCGCGATCCAGTGGCCGCACATGTTCCTGACCCTGACCCCGGCCTACATGGGCATCGCCCAGGCCGCCTATGACTTCGTGGTCGCCTTCCTGCGGGGCGAGGTCGAGGGGGCGAAGGGCGTGAAACGTGGCAGTCCGATCAAGCAGTTCGCGGTGGCGGAGATGCGCATCAAGCTGGAGCAGATGCGCGCCCTGTTCCTGGAGGCGGCGACGGATGCCCGCTTCAATCCGTCGAAGGACGCCCGGATGCGGGCCTATGTCGCCAACTACACCATCATGGAGACGGTGAACGACATCTGCCGTCTGGCGATCCGCACCTGTGGCGGCACCACCATCATGAAGAAGTTCCCGCTGGAGCGGCTCTATCGCGACAGCCGCTGCGGCGCGCTGATGCTGCCCTGGTCGGCGGAAGCCTGCCTGGAACGGCTGGGCCGGGAGTGCCTGTACGAGCGCGGCGAGAGCGACTGATGACAGGCATCCCGGCACTGCCGCTGCTGCTGTCGGTCCTCGGCCTGATCCCCTTCGTTGGCGGCGTGGTGGCCATCGAGTTCGCAGAGGGCGGCTGGAAGGGCTGGGCGATCTATTCGCTGCCCATCTATGGCGCGATCATCCTGTCGTTCCTGGGTGGCACGACCTGGGGCTTTGCCCTGGCCGACACAGAGCAGCGGCGGGTGTCCCTGCGCCTGATCATCGCCATGGCGCCCAGCATCGCCGCCTGGCTGATCCTGTTTCAGCCGCCCGTCAACCGGATGCTGTCGCTTGCCGCCTGTCTGGTGATCTGGGCGGCAGTCGATCACCTGATGGTGCGCCATGACCTGCTGCCCCGCTGGTACCCGAATCTGCGCTGGCCGATCACCCTGATCGCTGCCGCGTCGCTGGTCGTCGGTTCACAGCAGATCGGGTAAGCCGACCGCTTCAGCGCTCGTTGATCAGGTCCAGCGGATAGACGGGGCGGCGGACGTGTTCGTAGTTCAGCAGGCTGTTGTCGGAAGTGGTGACTCCCACGCCATCCAGCGTCAGTGTCGCCTTGGCAAGCGGCGCGAATCCGGCGCGGTAGTGGATGCGGGACTTCAGCAGCAGATAGCGCTTGTGCAGCGGGTCGATACCGACGGAGGTGAAGACGCCGGTATCCCACGGCTCGTGATGCTGTGACACGACCACGATCTGCATGCCACCGGTCTCCAGCACCGCAGTCGGTCCCATGCGCACGGTGACACCCGTGTACATCGGCCCGCGACAGACCCATTCACCGTCGGTCAGGGTGCGCACCTTGCCGGTCAGTTCCAGCGGCGCACCGGCCCGGTCGATGGCGGGCATGTCGGTGCGCCCGCCGAGCGTCAGGGTGATGGTCGATCCAACTCCTGCCGCCTGCATCCGTTTCACCGCCTCCGGGTCACAGACGGCGGCAACGGCCACATCCTGCAGCCCCTGACGCAGCACCTCCGCGATCACGGTCATCACGTCCTGTGTGCCGCCCGAGCCCACGTTGTCGGCGTGGTCGAGCAGGATCACCGGCCCGTCCGTGAGTTCCTTCGCCTCGCTCACCGTCTCCTCCAGTGGCCGATGCGGATAGATGAAGGCTTCGCGCTCAGCCCAGGCGGCGGCCATGATCTCGTCGCGCACCTGCTCCGCCAGTGCCGGGTCATTGTCGGTGACGATGATGACGGACGTTCCCGCGTCCGGCATGTCGGCCAGCGCGAAGCCGCCGAAGACGGTCGCAGCCAGCACACCGGGCCGGTGCTCCGCCGCGCGGGCCATGGCGATCAGGCTTTTCATCGGTTCATCGTCGGTGCCCTGCATCAGCGTCTGCGACAGCAGCGGCAGGTTGCCCCAGCGCATCACGGGCGTGACCTCGCCATCCAGCATCCGCAGCAGCACTTCGCCGATCTGCTGCCCCATCTCGTGCATGTCCACATGCGGGTAAGTCTTGTAGCCGATCAGGGCGTCGCAATTGTCGACCATCGCGTCTGTCAGGTTGCAGTGCAGGTCGCAGGTGACAGCGATGGGAACGTCCGGAGCCACGGCACGGATGCGGCGCAGCAACTCCCCCTCCCCGTCGAAGGTATGTTCCGCCACCATTGCTCCGTGCAGGTCCAGCATCACGGCATCGCAGCCGTCCGCCACCGCATCGACGATGGCCCCGGCCATCAGTTCATAGGCGTCCTGCTGCACCTTGCCCGAGGGCATCGCCTCCGCCGCCACCGGTGTCACGATCTCCGCGCCGCGCGCCCGCGCCAGATCCAGATAGGCGGCAAAGGGCATGCCTGTGCCGTCATAGGCCGCCAGCGCTTCCTCACCCAGAAAGCTGCCCCAGCCGGTGAAGCGTGCCCAGTCCGTCACCACCGGCGAGAAGGTGTTGGTCTCGTGTTTCATCATGGCAATGACGATGCGCATGGGTGTTCCCCTCCCCCGGTTCGAATCCTCCAGCCAGTCTACAAATGAAAAGGCCCGGTGGCGAACCACCGGGCCTTTCCCGATCAGACTGGCAGTCGCGAAGCCTATTCGCGGTCGCCCAGCAGATGCATCAGGAACATGAACAGGTTGACGAAGTTCAGGTACAGCGCCACCGCGTCGAAGATTGCGGAACGGACGGCAACGTCACCCTCCATGCGATGCTGGATGTAGGTCGACTTGATCCGTTGCGTGTCAAAGGCGGTGAGACCGGCAAAGATCAGCACGCCCAGGACCGAAATCACCATCTGCATCATGGACGAATCCAGGAACATGTTGACGACCATGGCAATGACCAGGCCGAAGACGCCCATGATCAGGAAGCTGCCCATGCCGGACAGGTTCTTCTTGGTGGTGTAGCCAAACAGGCTCAGTCCCGCGAAGGATGCCGCCGTGATCATGAAGACGCGAACGACCGATGCGTCGGTGTAGGCCATGAAGACCGTCGACAGCGACACGCCCATGGTCGCCACCATGACCCAGTACATAGCCTGCATGACCGGGGTGCTGAGCTTGTTCTGGGCGAAGGACATCACCAGCAGGATGCCGATCGGCGCCAGCATGACGACTATGCCAAGGCCGGATCCGAAGATCGCCTCTATCGCCGCCGGAGAGTTCGATACCAGCAGAGCCACGACTCCGCTGATGAGGAGCCCCGACGCCATGTAGTTGTAGACGCCGAGCATGTACTTGCGCAGGCCCTGGTCTAGTTCGGCGGCCTGAGCGCCACTGGCCGTTGCGCCATGGCGCTGGTCAGCATTGGTTGCCATGTGAGACAAACTCCCTGTGAGTTAATTTTGTACTGGTCGGGATATTGGCGCATATACCCCGTGAATCAAGGAAAACCGGAACATCCATCGAACATACGCATGGAGCTGATAGTCTGAGACTATCAAGCAGATGAGCGGTTCTCCTGTCAGCCTGTCCTGAACCCGAACGCCTCGGCCAGGGCGCGGCTGTAATACCTGTCCCCCAGCGTCATCGCCGTCCGGTCGCTATCCTTTCAGGCAAAGGCGTCGGGCATCGAATCCTTCTTGCGGCGGATGAAATCGTTCAGCGCCTCGTCGATCGAGGGATCCAGCGCCGGTGCCTCATAGGCGTCAAGCCACTTGCGGACCAGATCACGCCCACGATCCTCCAGCCGCCGCTCCCCTTCCGCCGCCCACTGCTCGTAGGAATTGTTGTCGGTCAGCGGCGACAGGTAGAAGGCCGACTTGAAGTTGGCCTGCGTATGGGCGCAGCCGAGGTAGTGCGCGCCGGGACCAACCTCCCGGATCGCGTCCATGGCCTGCCCGTTGGGGGACAGGTCGATCCCCTCCGCGAAGCGCTGCATCATGGCAAGCTGGTCGCAGTCGAGCACGAACTTCTCGAACGACGAGACCAGCCCGCCCTCCAGCCAGCCCGCGCTGTGCAGCGCGAAGTTGACACCGCCCATAACGGTCGGCATCAGCGTCGCCTGGCTCTCGTAGGCCGCCTGCGCGTCCATCACCTTGGAGCCGCAGAGCGATCCGCCGGAACGGAAGGGCACACCGAGACGCCGCGCAAGCTGCGCCGCGCCGTAGAGGATCAGGGCCGGTTCCGGGGTCCCGAAGGTGGGCGCACCGGACTGCATCGACATGGAACTGGCAAAGCTGCCGAAAATCACCGGGGCACCGGGACGGCAGAGCTGCGTGAAGGCCATGCCGGCCAGCGCCTCGGCCAGGGTCTGGGTCAGCACACCGGCAGGGGTCACCGGAGCCATGGCACCGGACAGGATGAACGGCGTCACGATGCAGGCCTGATTGGCCCGGGCATAGGTCTTCAGCGCGCCCAGCATGGTGTCGTCGAAGACCATCGGCGAGTTGGCGTTGATCAGCGAGACCAGCACGCAGTTCTGCTCGACGAAATCGGCACCGAACAGCATCCGTACCATCTCGACCGTGTCCGCC
>Ga0070729_10003320_pt1 | contig 18924 bp, 10 predicted proteins | sample tdDd472_FD_66725 | JGI IMG/M metagenome (GOLD analysis project Ga0070729, IMG submission 66725) | Marine sediment microbial communities from the Atlantic coast under amendment with organic carbon and nitrate - tdDd47.2 | ecosystem: Environmental > Aquatic > Marine > Coastal > Sediment | place... | reverse complement strand
CCTTCATGTTGTCTTTCAATTTACCAGCCTGACATTTGCCACCACCACCGTAATAGAAGTATGACTGACCATCATCATCTATAAAAACTGCAGGATCAATCATTGCAAAACCACCAACTCCTGGTATATAACCTTGATCTTTAAAATCGCTTGCCGGTTTGTTACTTGTCGCAACACCAACTTTCCACGTATTGTTCCAGTCACTTCCACTTGGGTGGGGATAATAAAAATAGTAAGTACCATCTTTATAAGCACAATCTGGAGCCCACATAAATCCACCTTCAGTACGTCCCCATTTTACTGAATCAGATCTCAATATTTCTCCATGATCAGTCCAGTTAACCAGATCATCGGTTGAGAATACATGATATTTATCCATTAAATCACAACCACGTGGAGGAGCAACATCATGTGAAGGATAAACATATAAACAACCATCTTCCCAAACATGAGCAGAAGGATCCGCTGTATACATATGAGTGATAAAAGGATTTTTAGCACGTTCTTGTTTCATTGAACTACAACTATGAAATAGAAACAATGAAATGAGAATAATTAAAAGTGAACTTTTTCGATTGAACATAATGGTTTCCTTATTTTTCTTGTGTCCAGATTTCTTTTATCTTTACTTCCAGGCCTGTGCCTTCTGGACATGCCTCACTTTTTATGTTTGCTTTATATTTATGTACAGGATTTATTCCATCAACAACAACCCTGCAAACTGGCATTTGCAAATAAGCATTGGGATCTTTTTGTTGTATCCAGTTATAGGCATATTCCAACCATTCTTTTTGATCCTCAATACTTTTCAGACTAAACCACGTAATCTCATCATAACCCCAGATGAAAGCACCTTTCACCGGATTTCCCGGATCTGAACTGATTCCAAAATTATCAAATTCCACAATGTATGAAAGACTTTTGCATTTCCAACCGCTGGCTGTCATTCCACCTCTGCTCCGATTGTAAATTGAGTTTTGGTGTCTTTTTTTCGGTAAAACTCCTTCCATAGGTTCACCTTTTTTCTCTACAATTCGTAGAGGGAAGGAATTGAAATCCATTAAATGGACACCATCTTTCAAAAATCCACCATTTGGTGTGTGTGCATCATTCAATATAAAGTGACGGCGGGAATTGTTTTGAGCATATTTCCTGATCATTGCCAACATTTGAAACCAGTGTGTCAAATTAGGATCATTTGCTCCCATAAGTGCAACCTGCCCCCAATGAATTGCTTCAATACCGATATCAATGTATGATGTTGCCAGATAGTAAAACCAAAGTTTGGTTTCCTGCTGTGTAATATCAGGAACACTTGATCCTGCTCCCCAATGATTGTGAAAGAGACCTGAAGGATACAACATGGCTTCGTAGTTGAAATTTCGATTTTCTACAGGTAAATCATAAGCTTCAAATACATGTGCAGATATGGGAATGGTGTTTACTTTTTTAGTAATCGCTTCAAAAATTGCTGACTGAAAAATAATATCATTATCAAAATCATGTACTCTGGTAATTACATTTTTTGCAAAGGACCAAAACTCAGGATCATTTAAGGATTGTTCATTTCCCCACCGGAAAAAAGTCCTGCCAATAAATTTTGCACCGATATTCTTAATCAACCTTATATCATCTTCATTTGTATCGTCCTTGCCATCAATTTTAAAGTCTGGTGATGTACAAACCTCGGCCATGGTGATGGATCGTGCCAGATAATTACGCAGAACTTCTTCACTGATCTTACCATCAAAATGATATGATTTATTTCTCTCTTGTCCTAAAGAGACTGAGGTTATAAATGCAATCATGATTACTAAAATTTTTTTGATCATATTTTCTATTTATAATTTAGAGTATAAAAGTTTCGTCAATAGCTACTCTTGGCGATTGTTAGGAGTAGCTTTTAATCAAACCTGTCACTCTGAGGTTCTCGAAGAGTGATTTTGGAATGATGAAATTTCCACTATTCAATAGCATGAACATATCCATCAGCAGCCAAGACATAGACTTTATCCCGATAGATGCACAAGGTGGATTCTTCAACACGATGTCCAAGTTTTACAATCCAGTGGGGCTTTCCTGTTTTCTGATCAAGGCAATAGAAGAAAGGCGTATTTCCAGAAGCGATATAGACACGACCACTTGCCAGAGCAGGCGCTGATAAACCTCCACCATCAGGGAAAGTCCAATCTATTTTTCCGGTTTCAGGATCAACACGATAGACTTTACTTGATAATGGTACCCCACGAAGTCCAACACCCACACGGGCAGTAAAAAATGCCATACCATCGACGAAAGCAGGGCTGGCATTAAAGTTGGAAAAAACACCTTTTTCCTCATCATTTTTATTGCCTTCACACAGAAGTTTACCACTTTTAGCATCAAAATACATGAATAGATCAGAATGATGTGGTAAATATATTTTGCCCTTTTCGGCAATTAGAGTACCTGAGTCGAGGCCTATTCCGTTTTCTTTCCAGATAATTTCACCGGTCTTCTTGTTAAAGGCATACAATGACCGACTCCAGGAACCAAAATAAACCAGATCACCATCAACAGCAGGTTCAGCCGGAACAGACTTGGCTGTAGGATACATCCAAACAATATGTCCGGTTATCCCATCTAAGCATACCGCATATCCATTCACGGTAGGAATATAGACCATTCCATCATCCACTGTGGCTGATCCCCAAACCCATCCTCCGGGAACAGTTTGTTTCCAGACTAGTTCACCGGTTTTGGCATCAAGACAATAGAAAAAGCGTTCTCCTCCTTGCTGACCGGCATAGACTTTTCCATCTACCAGGGCCGCTCCCACAGATATCGCACCTCCCATTTCAAACTTCCAAATTTCTTTTCCTGTTTCTGCATTTACTGAATAGAGAAATCCACTTGGTGTTCCAAAAACAAGGTTACCATCTGCTGCAGTAGGTTTGCTCTGGTAAAAGGTTCCACCTGATAGTTGATCGGTGAATATGCGTTCACCTTTTTCATTGGTAAAAGCAGATAATATACTTTTCTCCCAAAGTTTTTTCCCATTAATGTTATAACAGTAAAGTTTCAAATTGCTATCAGTGATCAGCAACTCACCACCATTGCCCACTAAATCAGCATATATGGCATGAGAACTAATCTTTTTATACCATCGAATTTTTCCATTTGGCTTTACATTGTAAAGTCTTCCACTGATAGTTGCAAAGTGGATGTTTTTATCATCAATAACCGGACTTGACCGAATCCAGTCATCGGCCTCAACCTGCCATAGTTTTTTACCATTTACAGCATCAATGCAATAGAACTGTTTATCTGCTCCACCAATGTATAATCTGTTATTATTTATTACTGGTGTTGTAAAATGTTTTCGTGCACCTTGTTCAGAATTTTTTACTTTAAATTTCCAGACTAACTTTCCGTCGGATTCATTTAGGCAGTAGATACTTCCATCATTGGCTCCAAAATAGACGTTTCCATTTTGAACAGTTACAGCACTGTTGATTGATCCCATTGCTTTGAATTTCCAGGCAATGCGTTTATCCCGCCATCCACCGGATAAGTTCAATGCATAAAGATAACCTTCCATTGTTCCCTGAAACACTTTGTCACCGGATATAACAGGTTCTGCCAAAGCATCAATGTCTCCCACATTAAAATCCCAACGTTTCTGTTTATTCTGAGCATCGGCACATATTAACCTGTTTAAATTCTGACATACAGCAGGATAAGAATAGATATCATGTACTCCGAAAGGATAGACAACAACATCTTCATTTCCGGTAACAGCAGCATAGCGTGTCCGATAATCAATATGTCCAGCATAGCGACGTGCTTCGGTTTCACCTGTTTCTTTGTTCAGATAAACTAGGTTTCGGGCCTGTCCTTTGTTACCACCATGAGAGTTGATTTCCCGTAATACAATCTGGTCATTGATTAATAGTGGAGTAGAAGCAATTCCAGGATATTTATATATACCAAACAAAGGATGGTTCTGAGATGATTTCCAAATCTCTTTTCCGGTTTTCAAATCCAGACAAAAGGAAGTGGTGCGCATTCCGGGAGAAGCAACATATACTCTATTGTTTTCAATTACAGGCCGTGCATACCATCCGAGGCCCACAGGAAATTTCCACTTTTCACGTCCGTAACTGGGACCCGGAGCTGTTGTGGCACCATTGTTATGTTTATTGGCCTGAAACATCGGCCATTCTGCAGTAAGATCTCCTCCTTTAATTTTTGTCTTACTTTCCAAAGCGGTAAAAATCGGACCATTTTCTGTCAATTCTTTTTGAATATTTTCCATTTGCTCAAACCCAGCATCAATGGTTTGACACATTTCTTTGATTGCTTCCTGATGTTTATCACCAGTTAGATTATTTACTTTTGGTTCTAATTTGTAATACTTCGAATCCAAATCAAAATATGGAAAAGTATTGGCACCTTGTTGTTGTAATGCGCCTAGCCACATATATAGCATTAATACACGCTCTTTGTAATTTGCTTTGGTTGTTTTTTTCTCTTGAACTATAAGCCTCATGTTGTCAATATCTGGATCTCCACTTGTGTATTGCTGAGCAGAAAGACTTAAAGTAAAAATCATTATGGTAAGAACTATAATCGTCCATGGTTTTTTTGTCATATTTATAGCCTTTTTAAACTTTTATAGGATAATTATCCATATATCAATTTATCGGGTAATCTCACCATTAGCATAGGGAATAGGTAGAGTGTTCACTCCCCATTCGGATGGTTTGTTGCCCATATCAAAAACCAGTTTAGCACCATTGATAATATCTGAGTGGTCCAACCAGACATTGTTCCATGGTTTACCATTCAAAGTCACAGACTGAATATATATATTTTCCTCAGATAAGTTATTGGCGTTCATGGTGAAGGTTTTTCCATTTTCCAGATTTATCTGAACTTCTTCCAGGAGGGGAGAGCCAATAATGTAAATTCCACCGGCAGGATTCACTGGATAAAATCCCATGGCACTGAATACATACCAGGCAGACATTTGACCTGCATCTTCATTACCGATATAACCATCAGGCGCTGCTTTGTAAAATTCTCTATCCACCTGGTGAATCACTTCCTGGGTTTTCCAGGGACGACCAGCATAATTATATAAATAAGCATAATGATGACAAGGTTCATTTCCATGGGCATAGTCGCCGATAAAACCGGATACATCATTTACAGAAGATTCCTGAATAGGCAGTGTGAACAACGTCTCCAAACGGTCAGCAAAAATATCCTTACCCCCCATAAGGTCCATTAATCCATAAACATCATGAGGTACAAAATAGAGATATTGCCAGGCATTTCCTTCTACATAATCGCGGTCATGAAGAGATTCTCTATGATAAGCACGGGGATCAAAAGGTTCACGAAATGTACCATCATCCAGACGTGCCCTGAAAAATCCGGTCTCTTTGTCCCATACATTGCGGTAATTCTGAGCTCGTTTCATAAATTTTTCTGATACTTTTTTATTCCCCATCTGATGGGCAGCCAATGCTACTGTCCAGTCATCATAAGCATGCTCTAAAGTTACTGAAACTCCGGATCGAACCAGATCATTAGGATGATAACCTTTAGATAAATAATGTTGCTGACCGTAATATGATGGATAAAATTCCTTCAAGGCTGTATTTTCAATACCCGGTCGTTCACTGCTTACTACCATTGCATCCAGTAATTCTTCATTGGAATTTCTCAGTAATCCTTTTGAAAAAGCATCTGCAATTACTGGTAGAGCATGTAACCCAATCATACATGTATTCTCATCCTGGTACATACTCCACATTGGAAGCATTTTACGTGGATTTTTCTGATAAAAATCAACCATAGATTTGACTATATCATCAGTTCGTTTCTGCTGAATAATGGTTAACAACGGATGGGTGGCACGGAAGGTATCCCATAATGAGAACATATGGTATTTTGTGTATTCTTTGGTTTCAGCTATCATCTGGCTGATTCCCCGATATTCACCGTTGACATCATTGATAATAGTCGGATGGATCATGTTGTGATAAAGTGCTGCGTAGAATTTTTTGATATTTTCTTCACTACCTTTTGCTGAAAATTTTTGAAGTTCTTTTGTCCATTTAGTATCAGCATCAGTTTTAATTTTTTCAAAATCCCAGTGAAGTACTTCGGTTTTTAAATTCAGTAAGGCATTTTCCATAGATACTGACGATACTGCTACTTTAACCAATATCTGTTCCTGATCTTTTGTGTCAAAATTGAATATTGCCTGTAAATGGCGACATCCTCTATCATAACTGGAACTGTAGAATTGCTTTCTATCTGCATCATACAATTGATGTGACTTGAAAGGTTTAGAGAATTGCATAGCAAAATGCACTTCTCTGTTAGCAGCCCACCAACTACTGGAGGTTCTGTATCCCTGGATTGTCTGGTCGTCATTTATTTGCACATATGCATGATTGATTTTACTTTGCGCTCCCTTAATTATTGAAATCAGATCCAACATCAGATGGGTAGAGTCACTTTCAGGAAAAGTATATCGATGGACACCAACTCTCTCAGTTGCTGTCATCTCAGCATTAATATCATAATCCAGCAATCGAACCTGGTAGTAGCCCGGTCGTGCACTTTCGTCATCATGGGAAAAACGGGAACGGTAACCAGAATCAGGATTCTCCTCTGTACCCGGGTTTACCTGAACTTTCCCGACACTGGGTACCAGTAATAAATCACCACATTCAATCAGTCCGGTTCCGCTAAGGTGCTGATGACTAAATCCAAGAATGGTTGGAGCATCATAATGGTATCCTGCGGCTGCATCCCATCCATCTGTATTGCAATCGGGGCCAACCACAACGGCTCCAAAAGGAACCATTGCAGATGGAAAATTATGGCAATGAGCACCTGTTCCAATAAATACATCAACTTTATCCGTTACATTATTATTTTGTATTAAAATCTGGTTGTCTTCTTGAGTGGCATCATTGCATGCTACGATGAAAATGATAATGAGGAGAGTAAGTAGATTATAAAACAAGTGTTTCATTTGATATCCTTATTTATTATAGATGATTGGGGGGGGTATTTTCGAAGATAAATTTTTAGTTTGAACTCATGTTATTTATAATTTTACTTCAACACTTTTCCCAGCATAGACACCTTGAGGTAATTCAACTGTTAAAGCATCCACTCCTGAAATTTTCAGATGCATGCGATTAAGTATTCTTGATGGATCGGACACTGTTATCTCTTCTACTTTACTACCATTAATTTTTACCATGACCGCACCCGGTGAATCCACAGATAATATAATCCCCTTTGATATTTCAATTGCACCAGCATGGTAAAAGATAGCCTGAACTATATCTGCATTATAATCTTTAACAGCTTGAACATTACGGTTATTGATCAGAACTTTAATTCCTAAAACATCATTCATATCCTCAGGTGTAGTTACCGGGATAACTGTGTATTGATATTTAATATCTTTCGGAATTGTTGATGCGTAATCAAACCCACCTTTATTCCCTTGTGGTCTAACGCCATGGTCAATCCAAAGTGTGAATACATCTTTAGTCACAAGTTCTTTTGGGCTGGAGGATTGTTTATTAATATCAGTCCATTTTCCTTGCTGTGTTTGATTGGTAATATGTAGGATTGTAGAATCGGGAAAGAGATATCCTGTACCATTATGGAATACCCATTTCGTATTGTCGATCTTGTGTTCTCCTCTTTCCAGATTATTCGTCCTGTCTTTTGTTGATACAGTAACATTACCTTGCAATAATGTCTGGTCTATGGTTGTCACAACCGGAAATTTGCTTTTTGGTGATTCAATACCTGCTCCCAGACAAACATAAGCATTATCGAAAAAGAACCAACCTTTGCGGGCCCTTGTGAAATCATGAGGACTGATAAAATCAAATGTCACTGCTCCATATATTCCATCGGTAACAGCACCAACAAATTTTGTAACTCCGGGCATGAGAACCTTATTCTCAGGTGGAAGTTCTGGCTTTTGGAGGATTGTTGCACCAGGGATTTTCTGCCAGTCATAAACGGGCCATATATTCAGGTATTCATCGCCTTTGATTGAGAGGAAATTCGCTCCATCTCCCTTGTGGTGATTTTTGATTCCCTCTGAATTATGGGGATATTCCATATTCTGATTTCGCACTGAGTACATTCTCACTGACGTATAAAATTCAGGGCGTTGGAAAACAAAATGCTCACTCTGCCAATAAAATCTGGCAAAGGAATCTTGTGGTTCGATCTCTCCCTTTCGAAGTGCAATGATTTTTTTCAGTTCTTCTTTTCGGTAATCTGTAGTCTTGAGCAACCTTAATGGTGTATTGATGCTGAGTGGTTCAAAACTTTCTTTTCTGGAAACACCACGGTTCATGGCACCCTTTTCATGGTATATACCATAAACAGCCTGTTTGCAAATTCCATCAAGATAGTAATCGATAAGTTGCTCGATTTTATCTTTACTAAAAGCGTATTTTGTGTCGGCTACATAGGCTGCCCATTCTGCAAAAATATTAGCATATCCACTTCCGTAGGAATAGGTAGTGTTTACCCGATCATAGTGATGATGAAAACTATAATCATGTTGCATCCCTCTACCACCAGTATTGAATTTTATCTCGTTGTTTATAGTCTGCATGATTTCAGCAAATACCGTATCATCTCCAATAACCAACCTTCTTTTGGCATCAATGCCACCAAACTTCATCCGGTCGCCACCGGGTCTTGCTCCCGGAGCATTTAAATGTCCCCGACTGGCTATTTCCAATGCTTTTGATTTTAGATCAGACTCAATTTTGTCATCCATCAACAAAAGGATATTTACTAATTTTGTTGGTGTAAATACCTGGTTGTACCACCAGTTATCACAAATGAAATCATTTTCACACCAAAATTTTAATGATTGGTTTAACAGTTTTGAGATTATTTTGTTTTGAAAATATTTTGACGACTCTGTTTGATAAGCAAGGCTTAGTAATTCCATATTATCTAGGTGATACCGATTTTTAAATCCTGTTCTGGAAACATCAGTATAATTTATATCAGGCCAACTGCCATTTGCATTGATGGACTGGATCAGTTCAGAAACCCTATGATCATCAACGGTTTGTTTTAGAATTCCTTTAACAACTCGTTGTTTGACAATTTCAATATCAGATATCTCATTTGCGTGAAGTATACAAATACTTAATAGTATAACTGTAATTAGAAATAATTGAAGTTGTTTCATAATCTATTTCTTTCGCTTAGCTGTCCAGATAATGCCTTGTTCTAATAATTTTCTATAATTCTCATTTTCATAAGCATATTTATCATGACCCAGTTGAATGCAAAATACTTTGGAATCATTATATAAACGAGTCCAGGCAATTTGATGATTGCTGTGTTCATTCTCAGAACTGAGCAATAAATGGTTTCCATCATGATAAATCCAGCCTTTGTATGTTTCGTCATGAATCATAATATTTGATAAACCTTTGGTAATGGCATGTTTGGAATCTTCAACCGTAATATCCATGTCTACACCATGTTTCCAGATTGGTCGCGGAATACGTTTTCCATCTCTGGTCTGTTCTTCGTCAACATAGGTTGCTCCGATGATATCTTCATATTCATGCCAGTCCGGAAATCCGCAGAGAGCATGATGAATGATTGTCAGTCCAACTCCTTTATTGAGAATTGCTTTAAAGTTTTCACGATGTTGATTAGATAGCGATTGTTTAAAATTGTACATGACGATGGCATCATAGGGGAAATCATTAACTTTTTCAAACAAAACACCGGGATCTTTTTCGGTTTCTTCGATTGTACAATTCATGTTATCCAAATTTTTGAATATGTCATTAAATTCAACTTTGTCATATTTATGACCACCGCTGATAACCAGAACTTTTAAAGGAGTGGAGGAAGGTTTCTGACATGAATTTATACCAAATAAAACACTGAAGCATATGTATGCAGTTATTATACATTTTTTTAATTTGAAACTAGTCATATTACTCTTTTCTAATTGATTGAAATAAAGCACTCTTTGAGAGTCTCAGAGTGACTGCCATTTACAAAAATCTCACCTATTCTGCCTGTTTTAGACAATCCATAAATTCATGTGCTCCAACAAAATGAATTGTATTATTATTGGATAGATTTTGATAAGCTTCATAAACCTCATCCATATTATCATCCCAGCAATGGATATAAATCATTACAAAAGGATTCTGTACCACTGCATTTTTGATTTGCCTGATGAGTTCATCAGAACTTTGGGAAACAACACGTAGAGTTTCCACTGAATATCCCATTTTTTTGATTCCATCTGAAAATACTGCATTGCTGCCGGGTTGATAATTTTTATGACTTTTTCCCACCATAAATACACCATGAATGGTGCTGTTTTCAACATACTTTTGATAGGTTTCTGTCTCCTTACCTTCTTTATCAATGCTGGCAAGACAGGTCAAATCCATTTCTTTCATCGATGTTTCTGTTTTTTCGATGAAGTTCAAGAGACTAGTTTCATCCATCAATGATGGTAAGGCATAAGCATATCCACTAGGTCCGGCAATAAAAGTATCATTGAATCCGGATTCTTCAGCACTGTTATAATATGACCAGGCTGCGAAAGGAGCATAGGTTATCAAACTTGGAGAAATTGTCCAACTTATGGGAACCTTTCCACGATATTCATGAGACCATAATTCATTTTTCATCATGTTCATATCGTATTGTATGTTATCTCCATCGGACATAATGAAACACACATATTTATTTCCTGATTCATAAGCGCTGGTTTTCTTTTCCTGTTCCAGTGGTGTTGGTAAATCAAAAAGGGAGTGAAATGATAGATTATTGGCGTAATCTGCAGGAATTAAGAAATCGTTGTTTTTGCTGAGTAAACTAACAAGTGCTTTTTCTACAGTAACATTATCCTGTCCTTGTCCTCTTGCGTAACTGGCATCTGCCCAACCCAGAACAGGTGTTTCTGTAGAAAATTTCGAAAGTACATCCTCGAGAATCTGAATTTCATCAACATTATTTAAGGGATCGAGATTGATGGCGAAAACTTTATCCAAAAAGATCAAATCTTTGAGTTCTACAATACTTTCTTTCAGGTAAATTAATTTTGTATTGTCACTGCCATCCAAAAGATGATTCATTGCCCAACTATAACCTGCTGCTTTTCCGGAAATTGATTCTTTTGTCCCGCTTTCCAAATCCGGATACGCCCATTCTTGCTGAGTGAAGTCCATTTTCAGGGTTTTACTGGTACCTAAAAGTTGTGCCAGTTCAGGAGTCAACAACAATGATTGATTTTGTGCTGCATAGGTGCTAGCAATATTAATTGTCCAGGATTTTGATGGATCCCAGAGTACATAGGAATCAATATGCTTAATGGCAAATCTGTAGAGTGACAATATGTTTTGTTCTTCTACCTCGAAGTCAAACCATGTTAAATAATCTTCAATCCATAGATCATCACTTTCCCTGTTGAATGTATAGATCATTGGGAGAAATGAATCTTCATCCCTTATTTTTTGATGGATCAATCCCTGAATGCTTTTTACCAGCATTTTTTCAGCATCACTCAATGTTTTCAGATCAATAGTATAGAGTTTTTGTGTATCATCTTTTGCCTTAGTTCCGGATTCGCAATTTATAATAATTAAAATTGTAAATAATAGGCAAAAATTAATAATTGTAGATAATTTGGTTTTCATTAAATGGCCTTATTTTCTTATTAAAATTCTTTTCTCAATTCCCTCCACAAGGGGAGAATTCACTTCTTTTAAGTAACCCACCAATTTTCTACGAAGATTTTCTGCTGTCTCATTGTATTTGAATCGCTCAGGATTTTTACCTAAAAGATTGTTCATTTCATGGGGATCATTCTTTAAGTCAAATAGCACTTCAACATTTTTTCCACCTTCTCTGTGGGTAGTCATCAGTTTCCAGTCATCTGTTCGAATCATGATTGACGGTACATTTTTATTCTGCCAGGCCCATTCGGAAACTGCAAAATCGTATTTTGGTTTCTCTGTACCTTCCATAACTCCCTTAAGAGAATAGCCATCTGTCGGTATATTCTTCATTCCTGCATATTCAAGGACTGTAGGAAAGATGTTGAGAATAGAAACTGGAGTGGATATGGTTTGTGCCGGTTTAATTTTACCAGGATAACGAATAACAAAGGGAACACGAACAGATTGTTCATAGAAATTGAATTTTCCCCGCATTCCGTGGGCACCCAACATTTCTCCATGATCAGAGACAAAAACGACCAATGTATTTTCTGACAATTTTAAATCATCCAGTTTATTGAGTATCTTACCTACCCAGTCATCAATTTCAGTAACAAAAGCATAGTAATTGGCTACCATATATTGCACTTTTTCTTTTTCATTATAAGGGGATATTACTTTCCCAGGATTATATGGTGAGTTTTCCCTGCTGTCTTCAAGTGATGGATAGGTTTCCATTTCTTTTGGATTATACATTGATGCGTAGGGTTCAGATGGCGTAATTGGAACATGAGGACAATGGAAAGAGCATGTGAGAACAAATTGCTCATCTTTCAATCGATCCAGGGCTGCAAGTGTTTGTTTTGCCTGGATTGCAGTAATTGTATCTTCTGCCGGCAGATCAATAATACCATGGATATCGGCCTGACTCATTGATTTTAATTTTGCTTTTTCAGGGATATCACCGGCTGCTACTCTATCATATTGACTATCTGTTGGGTGTAACTGATAGGGGATTGTTCCACCGTAAAAAGTGGTTTCATACAACTCACCTTTTTTTAGTGGTCTCTCTTTATACTTATTCTGAATATATTTTACATAGATAGGTTCCCAGTAGACAATCGGATTTGTGCCAGACATTCCCTCAACAGTAGGATTTTGATATACTCGTGCAAAATGTTCCGGTGCATGAAACTTACCATAATATTCTGTCCGGTAACCTCTTTTTGCCAGAATTTCATCGAAAGTAGGATAGTAGCATTCACCTGTATGTGCATCTCTATTGCGTCGGATTGTTGTGGTTTCGGTTAATCGTCCGGTGTGTACAGAAGTTCGAGCCGGAACACATACCGGACAAGGAGTAACAGCATGGCTGAAATTAACACCTTCACTGGCAAGTTTATCCAGATTTGGGGTGATGATATTTTTATTACCGGAATAGCCTACGGCATCATAGGTTTGCTGGTCTGCCATAATGATCAGAATGTTGGGTTTATTTGCATTATTAAGTGTCAGCGCAGAGAGGCTTTTTCCTCCTAGTGCTAATGTCAGACTTCCAAGTCCACCTGCTTTTAAAAAATCACGTCTTTTCATTTTATACTCCGCTGGAATAATTGTTATTGTTTCAGGTAACCATGATACAAGTACATAGCGCCGTAGGTCCAATTACCACCTTTCATGCCGGGGAAATTCAGTCGATCCATCATCAAGGCAATATAAGGAGCAGAGTAACCTTCAGGTAATGGTACAACATTGGGCCAGATACGGGTACCGCTTTTATCACTCCATGGTGGACGATGAATATTGAGTGTGCTAACGGGATTCAATTCCGGATAACTATAGACATAAACTTTGCGTTCTGCACTGCCGAATAAACAGTATTGTTTATCACCGATTTTTTGTATCTGAGTACCAGTGCTGTTGACTTTTATAGGACCTGCAATAAGTTCATATTTACCATCCCATGTATCAGATTCTCTGACAACTGCTTTGTAGCCACTGTGATTTTCGCAAAGTAGCATACGCCATTTTTTTGCCTCAGAATCATAGATACATTGTGGATCTTCATAATCCGCAACTAAACCTAAGGTTTTTGCTTTCATGATGGAAAGTCCCTGAAGTGGTTCCCTGGAACTTTGTACAGCCCAAATTTGTTTTTTTTCTTTTTTCATTGGATCACCATAGGATGAAAAACCCGTTGTAAATCCCCGCCATTCCTGAGCATTACGGTCGTAAATGATATTGGATGCCAGGTCATTTCTCAGTAGTCCATCACCTCTGTCATAAAGAATAATTCCTTCAAATTTTATATCGAAGACTGATGGATTCAAACTATAAACACCCTGAATAGGATTGGGTAAACCGCCACCACGAACTGTCATCAATATCCATAACCGCTGGTCTTTAAAGTATGCACTACCATCTTCATAGGTGACAATTCGCATATCTGCCTGACCAATACCAGGGGATAATGCTGCTGTGGCTTCATCGATTTCAATAATTGCTTCTGGTTTCAGTGAACTGTAGAGACAGAACTCAAACCGTCGCATCAACTCTTTTTTGCGAAGATCTAGATGTTGTACAAAATCTACTCGCCCGATTAATGTCGATTTTTCAAACTGCTCGATATATAAATTAAGACCTACAGCCATCATCTGTGTGCGAATTCGGATTGGTTTGCTGCTGGATAATTTTTCCGGTAATGGAAATTCCTGACGATCCACTTCATTGCCATCTTTAATTACAATATATCGAACTGATGTATAAGAACCATCCTTAACTACTAAAGTTGCTGAAATCCAATTTTCTTCATCAGTATCACGAAACATTGCACCCACTTCACCAGATCCGGAGAAATTGTTTAATGCCACATCATAGACAGCAAAAGGATTAAATGCGCCTACCCAACGAGTGGATGTTACATGATTTTCTGCACTGATTTTTAAGCGACCTTCATGGATAGAAAGTTTAGGAGCATTGACCTGTTCACCAATTGCTGGATGCATTATATCCAGTCCAACAATCGTTGCTGGATTCAAGGCAGCCAGAGGAATGTTTTGGGATTTATCAAAGATTATACGCTTTACAGCCTGTCGACGGAATTCCAATTGGTCAGGAGTTATTTGTGCTGTAAGAGTCGTTATTGCGATTAGTGATAGTAATAATATTCTTTTCATTTTCACTGGTGACTCCTATTTTGTGCTAAATTTATAAATTGTGGTTGTGTTGTATTCTTCTCCGGGATGTAAAATGCAACTTGGCCAATCGGGTTTGTTTGGACTATCAGGACTGTGTTGCGTTTCCAGGCACATTCCATTACGATGTGAATAGATTTTTCCTGATTTACCTGTCAAACGACCATCAAGAAAATTACCACCGTAAAATTGGATGGCAGGTTCTTCAGTAATGACTTCCAGAACACGTCCGCTATTGGGTTCATAAAGTACAGCTGCGGTTTCCATTCCTGATCCTTCTCGATCCAATACCCAGTTGTGATCATATCCCTTACCAAAGGTGAGTTGTTCATTTTCAGAATCCAGATCCTGACCAATTGCTTTCGGTGTCAGGAAATTAAAGGGAGTTCCTTCAATTTTTCGTAATTCACCGGTAGTAATGAGTCCTTCATCCACTGGTGTGAAGTGGGAAGCATTAATTTGTAATAGGTGGTTATTTATGGTACCACTTCCTTCGCCTGCCAGGTTGAAATAAGTGTGGTTGGTCAGATTTACAGGCGTTGATTTATCGGTGGTGGCTTTGTAGTTCATGACAATTTCATTGTCATCTGTCAATGTATAAGTCATTGTGATCTGGAAATTTCCTGGATAACCCTCTTCACCATCTTTGGCCAGATAGGATAGTTCCAGACTATTATCAATTAATTTAGCACGCCACACAACTTTATCGAAGCCCATATTTCCGCCGTGCAGGTGATTGTCACCATTATTGGTGGCAAGAGTATATTTTTTTCCATCCAGAGTAAATTTTCCTTCAGCAATACGGTTTCCATAGCGTCCCACTACAGCACCAAAATAGGGTCGGTCAATTGCATTGATATATTCTTCAACAGAATTATAACCCAAAGCCACATCAGCAAAGTTTCCATCACGATCAGGTACCTGAATAGAGGTGATAGTGGCTCCATAATTAGTAATTTTTACAATCATGCCGTTTTTATTCTTTAGGGTATATTCCTGAATGGAATCAAAATCTGAAATTTTTCCAGTTGTACAGCCTGCTAATAATAAAGCCAGAAATGGGAGGATTGCTTGAATTATTCTCTTTTTCATGTTAGTCCTTTTTGCTACAATTCTATTTTTAGTTTAGTATTACTAATTCTAAGATTATTTTCTTTTTGGCATTTGACTGGAAAGAGGAATTTCTCCCCGTAGCATTTTAGCAGCCATATTTGTTAACCATAAATAATGATCACTTGGAACATCTTTGTCAATTGGAACGAAGATACTTTTCCCTATCGGAACTTTGTGTGCGCATTTCATAATTGAGGTGCCTTCATCAATTTCATCAAACATTGCTACATAAATCATTTCAACGCCACTAGCAATTGCTCCATATAATTGTTTCCAATAAAATTCTCCTTTATTTCGGGGTATTTTATTTGATATTTCATTCTCTTTCAGATTATACCATGAGAATCCGGGAAAAACAGTAGGAGCATAAGATTTTCCATTCTCTTTACACCATTTTACATCATCAATAATATTTTCTTGTCGGTATGCTTCATAAGTTTCTTCATTGTAACGTCCAACCAACCAGGGATGTACCACATCACATTGTTTAATAACATCATGTAGTCGTGGGTCACCTTTTGTATCTTCACCAAGAGTTCTCCATCGTGAAGGAATTCCCAGGTGAATTGAACATTCACCGTAGACTGGATCGTTTTTAAAGAAGTCGATAATATCAAATATTTCCGGAATATGTCCTGATTTTCTGGTTCCTGAACTTATTCCCCAAAAAGCAACCAGAGGTTTTTCATTGTGAAACAGATAGGTTGTTTTATCATTTTGATTGGTAAGTTTCAGATCATCGACCAAATGCTTCCAATCCTCCATAACAAGTTCATATTTGCTGTCATCCATACTACCAATATCATACATCAGGCAAATAGCAACACCATATTTATTTGCTGCTCTAATAGCGGAAGATAGCACTTTGTCATTATGATTTATTCTTTTTTTACTAGTCAGAACTGAGAAAAACCGCTGAATAAATACACCATCAATCCCATATTCTTTCATCCACCTAAAATGAAGGTCAACAGTACTTTCGTCATAAGAACTAAAAACATATGCTGGTGATCCATCTGAGAATTTGAAAGGTGTTTTGTATTTTACTTCATACTCATCCATTTCAGGCCAATAATCAATGGAACAACTACCATCCTCGAACTTCCCTTTTTTACTATAATGAGTCCATCCTCTATCAGCACCATCTCCTTCACAATTAAACCAACCTTGGTAACCAGCCATAACTAATCCTTTGTAAGTCATGTACTTGCTTTTATCAGCATGTTTAGTTTGACCAGATAGTATTACGAATGATGAACATAATATGAGAAGTGATACTAATAGTGTGTGTTTAGGAATTTGTTTTTTCATAAAATAGAAATCCTTTATTAATCAAGTGGTTTTTCGAATTTATCCTTGAATGCTTTATCTCGATGGAGGTCTTCAAAGGGTGACTGCAATGCTACAGCATGTCCTTCATCACCTACACTCATTGCAGCGATGTGAACAAAGGGAGAATCTGGAAGTGTAATGCTGGTGGTACCTTCAGGAATTTCTAACCGATAGGCGAACAAATAGCCATAATCATAAATTGTATCTTCATCAGGTAAATGGCGATGTGAAGCACACCAGGCAACACGTTCATTGCGGATAAAAGCAGGTGCTATATTTTTTAATTTATTATGTAATGAATAGGTCAGTCCGGAGACAAATCCTTCGAACTCACGGTTGTCCCACAATCCCAGGTAGCCAGACCATCCACCAATTGTCAAAGGAATTTCGCTATTACTGGTGCGGAATATGACATCGGTATCTCTATTGGCTGCTGAAAGTATATGTAGAACCCTGATTCCTTCCGGTAGGTTTATTTTCTGTCCGCGGCAGGCTATGGAATTCTTTGCGCCATCCTGACGTGAGCCAATAGCAAAGGAAATATTGCCCATTTTAATAGTGTCCCCAATCATTTCTGCAGGGTATGTTCTGGCTTTACCATCAAAGTACCCATCATCCCGATTGCTATTATAACTAAATATGTCGGTGTTATAATCCAAAACCAATGGTGTAGTAACTTTTTTTAATTTTTTCCCATTTATTTTCAGCAGGATAGTCTTTATCTCATAGGGAGTGAAATCAATTTTAAGGGTACCATCTTTTGTAACTAGTTTTTCATCTAGTGGACGTTCGGCTCCATCAAGTTCCTCAGCCTCAGTAATTGATAGTGCTGCTGATAGTTTTGCTGTACATGATCTACCTTGTAATTCCTGCAAGCGGATAACAACACCAGAACCATTTTCAGCCATCTTTAAGGCTTGTATATTAACTTGTTTATTATCGATGTTCACTAAAGAAAATGAAGTTTCTTTTTTGTTTTTATATTGAGGAACTCTAAACGCTGCCGGACGTTGTTCAAAGCGTTGTGCTTCCCAATGAATATCACCATCCCGCCAATCGCCTTTATGACCTGCGATTGCATACTTAAATTCATGTCGTCCCCAGTCCTGCCATCTCATTTCCCTTGGACTACCTCTGTCAACATCGTCTATCCACTCTTTGGTATCCGGAGTATGGATCAGTGTCAGGCGTAATGTATTGTCATCAGGTTTATCACTTCCGTATTTTGCTCCGGAAAGTATTGAAACACCGTAATTACCGGAGTCATCTGTTAGATCCAACCATGCATTATGTGGCACTTCAAATTGAATTTTATTGTGGTTGCCACGCTTAATATTTCCAAGACCAAGATTGTAGGTTGCTGCTGGTGCTGAGGCTGTGAGATGAAAAGATGCCTTTAGCAATGTACCACGGCTTTTCCAGTCAATGTGGTTTGCCACCTCAACACGATTTCCATCAGTTCCGGATGATAGGGAAATTCTTTGGGTAATTTTCGATCCTTCATTTTCACGAACCACTTCTATGGCGACACG
>Ga0070729_10003319_pt1 | contig 18925 bp, 17 predicted proteins | sample tdDd472_FD_66725 | JGI IMG/M metagenome (GOLD analysis project Ga0070729, IMG submission 66725) | Marine sediment microbial communities from the Atlantic coast under amendment with organic carbon and nitrate - tdDd47.2 | ecosystem: Environmental > Aquatic > Marine > Coastal > Sediment | place... | reverse complement strand
TTGGCTTCAGGCTCTGAGGTAGGTTTGGCACTCGAAGTAGCTGCGAAATTAGAGGCCGATGGAATCGCCACCCGCGTGGTTAGCTGCCCCAGTTGGGAACTATTCGAAGAACAGGACCGTGACTATCAGGAAACCGTGCTTCCTGCCAAGGTTGAACGCAGAGTGAGTATTGAGGCGGGTTCAAGCATGGGCTGGGCACGTTATATCGGATCCAGGGGGCTCAGCATTGCCGTCGATCAATTCGGCGCATCTGCCCCCGCGGATCAACTTTTTCAAGCCTACGGCTTCACGGTAGATGCCATTCTGAAAAGAATCGTGAACTGGAACGCTTGAATCTGATTACCCGGATCCAATGCAGGATCCGGGAGTTAACCCATGCGGTGTAAGTACTTGTAAAGCACTCCCTGGTCGAGGACCGGCAAGAGCGACTTGTATTCAAGACCCGAATCGACTACGTATTCGGTGACTAATGTTTTTATGGTTTCCATAAGGTTCTCGTGATCCCAGGGCTTCTCCAAATAGCGATTGATTTGAGCCTGGTTGATGGCCTCGATCGTATCGTCCTGGGTTGCCAGTCCCGTCAACAGGATCTGTCGGGTTTTCGGGAACCGGTTGGAGCGCCTGGTTTCAGCAAGGAACTGGACCCCAGTCTTCTCTGGCATCACATGATCACAGATGATCAGAGCCAATTCACCCCCTTGCATCTCCACTTCATCGAGGGCCTCTTCTGCCTCTGCAGCCGATTCACAGTCGAGTATTTCAAAGTACGGTTTCAGGTCTCTTAACTCCTTCAACAGGGCAGAAAGGACCTCTCTTTGGTCATCAATGCAAATGAGGAACAGTTTTTCCATGACTCTCTCCTAATGGTATTTCGACCGTAAATACGGTGCAGCCCGGTTTCGATTCAACCCGAATCGTTCCCATATAGCTCTCGACAATTCGATTGACAATGGTCAGGCCGAGGCCCAACCCAAATGACAGACCATCAACTTTTGTGGTGACATTTGGTTGGAATATATCCGGCAACAATTGATTGGGAATACCGGGGCCATTGTCTTGAACGGTTACCACAATCAAGTCATTTTCGGATCTGCTGGTGATGACCAATTGAGGTTGATCAACCTGGTTCTGGACCATGCTGTCACACGCGTTCTGAATGAGGTTGGTCCAGACCTGAACCCACTCACCTCGATTCACCATGATTTCTGGTAGCTCACTTAAATCGAGCCGCACATTCACGGTTCTGAGCTTGCTACGTAAAAGGGTAATGGTCTCTTCAATACTGTGATTAATATTGCGTAATTGCCTCACCTTACCCGTCTTGGCTCCAAGCGTTTTTACCGATTTCACCACATGGGCAGCTTGCCCGGCGGCAAGGAGCATATCGTGGAATGCTGAGCCCAGTTCCCAATAGGCATGAAGTCGTGAGAGGGAATTCAGATCGATATCCTTCAATTCGAGGCCTTCCAGATCCATCTCAATCCAGTCATCGAGCATCTGGCGATCGAGGCCTTGCAACTTACCCTCTAAATCACGCCGCCTTTTTCGAACTTGAGCTCCCGACAAGGTCCGTCCCTCTTGTACGCCCTTACCGTAAAAAGGAAGGGCATCGGGGTAAGATTTAGTTATCAACGCCACCAACTCGTTGGCAATCCACTCGGAATTTCGTTGAAGGACAGCGATTGCATTGTTTAATTCATGCGCAATGCCTGCGGCCATTTGGCCCAGGCTGGCAAGTTTCTCAGTTTCAATCAGGTGCTGAAAGGTGTGCTCCTTCTCGATAACCAGGTCCTTCATCTGACGGTGCCGATTGACAAACTCGCGCGCTATTATCGGCAAAAACGCCTCAAAAAGGTAAGTGCCCTTGGCGCGCATGTCGTCGAGTTGGCTGGTCTCAATATAGGCCAATTCCGTATCCTCGACTGCCTGGACATTCGTGAGGCTGATAAATGTTTTTGAAAAGAAACTGTGAAAGCCGACCAGGTCATTCACCCCAGCCTGGAAAATTTCCAAAAGATGACCATTCGCGTCCGATACCAGGCCCTTTAAGCGCCCCGTCAGGACGAGATACAGCTTATCGTTATGGTCCCCACTCCTTAACAGGAAGTCACTTTTTCGAAGGACAATACGTCGTTTGGGGTCATTGAACAACTCGCGAACAACTGTATTAAATTCCGCATCCGTAATCATGGGAAGAATCCTACTCCTCGAAGAATGGCCATCAAGCCGAATAGCAGGGCCACCCCAAAGCCTCCGATCAAGATTCCGGACCTGATCATATCCCTGGTCTCGATCTGGCCGGTCGCGTGCGCCATCGCATTTGGAGGTGTACTAACCGGAAGAGGCATAGCCAGAGAACAGGTCATCGTCACGGTCAGAATTAACATCATACCACCACCAAATGGAGCAAGAGAGGTTAGTGATGTGCCCAGCGCCGCGATAATGGGAAGCAATAAGTTCGCCGTTGCAGTGTTGGACATTAAAGCGGCCATAATCCAGGCGGTCATTGTTGCCAGTAGCACCACCACCAAAGGCGAAAGGTTTCCGAACGGAATGGTCTCGATGACGCGAAGAGCAAGCCCCGATGTTTCCAAAGCATAGCCGAGGGCAATACCACCTGAGACCAACCAAAGCACATCCCAATTGATATTTTTCAGATCCTGTGTGGTCAATATTTTGGTTGCGGAAAAGACGACAACGGGAATCATGGCGACCACATAAGAGTTCATGCCGTGAATAAAATCGGTCAACCACAGTAGAATCGTTATTCCGAACGTGAAGTAGACGGTATAGGCCTTCCAGTTTCGAACAAATTTGCCTTTAATTGAAATGTGGACTTCAGATTCCCTTGCTGGGAAAAACCGAACCAAAATCACCCAGGCAATAAAGAGCAGAACCACCACAAATGGGAAGGCGAAGACCATCCACTTTGCGAACGATACGCTATAGCTACCAACCAGGTATTTCAGAGCCACCGCGTTGGGTGGTGTCCCTATGGGAGTTCCCAATCCACCGATATTCGCCGCGAAAGGAATGGCAAGGACGAAGGCCTTACGGACCGGATCCCCGGGAGTGATTGAAGCCAGTACCGGAGTAAGTATCGTGAGCATCATGGCGGTTGTTGCCGTGTTACTCATAAACATTGAGAAAAGGGCCGTGATCAACATCAAACCCATCATGATGAAAGCAGGCCTTCTTCCAAATGGCTTGAGAAGGATACGGGCCATATTTAGATCCAGGCGATACTTCGTTGCCGCCATGGATAGGAAAAAGCCACCCAAAAATAAAATGATAATGGGCGAGGCAAAAGTGCCCATGATGGCCTTGTAGTTCAACAGTGTCCCAAATTCAGAACCCTGTGAGCCTGCGATCAGGAATTTCAGTCCTTTGTTGGATACCATAACCAATTCTGCGAATATGATCAGGAGCGAAGTTGCAAAAATGGGAATTGGCTCCAGGATCCAGAAGAAGGTCGCCATGAGGAAAATTGCGATCAGGCGATGCTCCACGAGCGTCAATCCGGGCAGGGGAATCAATTCTGTGGGCAACAAAAGGACAACAATTGGAATTCCAATGCCCAGAATAAGCTTCATTTCATTTTTCAAGGTGGTCTCTCCCAGTCAGGACCACATCGCCAGGCATATGAAAAAACGGATTGTCTTGGGAATACCTGTCGTACAAACCTAAGTGGCCGTCATGGCCCTGTGAGGCCATTCTAACGCCGTCCACCCTTCTCGGATGTAAAACTGAAGCAAGAATTAGGGTTTATTCAATATCGTCTTCCAAGGATCTTTCTCACAAACAAAATTAACCCTGGAGTAGCGGTCACCTCCACTTTTTCAGCATGGCAAATAATTCTTTTTGGGTAAAAGGCTTGCCCAGGAAGTCGGTCATTCCCGCTTCACTGCATTTCCGTTTATCGTCGTCCATGGCTCGTGCCGTGATGGCGATAATGGGGACTTCGTCACAACCATTCAGATTTCGAATCTCTCGGGAAGCCGTAAGGCCATCGATACCTGGCATCTGAACATCTAGAAATATTAGGTCAAAGGCGGTTCGCTTCGCTGCTTCTATGGCATCGAGACCATTGGAGACCATCTCAATATTCAGATCGACCTTTGCCAAAATGGCCTGAATAATCATTTGGTTAAGGGGATTGTCTTCTGCAATCAGGACTTTTTTGTCTTCATAGGCCTGTTTCAGCAGCTCCAAGTCTTGAGGAGCCATATCGTTGGCTGGTGCATCGGAGCTGTCACTGACAAAAGCATTAGGGGGATCACGCTTTTCAGCTTCTTCGTCATCAACCTGCATAGTGAACGGGATTTCCAACGTAAAACACGATCCTTTGCCCACTTCGCTGGCGACACGAATGCATCCGCCCATTTTCTCTACCAACCTTTTGGAAATGGAGAGTCCCAGGCCCGTTCCACTATATTGGCGAGATGAGGAGGATTCGACCTGGTGAAAACTTTCAAAGACGCGCTCCAATTGATCTGCGCTGATTCCGATCCCACTATCTTCCACATGGATCTGAAGCCATGCCGTGTTTTTTTCTTGCCTCATCACATTAACCTTCAGTGCAATGGAACCACTTTGGGTAAATTTGATCGCATTGATGGTAAGGTTGACGAGAACCTGACGCAACCGGACCTCGTCGCCGACCAGAATCGAGGGGACCGATTCTTCAATTTTGCAATAAAGATCCAAACTTTTCTTATTGGCCTGTATTCCCAGTGTATCACAGACTCCGCGCAGGGTTTCGCGCGGATCGAACGGAATGGAAGACACCTCCATCATGCCAGCTTCGATTTTTGAAATGTCTAAAATATCGTTGATGATCGAGAGCAGCTGTTCGGCACTTTTATGAAGAATCGAAAGATATTCGGTTTGATTCTCATCAAGTTCGGTTTCAAGTACCAGTTCCGATAAACCCAAAACCGCATTCATTGGCGTTCGAATCTCATGGCTCATATTGGCTAAGAACTCAGATTTCGCAAGGTTGGCCTTCTGGGCCTCATCACGCGATGATTCCAGGTCCGCTTGTGTGGACTTTAAATCCGTAATTTCCTTCAAAATAAGGAGCCACTCTTTGTATTCACCAATCAAGGTTGTTGAGGCCAGGAATGGAACGGCCTTACCATCAGTATCTGTCAACTCAAGTTCAAACACATGAGTCAGGCGCCGATCCAGATTCTTAAGTAAAACTTGTATTTTCTTGCGCTCCTCGGGCGGAAAAATGTCCCAGAATTGTGTTCCGTGAATCGCTTCGAGTGATTTTCCTGTGAGTTCCTCCCAATGCGGGTTCGCAAATCCAAAGGTACCATCCTGTGTTATCGTGCAAATCAAATCGTGGCTGTGGTTGAGGATGCTTTCAAGGTAGACCTGTTGTTCCTTGATCTTGCGCCAGAGATGCTCCTTCTCTTTGAGGTGTTCAGCGGCCTGAAGCGCTGAGCTGACCGATCGCACGTTTTTGTATACCACGGTCGAGGCCAGGAACATGATAATTGCAATTAATGCAAGAAACATGAGCGTTTCATAGAAGCTCTTTGAAATAAAACCAAGGATTTGTTCCCGATCTTCACTGATCGTCAAGACCCAACCGGTTTGGGCATGAGAAAAGGATTTATAGGCCAATAGTCGAACCGAGGTTTGTTCCATTTCAAAATCGACGGTTCCAACCGACAACGAGTTCGGGTTCAACCAGGCTCCACTGTCCTCGTGACAGGAGGTACATGAAGGCAATTCTTGATCGAGTCCCACCATTTCAGGATGAGCGCTGAGATAAATAATGCGTCCATCTTTTGTGAAAATACTAACTCGCGGATCACCGCCTTTTGCGAGTGTCCCGTCCAGCATGTCTTCTACAAGCCCCATCGTATCAAACGTATAGGCAAGGTATCCAAACAGTTCTGGGGTTGCGCCTCCTTCCTCACTTTTCCATATCGGGGAGGCCATGATGAGATCTGTGTAGAAAATCCCATTCACATGGCGGGTAGGTTCCGCTGGACAGGATAGAATGTAAACCGTTTCTTGGCTCACGTTCTTGCGGTAACTGTCCAGCTCACTGGCCATAAACGGAATGGGGTAAGGATCACCCGTTGCAAATAGGGGCCTTCCATCGACCTGAAAAAGGCTGACACCTTTAATGTGAAATTTCTTTACGACCTCAAAAAAAACAGTGATGTCCTGCTTTATTTCCTCAAGGTCATCACTCATCATCGATGGGTAGGTCGACAGGAGCTTAAGCCCTTGCCCCCTTGTCTGAAAAAAAGTTTTCAAGTTGCCATCGAATTGGTGCGCAATCAAGGATTGGTAATCGTGAAACTGCTCAGTGACTTTTGCACGGTTTGACACAAATTGTCTATAGGATAACGTGAGGATGCAAACCATCAGTGCTATTGTCGAAAGGATGACTAATAGGTTGTTGATCTTAAACTTGGAAAATTGCATCCATAGCCTTCCTGGCCTTATCTGTAGGCCTACCAGTGGAAGACTTATCGGCGAGAATAAAGAATTCTTCAGTGTTCTTACGAACTATTGTACTTTTCGTGGTAAAAACCCTCCCATAAATTCATGTTGCCTGTAAGCTGGCCTGTTTGGGCAGAGCCCGAAATTTGCTGATTTAACGATTATGGTGATAATGACCCTTTTTTATTCTGCGTTTGAGTAGGCTCTGGTATGGCCCTCAGCGACCAATTATTTATTCGAAATGCGCCAAAGTGCTAGAATTGAGCTAACCTGAAAGCAAGTCGTGGTGCGTTTCGTTATCTTGCGATTGTTGGTGTTGTTAAGGCCACAAAAAGGGGTGGAGGGGGAGTTGCTGTGAAGTCCGTATTGAAATGGTTGTTTATCGTTGTTCTTGGATTGGTCCTCGCTTTAATCATTTACGTTTTAGGCGTTTTTATCAGCCATGATCGTTATGGTTTCTACCCTTCAGGAGGCAAAATATCTCCCCTGCAAAGCCAATATGATGCCCTCGCTTATGAATTGAACCTTGAGATCTTACCCGAAGAGCAAGCCCTTGAGGGAAATGTAGGCATTCGCTTTCGTTCCACAACCGCGGAGTTGAAAGACCTAGAAGTCGACCTGATAGACAATTTCAAAGTATTTCGTGTGTTGTCGGCAAGTCAAGAGCTCAACTTCAAACATGCTGAAGACAAAATCACCATCACCCTTGCAAAACCCCTAGGCCATGACGAAGAGGGACTGGTTCAAATTTTCTATAGTGGTCAACCCGTCCAGGCCATCAGACCACCATGGATCGGAGGATTCAATTGGTCGCGTGATGCAGAGGACAACCACTGGATCGGGGTTTCCTGCCAGGGAGAAGGTGGACGCCTATGGTTTCCCTGCAAGGTCCATCCAAGCGATGAGCCCGAAGAGGTTCGCCTCAACATTACCGTTCCCGAGCCCTATGTATGTGCTGCCAATGGTGTATTGAAAGAAACAACCGAGCCGCGTCCTGGTTTTAGAACCTTCCACTGGGAAACGCTTTACCCGATCAATAATTACAACATCACCGTCAATGTGGCTCCGTTTAAAACGATCCAAACCAGCTATTTGTCCATTGAGAACCGTGAGGTTCCTGTTGTCTACTACCACATCACTTCTGAGCATAACCAGGCGCAGGAACTTGTTGAAATGGCAATCGATATGGTCAAAACCTTGGAGACCTTTTTTGGAGAGTTTCCATTCGCTGATGAAAAGTTTGGGCTCGTGGAGACTGACTACCTCGGTATGGAACACCAAACTTTGAATTCTTATGGCAACGGCTACAAAATGACGCGAGTCGCAGGCCATGAATTTGATTCACTGATGCTGCATGAAATGGCGCATGAGTGGTGGGGTAACAAGCTCACGGCAGATGATTGGGCCGACTTCTGGTTGCATGAAGGCTTTGGAACCTATAGCGAAGCGCTTTACCTTCTGAGAAAGACAGGGGAAACAGGCTACCATGAACACATGTCGACCATTCAGGCGCGTGTCCAAAACAAATATCCTATACTGGCCAATCGACCAGCCAAAAGTTCGGAGACCTATGGGGGAGATATCTACTTTAAAGGGGCTTGTGTGTTGCACTCTCTGCGCTTCATTATGGGCGATGAGACCTTTTTTCAGACTTTGTACCAATTCATCACCTTGCCGGATCACACCTACCAGAACCATGCGATCACATCCGATTTCATTAACTTGGTCCATTCAAATACGGATCTGGATTTAAATCGCTTCTTCCATCTCTATCTCGAAACAACCCAGTTACCTCAGGTAGACATCCAGGCCCAATCACAGGGCAAATGGAGAATTGCGTTACCCAACTTGGACTTTCACCTGCCCATGGAGGTCGAACTGGACGGCGTAATCAGTCGTATGGATTTGAGTCAAGATGGACTGATTGTCGATTCACAGGCCAAGCCAAAGTTGGACCCCAAAAACTGGTACCTTCTTGAAACGCTTCCTGAGAAGCAATAGGCAATTAAACTGCTAGGCATTCGGGCTGTGTAAATATCGAATGACCTGGACATTCTCCACTGTAATAAAACCTCCGCACCGTGCCTCTTCGAACAGGTCATGGAGGATAGGCAGGAACGCGTTTATTTTTTCTTCTTCGTCCGTAATCTCAACAACAATGGGAAGATCCGTACTCAAGTCAAGTATTCTTGAAGTTCGAATTCGACTGGATGGCCCAAAACCCATAATGCCACGCCATGCAGTCGCACCTGCCAGGCCTTCAGATCTTGCCTTCGTTACGATCACCTCAAAAAGTGCAGTGTGTTTTATTTTGTCGGACTCCCCGAGAAAGATCCGCAAGAGTTTGGCTGATGCTTTAAGTTCCATTAAAGACCCCCCGAACGCAGGAAGCGAATCATCGCCACTCCGGCGACAAAGGCCCCAAACGATAAAAGCAGCGTTCCACAAAAATAGAGCGCCGCGTGAAAATATTCGCTGACCCGAACCATTTCAGAAGATTCGTAGATAAACGACGACATGGTCGTGAACCCACCACAGAATCCCGTAGCCAGCGCCAGACGCAACTCAGGTGAAAGAGACTCGCCACGCGACGCGAGCGCCGTGATGACTCCAATCAACAGGCAGCCCAAAACATTTGAGGCCATGGTTCCAATGGGCCATTCAATTGAGAATTTCTGGCCATAGAGGCTCAATCCATAGCGCGTTATGGAACCACAGAATCCGCCACATCCGACCAGAATTGAAAGCCACAACCCATGTCCCATAGTTGGCCCTCAAGTAGCCACAGTTGACGCTTTGGAGGCCGTTGCCTTGGCACGTTCATCTGCACCAGCGTTTGCAAGCTTTGAAAGAATGTCTTCACCATACAGTTTGTGGACCAGGTAGCCCTGCAAGAACATGAGTAAATAGATGAAAGTGGTCCCTAGCAAGAAGGTTACAGCGATCATGAATCCAATCATGGCTGTCATCTGTTGATTTTCCATCAACTCACCTACAAGCTTAAACATATCGTCGCTAATCAGAAACCGATCCCCGAGAGAAGGTTCCATCCAAGAGAGCATTTCACTTGTGACCAGGGAGGCCCCTTCAAAGAAATCGCCTGTAATCGACATAATGGGCACAAATGCGAGGATCAGGGCGAGCCCGAAGAGCCAGGTATTGCGATTGCGATAACACCAAACCATGAGTAAGCCTGCAGGGATACTGAGGACAAAAGGTAGAAAATCAACTACAGCATAGGACCATTTATTTGGTGTCGAAAACCCAGTCAATTGGCCAGCGTAATCTGATTCCGGTGTGATGAATGGAAAGACATGTTGCAGAACGGTCCCACCATATTGGGGTTTTAGAGCGAGTTCTTCGACCGTTCCGCCGGTGAATACGCAACCAGCAACATGCAAAAGCTCGTGAATTGGCGTATAAAGATGCCAGGCAATGAGTAACCCCGCCATGATAACGGCAAGCGTACGATACTGGCCAGTGTCGAGAAGGCGCTCCAGGGTTCGGAATGCGAGGACGCCTATCGTCTTAACCTTTGGCCATCCCAGGTAAACCCCGAACCCTGTTTCTTTTTCAGTCTGCTCGATCTCAGATGCCTCCAAGTTCACACCTTCAGTTTCAGGTTCAGTTTCGGTGCGAGGCTATTGGCCACATCAAAGGACGCATTAAAAGCAGTGGAAATCGCTCCAAATTTAGAACGTGCCGCCAAATCACCCGAGAGGTAGAGTCCGTGAACATTGGTCTCATGATCGTCGGCCAGAACCGGTTGACCATCTTCCAATTTGATACCGCAGGTGGAGAGGAAATTCGCTGGAGTCGTTCCACCGAGCGCATAGACGATGTGGTCGACTAGGATGGATGACACCTCTTCTCCCTTGAACAGGACCCGGATCTTCCCTTCTTCCTCGGCAACAGCTTCGACATCACTGCCAGCCAAAAGCGTTATATCGCCCGCAAGCCCAAGCGTCTCCGTACGTCGTCGATTCTCATCGTTCATGTAACTGAGGTCAGATTCCCGAGAGGACAACGTAACCTTGTTGCCTTTTTCCATAAGAATATGTGCATACTCTGCACCCGAATCACCACCACCTACGACCAGCACATCACTGCCCTCGACCGCAGTTGAGGTGACATCGAAATGCGTTTTCGCATTGAGTGAAGCCGGGATTTTATAATCGGGACGATTGGGTTTCCCAAAGACACCAATACTCAACACGCAGTAGCGCGCCTTGATCACATGGTCTTCGATGTGAATATGAAAAAGGTTTTTCACTTTCTCAATTCGATGCACCAATTTCTCATAAACGACGTTAAGTCCATAGTCGGAAACCGTATCAGCCAGCATTTGTAGCGTGTTCTGTTTGGTCATGTCTCTCATGCGCATCACACCGTGGCATTCGCTCGGGTTACCCTTGTAGTTCGCCGTAACCATTTTCTCATCGTGATAAAGCTTGCGGATCATCCACGAAGTCTTTGGTGCCGATTCAAGGATGAGCATTTCAGACGGGTCGAGGCCTCGCTCTGCTAACTCAGCTCCCATGCTGACACCACCTGGACCTCCGCCAATAATGACCACTTCATAGGTCTTTTCGGGATCCTTGATCGTGCTCTCTTCATGAATCTCAATCTGCTTTTCCTTCAGCCAGGCTACATGGCCCATTTCTTCTCGGATGATGAGGTCAACCTGCTTTTGGGTTTCGGCATCTTTCAAGGCATTTTTTAGGCCTGTGTAGAACAAGATGGCTTCATGCTCGCGACGCAGGGCATCTTCGATAATCTCGTCAATATTCGGATTTGCGGAAAATGCGGTTTCGGGATCCTTTGCCAAATTAAAAATTATTGAATCTGCAATCGCATGCAGGTAGGTCATCGCAAGGTCTTCGGCATCTTCATAAGGCTGTTCAAATTCGTCTTTCTTGACGAGTGAGCGGAAGAACATTTCAAAAATATTCTCATGCGCAATCTCTTCATCAGCAAGTCGAGTCAGCCAGATTTTATGCGCTGGACAAAGTTCGGCCGCCTTGAGATAAAAAGCCCTGCCATTGCGTTCAATTTTGATGGCGATCTTTAAAATTTCTTCGATGTTAAAATGTTGCATAGGTACCACCTCTTTCGGGGCCACAAAAACCCTGTGTTATTGTAGCCGTTTTTGGTGGAATATGAAATGCACGACACCCGTTCATGTTTAATTCACAGGAATGGGTGCCTCGGGTTTTTCTGTAAATCGTGACGAGGATATGCCTGGAATCATTCATGTGACGGCTACCTTATAACGGAGATAAAACATGAGCTTTGAGACGCGACTGCTTATCGCCTGCTTGATCCTACTTCTGGACAGTCTGCTATTCTTCCTGCCCCTGACAGCCCTTTTCCTTGTCTATATCCTGATTTGGAACCCACCTTGGTTTCGCTCCTTTCTGGATCGTTCCCAATGAAACCATGGGCCATGCCGCTTAACGTCTCACCCAGGCTAGTTTTGTCCCCACAAGGGAGTTCCTTTAGGGAAGCGACACGAGCCCTTTATTTTCTGCTATAGTCGGCCTAACGCAACGGGGCCAAAAGTAAAGGTCACCATCTTCGGAGAACATGACATGTTAGATATCAAATTTATCCGTGATAATCTGGACCAGGTCCAGACCATGCTCAAAAACAGAAAGAACAATCTGGATCTCACTGATTTCACCGATTTGGACGTGAAACGAAGAGAACTGATCCAGAAATCAGATGAACTGAAAAACGAACGAAAGACAACCTCAAAAGAGATCGGCGCCATGATGAAGGCAGGACAGGATGCTTCGGATATCCGTGCCCGAGTCACAGCCATAGGTGAGGAAATCAAAGAGATCGACGCCGAACTCCGCGACATCGAAAGCCAACTCTTCGATATCGTCTCGCGCATTCCCAATATGCTGCATCCCAGTGTTCCAATCGGTTTGACCGAAGAGGATAACATTGAGGTCCATGCCTGGGGAAATCCAAGCGAAATGGCCTTTGAGCCAAAGGATCACGTCGACTTGGGCACTCAACTCGGTATTCTTGACATGGAGACCGCCACAAAACTCACTGGCGCCCGATTCGCCCTTCTTCGAGGCGACGGGGCACGACTGGAGCGCGCGTTGATCCAATTTATGATCGATGTGCATCGCGAGCAGGGCTACTTTGAAGTGTTGCCTCCCTTTATTGTGAACGGAGACAGCATGTTCGGCACGGGCCAGTTTCCAAAAATGAAAGAAGATGTCTTCAAATTGGAAGGCCTCGATTACTACCTCATTCCCACCGCGGAGGTTCCCGTCACCAATATCCACCGCGACGACATCCTTAAAGCGGATCAACTCCCGATCAACTACCAGGCCTTCACGCCCTGTTTTCGCTCTGAGGCCGGTGCGCACGGCAAGGATACACGCGGACTGATTCGCCAACACCAATTTAATAAGGTGGAGCTGGTCAAATTCGTCCACCCCGAAACGGGCGAGGCAGAACTTGAAAAGCTTCTAAAAGATGCAGAAGAAATCCTGGAACGGCTCGAGCTGCCCTATCGCACCGTCCAACTCTGTTCGGGGGACCTGAGTTTTTCAGCCGCAAAATGCTACGACATCGAGGTTTGGCTCCCCGGCCAACAGAAATTCCGGGAGATTTCAAGCTGTTCACTGTTTACCGATTTCCAGGCACGTCGAGCCAAAATCCGTTTCAAACACGATGGCAAAAACCAATTCGTCAATACCTTAAATGGAAGTGGCCTGGCCGTAGGCCGAACCTTGGTCGCCATCCTGGAGAATGGCCAACAGGAGGACGGCACCATCGCCCTTCCAAAAGCCCTGCAGCCCTATTTGGGTGGACAGGCAAAAATTGAAAAACAAATTCAATAGCAAGAAAAGGAATAATAAGTATGTCTAAAGAAGTCGTCATTGTCAGCGCTGCCCGAACTCCAATAGGAAAGTTTCAGGGCGGGCTCTCTTCTCTCACCGCGGTCCAGCTCGGTACCGTCGCCGCCAAAGCCGCCCTCGAACGCTCAGGCATCGCTGCGGACCAGATCGAAGAAACCATCATGGGCTGTGTTTTACCAGCCGGTCAGGGCCAGAATCCTGCCCGCCAGGTTTCGATTCATGCTGGTGTTCCCGTCAGTGCGGGTGCATTCACCATCAATAAAGTCTGTGGCTCCGGCCTCAAGAGCGTCATGCTGGCAGCTCAGGCAATTAAAGCCGGCGACGGTGACGCATACCTGGCTGGTGGCATGGAATCAATGAGCCAGTCGCCCTACCTGATGCCAAAAGCTCGCCAGGGTTACCGCATGGGACATCAGGAAGTCCTGGATTCCATGGTTAATGACGGACTATGGGATATCTACAACGACTTCCACATGGGTAGCACCGGAGAGCTTGTTGCTGAAAAGTATGCTATCGGCCGCGACGAACAAGACGCCTACGCCGCAGAATCCCACAGGAAGGCCCTAGAGGCTATGGGGGCGGGCCGTTTTGATGAAGAAATCGTGACCGTTGAAGTCCCTCAACGCAAAGGGGATCCCCTTGTTGTTCAACATGATGAAGGACCTCGAAAAGGAACTTCGGCAGAATCATTGGGCAAACTGCGAGCCGCCTTTAAAAAAGGTGGCACGGTAACGGCCGGAAACGCACCCAGCGTCAACGACGGGGCGGCAGCTCTCGTTGTAACCAGCGCCGAAAAGGCTAAAGAGCTTGGCTTAAAACCCCTGGCTCGAATCGTAGACTATGCCATCGGCGGACTGGAGCCCGAGTGGGTCATGATGACTCCCGTACCAGCGGTCACAAAGCTCTTTGAAAAGACGGGATGGAACCCACAGAACGTTGACCTGTTCGAACTGAACGAAGCCTTCTCCGTTCAGGCCTGCGCCGTAACCAATGAATTGAAAATCGATCGCAGCAAAGTCAACGTCAATGGTGGGGCCGTCGCTCTAGGCCACCCCATCGGTGCCTCTGGAGCACGAATCCTGGTCACCTTGCTGCATGCTCTCAAGCAACGCGACCTGAGTCGAGGTGTGGCCGGATTGTGCATGGGCGGAGGAAACGGCTTGGCGATGGCCGTGGAATTGCTGTAAAAAGCCCCATGCCCTCTTTTAAGGCTGTCATCACCAAACCTATGGAGGCAGTTGGTTTTTACCGACTGCCTCCTCTAGGGACAATTGGCCCATGATCGGCCGAGTGGTAGAAACCCATAACCGCATGTATCGCGTCCGGATCGACGAAACCGGTCGCAAAAAAGAGCACATCATGCTCTGTCAGCCCAAGGGCGATATTCGGCGCAATTCGAACCCGGACTATCACCTGCCGGTGATTGGCGATCGCGTTGAAATCGTGAAACGCAAAGCCAAAGGAAGTGGAATTGAAGGCCTGATTGTCAGGATACAAGGCCGCAATAACCAGTTTGCTCGTGCAATTACAGGCGGCCGACCCGACCGAAAGAAGGTCATGGCGGCCAACATTGATCGCGTGTTTATCGTGGCGGCGTGGGTGAAGCCGGGTCTGAACTGGGGGATGATCGACCGATTTCTCGTCTATTGTGAACTTCATCGCCTCAATCCCATTATTCTCTTGAACAAAGTCGATCTCTACCCCAAATGGGAACAGGAAACACTGGTGAGCTATTATCGGGATCTAGGTTACGAAGTGCTCGGAATTTCGGCTAAACAGGCAGTCGGGCTTGATGAGCTGAGGGAGCATGCCGCTTCAGGGATCACTTTGCTAACCGGGGCATCCGGGGTTGGTAAAAGCAGTATTATCAACGCGCTCTGTCCCCATGCAGATCTGTCTGTACGCGAAGTCAGCGCACGCGATGGTCAGGGAAAACACACTACTTCAAACTCGTTGTTAATTCCCACTGGCCCCGAAGCCTACCTCGCTGATTCGCCCGGCATTCGTGAGTTCCTGCCCCCCAGCCAACCGCGAGACGAAATTCGTTTTGGATTTCCGGAGTTCATTCCCATCCAAGGAGAATGTCCATTCTCCAACTGCCTGCACACCAATGAGCCAACCTGCGCCGTTTTCGAAGCAGTGAGTATGGGGATTATTCACCCCCATCGCTATGCCTCTTATTTGGCGCTGTTATCGGACAATGACCTGCAGGCAGGAAGTTGAAGTCTTAAAGAAAAGGTGTCTCGTCGTAATCGATTTCACCTTCAATACTTGCACTGGACGGCAGTTCACCCTTCATTTTCTTAAGGGTGTTGTAGTGCTCATCCTCTTCTTCACGAAGCTCGGTGAACAGCTCCGTTATATCTGGATCCGTGATGTACTTCAGAGCTTCGTCATAAAAGTCATAGGCTTTCTTTTCAGCGGCCATTCCAAGCTCAAATGCCTGCAGGACCGACATGGTACTGCGAATCGCACCTTCTTCTGGCGCCTCCACATCAAACAGGTCATTGATACTGACTTTTCGAGGGGCTTTTCCAAATTTGGCGATGCGTTTCTGAAAAATCTCGGTTCCGTGTTTCTCCTCATTCTCCGCCATTTTTAGGAAGAATGCGCCAGTAGGAGATCCTCCCATTTGGTTGGCAAAACTATGATAACGTTTATAGGCTTCCACCTCGATCAAATTGGCAAGGTCCAGAGCATCCATAAGGCTCATTTTGCTGAAGTCGATATTTGCATACATGACTAACTCCGAAGAAAAAATTGGAAGACAGGCCGCCTTCGCAGCGATCCATGATCCAAATTCTAGTTCATCTCAACACAAGCGGGCAAGGAAAAGGGCTGTTTGGGCTCCAATCCTCAAGAGCGTGGTCAGTTGATGACCCCATTCGCTGTGAAGCTTGTTGCAAATACTAAGATGCGAATGAAATAACTGGTCCAACCCGCTCGGCGATGAAATGTGCGAATGGCGGCATGGCCTTTAACCAATCTAATACCCGTGATAATAGTGATGATATAACTGAAAACATTGGCAACGGCGAGCGCGATATGAATATTGGTCAAAAGGGTATTCGTTTCCAGCGTTCCCGCAGACTGAACCACACTTCGAGTAAGCTCCACCTGAAGAACCAGGGCGAGATCAAGGATTAAGGCGCATATCATCCACCTAAGGTGCGCTGCGCGATTCTTCCTGGCAACAATTCCACAAGTCAGCAACACAAGAACCAGGAAGGATTGACATTGAAAAAGGGTTGTTAGGGTCAATGGATCACCTCGTATTCGATTGAACGTGAGGTTATATCACAAACAATCAGCTCGGTTGGGCAGAAATTGGCTTAAAGAGTTCGAAATAGAAACCAGAAAAACCTAATTCTTGGAATCGAGGACCGAATCAACGGCAGCACTAAACCCGTGTTGATTGTGACATGTGACCGTTTGAAAGTCTTCCTTGAGAACCTCTGGTGCATTGGAGACAACCGTTGCACGGCCCGCCCATTTCAAAAGATCCAAATCGTTGTAATCATTGCCCACCGCGAGTACCTGGTCAGACGAAATGTCCTTCCATTCACAAATCTTTTGTACGCCTTGCGACTTGGAGACTTGGTCCGGAAAGATTTCAATCCAAAGCGAATGATGGTCCAACGGAGAGGTCGTCCGGATCACCTTAAAACCTGCAAGAGCCATCTGAAGACGATCAAATGAGGAAGGCGTGTTCCCAGCAATGACAATGATTTGGGTAGCGGGTCCAAATTGTTGCCCCTGCGCCTGGAGTCTCTGGTGAAAACAGCGATAGAGCTGAAGACGTCGTTCAAAATCGGCATTCTTCAAACTGCTCTGGTGATATTCAAAAAAATGATTCTTTGGTATGGGCTGGTGAACCATAAAATCTAAATTCATTCGAATAAGTCGTTCACAGATTAATCTTACCTGGCTGCCAGGAATGGTTTCTCGAGTTAGCAATCTCTGCGTTGGCCACTCCATACTTCCCGCCCCCGAACTGAAAACCACATAATCAATGGGAAAATCGACGGAAATGACCTTTCGAAATGAGAACAAGTTACGCCCTGTGGCGATTACTCGCAAAACGCCTTCCTCGCCCAGTCGCTTAAGCGTCGTAAGATCGCGTTCACTTACCTGTCCAGATCCATTCAACAAGGTTCCATCAAGATCCGTGGCTACGGCACGCAGCTCAGCAGTTTTGTCCCTTTCGATGGTCATTATCCCTCCTCCATTTCAATTAACACACCTATTTTTGCACAGATTCCCCAAAAAACAGGCCAATCGACTCAAGATAAGACTGGCTAACTATAGGTGAAGTATTTCTCAATCTAAGAGAAGGTCTCCAATGGATCAAGCGGTTGCTTGTGGAACCCTATCGTGTTCAAGGTCTTGTTGAGCTCACCTACTCACTGGCGGAGCTCTGCTTCGACGGCCCCCTCGAATACCAGTGGACCATCGCCAACACGGGATCCATATTGACTGGGAACCCAGTTACTCTGCCAATAATCGACGAATCCACGGAATTGTACCTGGATGTAACGCAAATTTCGGATGGTACGCTGTTTCATAGAGAAATGGTCATTCTCAGTCATGGGCAAAACCTATATAACCTCAATGGCGATCAATGTAACGATATTCAGGATATTTGGTTTCTCGCACCTGAATGGCTATTGATTTCTGATATGGACGCTAATGGTGACGGCCGGATAAATATCCTCGACTTCCTGTATATCAACACTGAGGATCTCATTTGTCCTTAATAGTGGGTTTTTGTAGAATATCGCGCATTTGGCCGTAGCACGGTTATCTCTTTTATGGAAAAAGCCTTTTAGCTATTTTTCTTGACATCATCTTCACGGGCAAAAGGGGCTATACCATACCAGATGCGAATACCAATCCTTAATGCCCCACTGTTTAATTTTAAAAGTAATCATCTTCACCTCTTTATAGCTATCCTGGCAACTCATTCGTATACAATCTTTTACACAAAACATGATTGAATTTATACGAAATAGCCTTTAAGGTTGGTAGGTACTTTTTGGGCACAGCCTCCATTATTTCCAAGATCTAGGTTATCCAATGAAAAACAGTCTATTATTCATCAGCATATTTCTCATGTGCGTATGGTCCCCTTGTCAATCTGAAAAACAATTAACTACCGTTGGAAGCATTTCTTTCCAATCAAGTTATTTTGTTGCGAATGACCCCATTGCCAATAAACAGGACCACTCAGATTCTGATGATTCTGCTTTGGCCTTCCTGCAAACGCCTTATGGCCGAGTGCTCTTTTCGTCTGAGGGAGCCTTTATCGGTTTGCCGACGACAATGAACATGGGTACTTCACAAAAAACGGGCAAGGAAAACTTGCACTCGATTACCGTTTTTAAACATGGGTTTTCCAGTCAACTCTTGGGAAAAAAAACTGTTCACCCCATCCTCAAATCTCCCATAAAGGGCAGAATCAACTATCTCAAAGGGAAACGAGATCAGTGGAGAACAGGGCTTACAGCTTATCAATCCCTGTCTTATCCTGATGTATGGAAGGGAATCAGCCTGAGTTACCATGCATTAAAAGG
>Ga0070729_10003318_pt1 | contig 18926 bp, 10 predicted proteins | sample tdDd472_FD_66725 | JGI IMG/M metagenome (GOLD analysis project Ga0070729, IMG submission 66725) | Marine sediment microbial communities from the Atlantic coast under amendment with organic carbon and nitrate - tdDd47.2 | ecosystem: Environmental > Aquatic > Marine > Coastal > Sediment | place... | reverse complement strand
TTGCCTTGAGATTGTGCATGATAACTACTCCTTATTAATTGTTTTTGTTGGAATTATAATTTAATAATTTGTAGCGAGATGCACATCTCTTTTTTTTGTATTTTAATTCACACAACGGGTAAAGGTATAATTAAAATAAATAACTTGACATCAATAATTGTATGTTTTAATTTGAACAATCGTTTGTTTATTGAATTTATAGTAAAATAGGGAATAAATTTAAATGAGTAAAAAATCTTCAAATATTACTTTGAAAGATCTTGCAGATAAAATTGGATTTAATGTTTCTACAATATCAAGAGTGTTAAATGGGAAAGGTGATGAGTATCGCATAAGTAAAGAGACTCAAAAGATTATAAAGGACGCTGCTAAAAAACACAATTTTACGCCTAATTTAACAGCAAGAGGTTTGAGACTTAAAAAATCTCACACAATTGGTATTTCGATACCTGATATTTCTAATCCATTTTTTTCCACAATTGTTCGAGGATTAGAAAATGAGTTTCGCAAATCCGGATATTCAATTGTTCTTTGTGATTCTCAGGATAAAATAGAAATAGAAATTGAAAATTTACAGATATTAAAAAATAGAAATGTCGATGGTTTAATAGTTTGTCCAGTTGGAACAAACAGCGATCATCTGGTTGATATTTTGAAGTCAATACCATTAATAATTATTGATAGATATTTTCCAGAATTACCACTTCAATATGTTAGTTCAAATAATTATCAAGGTGCCTATGATGCTGTAAACTATCTTGTCAGTAAAGGACATAGAGATATCGCATGTATACAAGGTATTGTTGGTACTTCTCCAAATGATGAACGTATCCGAGGATACCGAGATGCTTTAATTAAGCATAAAATTGATATTAATGAAACCAATATAGTAGGTGGTAATTATAATATTGAAACTGGCTATATTGAGACAAAACTTCTTCTGACACGTAAAAATCCACCAACAGCGATGTTTACATTTAGTAATATGATTTCATTAGGTGCATTAAAAGCAATTAAAGAGGATAATAAATCCATTCCTGAAGATATATCTATTATATCTTTTGATGATCATCCTTACTCGGATTTTTTGCATACGCCATTGAACTCTGTCCGTCAACAAATTGCATTGATGGGAAATATTTCTGCGAAATTAATATTGGATAGGATTAAAGGTGTGCAAAATTATGAGCAACAGGGGGTCTTGCTGCCAACTGAATTTATAGAGAGACAATCTGTTAAAAATCTAAAATAAGTTTATCATTATTATTGTTATTAAAATAGGAACTGTTATGAAAAAATTAATTTGTGTGTTTTGTTTGTGTGTAGGATTATTCATCTCCTGTAACTCTGAAAGTGTAAGAGAAATAAGAATGGATTCCTATACCAGCAAAATGAAGGCTGGTTGGCTGGGGCAAATGGCTGGTGTGGGCTGGGGAGCAACTACTGAGTTTAAATTTAATGGTATGATAATTCCAGAGGAAAATGTCCCTACTTGGAAACCTGAACTGATAAATCAATATATTCAAGATGACATTTATGTGGAAATGACCTTTTTAAGAACGCTTGAACAATATGGTTTGGATGTTTCTATTCGCCAGGCTGGGATTGATTTTGCCAATAGTAAATATCAACTATGGCATGCCAATAGATTTGGACGTGAAAATCTTAGAAATGGAATAGCACCTCCCTGGTCAGGACACCCAGAATTTAATAAACATGCGGATGATATTGATTATCAAATAGAAGCAGATTATGCCGGATTAATATCACCAGGTCTACCACAGGCAGGTGTTGATTTAGGAAATATTTTTGGTCGAATAATGAATTATGGTGACGGACTTTATGGTGGTCAATTTGTTTCAGGTATGTATGCAGAAGCCTTTTTTGAAAAAGATATCCAAAAGATCATTGACGCAGGATTGGCATGTATTCCAAATGAATCAATATATTATGAATGTATCACTGATGTTATCAAATGGTATGGTGAAAATCCAGATGATTGGCAAAAAACCTGGGAACTTATCGAAGCCAAATATCAGGATAATCCTGATAATCGGAAGTTCTGTTGTTCGGGAACTGAAGCTGATTTTAATATTGACGCAAAAATCAATGGAGCATATATCGTAATGGGTATGTTATACGGCCATGGTGATTTGGATAAAACAATTGTGATTTCAATGAGATGTGGTCAGGATTCAGATTGTAATCCATCAAATGCTGCAGGTATTCTGGCAACTTCAATGGGAATGGAAAATTTGCCTGATAAATTTAAAAGCGCATTGGACAACAAACCAAAATTCTCATATACAGATTATAATTTTCCAGGATTGGTCAAAGTATGTAATATGTTAACTCGCCAGAATGTTAAAAAATATGGTGGTAAAATCGTTAGTGATAATGGTGTTGAAGTATTGCAAATTCCTAATATTGCTCCAAAACCAAATGAATTAGAACAATGTTGGGATGTAGAGAAGGTAACTGAAGATTATAAGTTTACCGAAGCTGAAATGGCAAAGATTGAAGTAAAAGTTCCTAAGTATGACCACTACATTAAAAAATGGGAAATCAGTGGGCCATATACAAAAGAAGGAATCGCAGGAAATGAATTACTTTTTGTAGAATTTCCTCCGGAACAGAGAAAAGGGGAGTGGAAATCTATTATCTTAGGCGAAAATGGACTGAATAAAACCAATGTTGTTTTCCAGGATATTTATGGCGGTGAAAATAGAGTCGCTTATGCCCGAACATCATTCCATTCTGATTCTGATAAAAAAGGATATTTAATAATGGGAACTGATGATGGTGTTAAACTTTGGCATAATGACAAATTGGTTCACGAAAATAATACTGATAGAGGTTGTAATATTACTGATGATAAAGTTCAGTTAAATATTCAAAAAGGTAAAAATATATTATTATTTAAAATAAGGCAGGGTACTGGTGGCTGGGAAATGGCAGCCTGTTTTACTGATGCTGAAGGGAATAGTATTAAATTAAAATAAAAGGGGAGTTCAAATGGTAGTTATTCAAAATTATGCATTAGCAATAATTATGTGTTTTGTAACAATGTTGTGCTGGGGATCATGGGCAAATACTCAAAAATTGGCCAGCAAAGAATGGAAATTTCAATTATTCTATTGGGATTATGCTCTTGGAGTATTTTTATTGACTTTATTATTTGCTTTTACTTTAGGAAGTATGGGGGATTCTGGCAGAGGTTTTCTGGCAGATATAGCCCAGGCAAATTCTAGTTCATTTATCTATGCATTCATTGGTGGTGTTGTATTCAATCTTGCCAATATTTTATTGGTAGCTGCTATTGATATTGCAGGAATGGCAGTCGCTTTTCCAGTTGGAATTGGTCTGGCATTGGTAATTGGAGTAATTACAAATTATGTTAAGAATCCAGGTGGAAATCCTATAGTTCTATTCATTGGTGTTGCACTGGTTACTGTAGCAATTATTATCGATGCTTTGGCATACAAAAAACTACCTGCTGATGAAGATAAATCTATGAAAAAAGGGTTGATCTTATCTATTATAGCAGGTATAGCAATGGGATTTTTCTATAGATTTGTGCAGGATTCCATGGCAACTGATTTTGTAAATCCACAAGCAGGAATGTTTACACCTTATTCTGCTCTTGTAATTTTTTCTTTGGGATTATTATTATCTAATTTTGTATTCAACATAGTTGTAATGAAAAAACCTTTTGTTGGAGAACCTGTTCCATTTAAGGATTATTTCACTAAGGGTAATACTCGTCTACATCTGATTGGAATTCTTGGAGGTGCTATCTGGAGTATTGGTATGTCGTTTAATATCATTGCTTCTGGTGCTACAAGCCCTGCAATTTCTTATGGTCTTGGTCAGGGTGCTACTATGGTTGCAGCTTTCTGGGGTGTTTTTATTTGGAAAGAATTTAAAGATGCTCCTAAGGGAACCAATAAATTAATTAACTCTATGTTCCTTTTCTTTGCTGTTGGTCTGGCACTTTTAATTATTGCAAAGTTAGTATAGTTTAATATGCGATATAGATAATATTTGACCTTTATTTATATCGCATAATTTTATTTTAATCGAAAGAATTCCTTGTAGGCTTTGCCTCGAGGTAATTGATTAAGTAAAGAACCGTTTTTATAATATTTTAATACTTTGAACAATAGTGAAATTTTGTTCAAAGTATTACTATTCAATTCACTTCCTTTTATAAATTGACCACTACCGATCTATCATAAATAATTCCTTAACATGAAATTTTTTTGTTAATATAAAAATATCAATATTTGTATAAACTGTTAATATTAAGTTGTGTTGATTTTTATTATTTCTAATATGAACAATCGATAGGTATTTAAAAAATTATTTTTGTATTATGTGAAATAGGTTTTTAAGACGACAGATTGAAATATATGTAAGTGCAATTTGATTAAATTATAAAAAAAACTTGACAGGGATTTAAAAAATATCTATAATTGAACAAACGTTTGTTTAATAAAAAAAATAAACTTATTGTTTGAATACGAGGGAGGAAAGATAATACATGCAAAAAATTAATTTTAAAAAATTTATAGAGTATGTATTCCAGAATTTTTACAATCAATCACAATACAAATTGTGATCAATTTCAAAGGAGGAACTTATGAAAAGGAATGTGACATTATTTTTGGGTGTATTTATTATGCTCATGTTGGCTTCTCAATGTTTTGCACAAGGTGATAATGATCCAAATCCAAATGTGAATTTGGGTTGTTTACCAGATGCAATAGTAACTGGATCTATACCTGCAGATTCTGGTAGAGGTTTGCCAACAGATATTCTTTGGAATCCTGAAACAGGAGCATTTCAAACAGAATCATCTTGGCATGAATATGGTCTAGGATGGCAAGAAGTAAAAGGTGGTGTAACTAAAGAAGATCCTGTATATTGGATGGTTGAATGGCCAACAGAAAAGAACATCAATTACATTTCTGCAAATGGTGTTTTTGGTAATCAACCTCAACCAAATACAGGTTGGGCTGTTCAGGTTTGGGCTGATAGTATTAGCAAGTTTGTTGATCTTCCAAAAGCTGATAATGGATGGGCCGATGATAGTTTAAGAGGCATATCCGGTTGGATAAATGATGGATTGTTACAATGGAGAGGTGTGACTCCAATTTCAACTAAGAAACTCAGATTTATTGTATTTGCTAATCCAGATAGTTTGGCTGATGAAGTAGAGAGTTTTGCAGACAGTGTATGGAGTTATACATGGACTGGTAGATCTGATGGTGATGTAAAATCAACACTTATTCAATATATTGATTATACTGATGCAGAAGCTGACAATAAAATGGATGCAATGGTAAATCTTGGATTGATTGGTGAAGCTGTTGTAAGTGCCTCATTTAAAGCTGGTGAAATTGATAATGTGCGTGGTGCACCAACAGAGCTCCTCTTTGATCCTGTGAAAGGTGATTTTCATTATACTGGTACTCCTTGGGGTGAATTCGGATTTCCTTGGCAATATGATGCTGGTTATCTTGAATATGAAAATCCTTTCTATTGGATGGTGGAATGGGCCGTACCAAAGAATGTGAATTATTTCACCTGGGGTGGTGTTTATGGAAACCAACCTCAACCAACAACGCCATGGGCTGTTGAATATTGGGATGGCGAGTGGATTACATTAGTTGACGGAGTTGGTGGAGCATTTGTAGATGGAGATACACTTTATCCATATACTCCTGGAGTTGATACAGAAGCTAAATCTATTTGGTTATCTGATACACCGATTCAAACAACGAAATTCCGTTTTGCTGTATGGTCTGATGGAATTGATCCACTATTTAGTTACCACATGAGAGGCCGTGGTGGTTCTACTCAAAATTGGGATGAAACAGAAGATGTGGAATTCAAAGCTATTATGCTTCAATATAAAGATTTAAACGCAACTTCTATTGAATCAAATGATGATGTTGAAGTACCAACTAAATTTGATCTTCATCAGAACTACCCTAATCCTTTTAATCCGACAACAAAAATTGGATATTCATTGGAAACACAGGGTCATGTGCGTTTAGCAATATATAATGTTTTAGGTCAGGAAGTTGATGTATTGGTTGATGAAATTAAACCTGGTGGACTTCATGATGTTAAATTTGATGCTAGTAAATTAAGCAGTGGTCTATATTTTTACAGATTACAATTTAATCAGAATATACTTACTAAAAAGATGTTGTTGTTACAATAGAATGAGTAGGTAATTTTATTATTGAAGGTCTCTACTATTAATATGTTAAAACTCTTGTGATTGATTAAATGGTTTTAACAGAAAATAAAAGAGGCCTTCAAAATTTTTTACAATTGTTAATGATTTATTTTATATAACAGTGTTGTTTAATATTATCGAATAATGTTAAAATCAATGAAGGTGATAGGCATGAACAAGAAAAACATTTTTACAGTATTAACATTACTCTTAATACTAGTTTTTAGTAATGCATTTGCACAAACTACGGGCAAAATAGCTGGAAGAGTAATTAATAAGGAAACAGGTGATCCTCTGATTGGTTGTAATATCATCATAGAAGGTGCACAAAATGGTGCAGCAGCAGATTCAAAGGGAGAATTTTTTATCATTAATATGCATCCAGGCTTATACAATGTGATAGCAAATTCTATTGGTTATGGTTCTGTAAAAATGGAAGATATCCGTGTTAGTGTTAATTCCACTACCAATTTAATTTTTGAATTACTACCTGAAGCAATACAGGGAGAAGTTGTTGTTGTTACAGCAAAACAAATGACAATTAAAAAGGACCAAACAAGTTCAATTCGTAATGTATCTGCTGATGAGATCCAAAACCTGCCGGTTGAAAGCATAAGTCAAATTGTTGAAATGCAACCTGGAGTTGTTGGCTCGCATTTTAGAGGTGGTCGTAGTAGTGAAAGTAGTTTCATGATTGATGGAGTTATGGTCACAGAATCTTTTAACCATACAAGTGCTGTTGTAGAAGTTACACCTGATGCTGTTGAAGATATGGAAGTAATTACGGGTACTTTCAATGCTGAGTATGGTAATGCCATGAGTGGTGTCGTTAATGTTGTGACAAAAGAAGGTCGTGATAAATTTTCTGGATCTGCTTCTGCAAATATTGGGAATTATGTTACTGCTAATGATGATATATTTGTTGGAATTGAAAATAGTGATATAAGAATTCAGGATTTTACTTTTAATCTTTCAGGTCCTGTAATCAGAAAACATATAAATTTTTTAATTGATACACGATATGTAAAAAATCGTGGTCACTTAAATGGTATCAATATGTTCAATGTTGATGATTATAGTGATTTTAGAAGTTATCCAGATGGTCACTGGATAAGTGCAGCCAATGGTAATGGAGAATATGTTGACATGGATGTTAATGAAAACATATATTTAATGGGAAAATTAACTGCAAGACCATTTTCAATGATAAAAACATCATTGATATATACTCTGAATAAAAGTGAGTCTCAGGGCTATAGTCATGCACATTTCTATAATCCAGATGGTAGATCTACTAATCACAATACATCAAATATGGTTGCTTTTCATCTTAATCATTCACTCAATCGAAAAGCATTTTATACACTCAAATTATCTTATACAGGTTATGAAAATGGGAATTATATGTATAAAAACCCACTTGATTCCCGATATATTCATGATCAGTATAGTAATGTAACGGGTCAATATTTTAGTACTGGTGGACAACAAAAAGGCCACAGTATACGAAGTGAAGATAAACTTGGAGCTAAATTTGACCTAACTTGGCAGATAAATAATAATCATAGTATAAAAACCGGAGTTGATTTTTCACAAATTACATTAGATCAACAATATCAGAGTATTCGTAATCAATATGAGGGTTCTGATATGGAAGCTGTTTTTGTAACTGATTCTATAACAAATGAAAGAAAATATCCAAATTATATACCTGAAGTTAGAGCTGATAGCACTGTTTATTCAGATATCTATACAAAAGAACCTATACAATTTGCTGCATATTTACAGGATAAAATGGAATTTGATAACATGGTAGTAAATATCGGTGTTAGATTTGACTATTTTGATCCAAACACTGTATATCCAACAGATTGGAGAAATCCTGCAAATCAGGATTATTTTGAAGATGAATCAAGAATGAGCAAATATCCTGATGTTAAACCCACTTATTCATTAAGTCCTAGATTAGGATTATCCTATAAACTGGGAGAATATGCATTACTTCGTTTCTCCTATGGACATTTTTTACAGACTCCACCACTTAATTATTTTTATCAAAACCATGCATTCCGAATTACTGAATTGGGAACAGTTGGAAATCCATTATTGGAACCTCAGAAAACTATTTCCTATGAAACCGGATTATGGTTACAGTTAACTCAAAATATGAACTTTGAAGTTGCTGTTTTCTATAGAGATATTTACGAATTATTAAGTTCACGAATTAACTATACTTATAGTCAAATTAGATATGGTTTATTTGATAATAAAGATTATGGAAATGTTAGAGGATTGGAATTCAAATATAGTGCCTTATTCGGTGGATTTTCATTGAATGCGAATTATTCATTACAATATACTCGTGGTGTTGCTGATAGTCCTGAATTAGCTTTTAGTAGAGCAGGAAATGATCAGGATCCTGTAAATAAACTCATTCCTTTGGGATGGGATCAAAGACATACACTTAATATTGTGGCCGGATATAATACTGAAAATTTTGGTTCTTCAGTTTTATGTAAATATAGTTCAGGCATGCCCTATTCATGGACACCTATTACAGAGAGTCCATTAGCAATGATTAATCTTCTACCAAATAATGAACGTCGTCCATCAAAATTCAATGTAGATTTACAAGCATACTACAATTTGATGACTATTGGTGGCGTTAAAATGAAAGTTACATTGTTAACATATAATCTGTTAGATCGATTAAATGAAAATTGGGTTAATTCACAAACCGGACGAGCATACACTGCCATTATTCGTCCAATTGATGAAAGTGTATATCGAAGCAATTTCTCTGAATTGGAAGATGTAGTCCAGAATCCATCAATGTATAGTGCACCAAGATCAGTAAAACTTGGTCTAGTTTTTCAATTTTAGATAATTATGTAAGTCCTTTAGGAGATCAAATATGTTTAAGGATAAAAAAATATTAAAATTTCTAAGTATAATTTCATTACTTCTCTTGATTTTATCTCAGATTTTTGCTGAATCGGGAAAAAAATATGAAGGTCCGGAGGATCCGGCTGGAGATCGTTCTGCAGTAAGAGTTGGTGTGATGAATGGTAATCAAATGTTAATGGCATTTAGCAATAATACTCAAATTGCAAATAAATATTTACTAGATGGATCAAAGTGGCCTCGAGATTCTGAAAGCGGTTTACAAATTTTTGATTTTTTGGCGGTAATAGTTGGTGCTCAAGTATTTTTAGAACAAGATTCAATTCCTGTTACTGATGAGGCTGAAATTGCATCAAGAGATGATCTGGATACATTACATTTCGTTGAAACTATCTGGAATTATCATGGTATGCTTGACCAAAATCCCGCTGGTGATTTGGTATGGGGACTTCATCCTGTACCTGGATATTATAATGAGTTGAGTGAAACTCCCGCAGTTAGTGATGACCCATTTTCATGGCCAGTTGCTGGATGGCCTTCAAGAGGTTTTGAAAAAAAATGGCCAGGTGAATGGAATGGTCGATTTGGGAGAGGCGTAAAATATGCACAAAAAGAGAGTTATTTTGTTGCTAATGATGCCCAGGATCTGGAATATCTCCAACCAGATAGCCCTGTAAAATATCGTCCAAGACCTGGAGTAAAAATTGGAGATATCAATCCTAACGTTACAGTTCAAAAAGGAAAAGATTGGGGTGGCCTGGGATTACGTATAGAAGTACGTGGTTATCAATGGGAAAATCCTCAAACACGCGATGTGATTTTTTGGGAGTATAATATAAGTAATGTTTCTGATTATGATTTACCTAGAACAACTTTTGGTTATTTTGTAGATATGGGAGTTGGAAATGCTTTCAATTTTGGAGATGATGCAGATGATCTTGGAGGTTTTGTAGAAGAATCTGATATGGCTTATGTATGGGACTATAATGATGTTGGAGCAGGTGGCTGGTCTCCAGGAGTTAGTGGTATTACTTTTTTGGAGAGTCCTGGTATTTCATTTGATAATATAGATAATGATGATGATGGGCTAACTGATGAAAAGCGTAATAATTTAGCAACTCAAAAAATTGGTCCCTATGATGGTATTACTGATTTAAATAAATTTTTAGCCTATTACGGACTAAAAGAAGATCAACTGAAAGAACATTGGGATGCTGATGAAGATCAGGATTGGGAAGATGGATATGACGCCAATGGAAATGGCATATATGATGGTGAAGAGGATGCTGGAAATGATGTTGGTTTAGATGGAGTAGGACCAAATGATTTGAATTATGAAGGTCCAGATATTGATGGAACAGAATGTAACCACAAACCTGACTTATTAGAAGGTGTCGGAGCAGAACCAAATTTTGGTCTGACTGATGTAACAGAAACCGATATGTTAGGATTGACCAGTTTTCATTTTATTACATGGCCTGGCAATAATCCACCTGCACCAAAATATGATAAAGAATTATATAATATATTTGCTGCTGACCAGAGGTTAGTTCCTTTTTCAGGAAGACCAGGTGATTATGCTCCGGTTTTTGGCTCTGGTTCTTTTGTATTGGAAAAAGGTACTACAGAACGTATTTCTTGTGCAATGATGGGATCATATGAAAATGTTGCTAATCTAAATGCAGGAGGTGATCCTCATTCACTAGTTGAAAAGAAAAGAATTGTTCAGTTGATTTATGAAAGTGATTATAGATTTGCAAAAGCACCTGAAACTCCTACATTAAAAGCAACTGGTGGTGATGGCAAAGTTATTTTGACTTGGGATAGAGCAGCAGAACTATATACCGCTGAACCACTCCTTGGTGGTGAAAATGATTTTGAAGGATATAAATTGTATAAATCCACAGATAGATCCTTTGCTGATGCTCAACAAGTATTCGATGGATTTGGAAATCCTTCAGGAAAAGTTCCAATTTTTCAATGTGATTTAAGAAATGATATATATGGCTTTACAGATTTTGGATTACTACAAGGAGAATCTTTCTTTCTTGGACATAATAATGGTATTCAACACTATTATATTGATGAAGATGTTCAAAATGGTAGAACCTATTATTACTATTTAGTGGCTTATGATCGTGGAATTAAAGGGATTGATGCTAATATTGCACCAGCAGAAAATGTTGCATCTATACTAGTAGATGATGATGAAAATGTCACAAAATTAAGTAAAAATGTACAAATAGTAACACCTCATCAAGTTCCCAATAATTATGTAAGTTCAAATTTAGAAGTTACATATCCAAATGGTGATATAAAAGGAAGCGGAACTGTAGATATTGGTGTATTTAATAATTTAGATCTTGTTCCTGGAAATGAATATAAGCTCAGTTTTTTGGTTGATACAACTATGATTTACCCAAAATTTCCAAACATAAGTATTAGATGTAGAAATGTAGGACTAAAAGTGACCAATGAAACGACAGGAAATTTAGTATTTGAAGAATCAGAAAATAATTTTTCTGGTGATAATATGCTTTATGATAATAATAGTCGTTTATATTACATGAATCCTACAATTCAAACGGATCCTTTTGATGGTGTGATGATTACTGTTGTTGATTCTGGAGCACCTGATCCTGAATATGATCCAAACGCATCGGGTTGGGTAGGTGCAGGTACGGCACCAATTCATGTTAATGTAAAGGAGAATGCCTATAAGTTGTTTCCATGGAGATATGATATCGTTTTTGGTAATGATATTGAAGCTAGAACCTATGCCACAAAAATATCAATTTCAAGAGCAGAAGGTATTGTGGGATTTAATAAAAACCTATTATTGCCTGATGTACCACTCAATTTTTATGTAGAAAATAAAATGTTTGCTAATACTGATACAACAAAACTTGATTTTATCGCTTATGATGCAAATAATAATGGAGAATTTGACTTACTTGAAGATGATGTAATTGTAGGTTATTCTAAAATGGTTAGTGGAGAGATGAAGTGGATCATTAATCTATTCAATTTCAATTTCCGTGATGCAGGATCAGAAGCGGAATTGCCTGAAACTGGACAAGTTTATAGAGTAGATGGAAAACGTCCTTTTGTCGAAACTGACGAGTTTTTAATCAAGGTTCTTGAAGGTGATCAGGAAAAGGCCAAAGAAATTGAAGACTTGGATCAGATCAAAGTAGTACCAAATCCATACATTATGACAAATACTATGGAGCCTTCATTAAGAAATATTTTTCTTAATCAGAGAAGACGTATCATGTTTACTCATATTCCAGCAAAATGTGATATTAAAATTTTTAATATCAGTGGGTATTTGATTGATGAAATAAAAGTAGATAATGAACCTAGCAATGGAATAGTTCATTGGGATTTATTAACCAAAGACGATTTGGAAATAGCTCCGGGTATTTATGTTTATTATTTGAAATCTAGAGAAACCGGTAAAGTTAAAACTGGTAAATTTTCAGTAATTAAGTAATAGGAATTTGGAAATGAACATGATCTCTATATTTGTAAAAGGAGTACAATTCATGAAATATCGTAAACTAATATTTTTCGGATTAGCAATCATATTGATGCTATCTAATATACTAATTGCCCAAAATTCACCAAATCGTGTGGGAACAACTGCTTCAAACTTTTTGGAATTGGGTTATGATCCTAAAGGGATTGCAATGGGAGAAGCCTGTGTAAGTACAGTAGAAGACTTATCTTCAGTTTACTGGAATCCTGCCGGGTTAGCCTTTATGAAAAAAAATGAACTATTTTTTGCTTATCAGCCATGGTTGGTAGGTACTAATACTTATATTGCATCTGCAGGTGTTGTTGTCCCAATTGTGGGAACATTTGCAGCCACCATAATGGGAATAGATTATGGTGAAATGGAAGTGACAACCATGGAACTACAAGAAGGCACTGGAGAGAAGTATACTCCATCGGATTTGTCTGCTAATTTTTCTTTTGGTCGAGGTTTAACTTCTTGGTTTGGATTTGGTGGAACTGTAAAATATATACATTCCTCTATTTTTCATTCCAATGCTTCTGCAGTGGCAGCTGATTTTGGCGTAATTATCAAAACTGAATATTTTTCACCTGGTGATAGGAAAGATGGTATGAGAATCGGAATGAGTCTGTCAAATTATGGCTCACGTATGAGATATGGCGGACTGGATATGTTAAGATCTATTGATATTGCTCCAGAAGAATCAGGAAACTACAGGGATATCAAAGTTGAATACAAGACTGATTCCTGGGAAATTCCTCTAATTTTCCGAATTGGTATTTCTCTCAATCCTATTGCGACGACAGTTCACAAATTGACAATAGCAGTCGATGCTCTACATGCAAATAACAATAATGAATCAGTCAATGTTGGAGCTGAATACACTGCAAATATTCCCGGTCAAGCAAAATTAATACTTCGTTGTGGATATAGAAGTTTGTTTTTAGAAGATTCTGAGTTCGGTGCAACTTTTGGATGTGGAGTAAAACTACCATCTTTAGGTGGAAATTCTCTTCAAATTGACTATGCTTATAGAAATATTGGAATTTTAGGAAATACAAATGTTATGGGAATGAGTTTGTTGTTTTAAAATGATTGAAAACTAAAGAATTATTAAGATATAAGGAGATAAAATGATCTTATCTAAAAATAAAAAATTATTAATACTATTACTGTGCATCAATATATTCCTAACAATTTCATGTAATTGTAAAACAATTGAAAATAGTCAAAGTAATAAATTTAGAGTAATCCTAGATACAGATGCCAATAATGAATTGGATGATCAGCATGCAATTGCATATATGTTGTTCAATAGTGATATCTTTGATGTTGAAGGTATTACAGTTAATCGGACAAATAATGGTGGGAAAGTTGAAAATCATTATGATGAAGCTGACAGAGTTGTAAAACTTTGTGGAATGGATAAAAAGATTCCAATATTTACAGGTGCTGATAAAAATTATGAAGAGATAAAAGATAAGGTTAATAATGATAAGTTTGATGGTTCTGATGCAGTCAATTTTATAATTGAAAGAGCACATGCTAATGATAAAAGAAAACTTATATTAATTCCTGTTGGTAAACTTACCAATATATCTTTAGCAATTAAAAAGGATCCAACTATAATTCCAAAAATCAGAATTGTATGGTTAGGATCTAACTACCCTGATCCAGGTGAATATAATTTTGTCAATGATATTCCATCAATAAATCCTCTACTCGAACTAAATGTTGATTTTGAAATGGTTATGGTTCGCTATCATAAAGAATCTGGTACGGATGCTGTGAAAGCATACTTAAAAGACATCAGAAAAATTATGCCTGGTAAGGGACCTCATATTTCAGAAAATGTTATTGGTCGTCATGGTGGATCATTTGATAATTTTGGGGATTATTCAGTCAGTTTATTCAAAAATTTCAGAGAAGAAAATTCTTCAAGGCCTTTGTTTGATATGGCAGCTGTTGCAATAGTAAAAAATCCAGAATGGGCTGACCGTGTTGAGATTCCTGCACCAAAATTTGAGGATGATAAATGGATTGATCAACCAGAGAATCAACGTAAAATTATTATCTGGGAAAATTTTGATAAAGAGAGCATAATGGCTGATTTTTACAACATTATGGAAAATTATAATTTACCTGAATAGAAGTGTTTGTATAGATCATACTATCGCTAAATGATAAGATTCCAGGATTGAAAATTGATCAATTCCAGGGAAAATACATTCAAAAATTAAGAAAAGGTGATGAAATTGCGAGAATCAAAAATAAAGTTTATTCCTTATCTAATACTAATTCTAATGGTTTGTTTAATACACAATAGTCTCGTTGCGCAAATAGTGGTGTGTAAAAAAACCGAAAAATTTGTAAAGTTATGGATAGAAGCAGAAAATGGAAATTTGTCATCACCTATGAAAGTATGGGATAGAAATGATGCCTCCGGTGGCCAATATATTGAGATACAAACAGGAAATTATAGTGAGAAGCATCCACCAAAAGACGGACATGCGACTTATACTTTTAAAGTAAAAAAGGCTGGAAAGTATAAAGTTTGGGGACGAGTTATTGCGATGATGTCAGATGAAGATGCTTTCTGGGTGAAAATGGATGATGAAGAATGGATTCCCTGGAAGAGAGTTTCAATTGGATGTAAATGGCACTGGGACGCAGTACATGACAATAATAAAAATAACCAGGAAATGATTTACGATCTGGCCGAGGGAACTCATAATATAACTTTCACCTATTATGTTGATGATACGAAATTAGATAAAATACTTATAACCAATGATCTCAAATTGCAACCTGACGAAATTGGACCTGTAGTTGAAGCAGATATTAAATTATCCAATCCAACACCAACTATTGATGATTTAATTTATTTTGATGGATCAGATTCCTATAGTTCTGAAACTGGTATAATAAAATATGAATGGGATTTTGGTAAGGGTATAATAAAATCAGGTGTTAAAGTGTCCCATGCCTTTAATCAAAGTGGTGAACATGAAGTTAAATTGTTAGTTACTGATGTTTTAGGATTAACAGGTAAAATATCAAAGTCAATAACGGTATATGAATTGGAACCAGAGGTACATTTTTCAATTTTTCCGAACTTTGTTAAAGCTGGTGAAAATATCACATTCGACGCTTCCAAATCCTTAGATGCAAATGGAAACATTGTAAGTTATAAATGGGATTATGGTGATGGTTCAAAGGGTGAAGGTAAAAAAGTAAACCATAATTATAAAAAAGATGGAGCCTATCCTGTCACTTTAACAATTAGAGATAATGATGAAAACGTAAAATCAATCACACAGCTTGCAACCATGATTAATGGAATACCTAAAAAGGTGATTTTTGAAACAGATATGTGTCTGGATGTAGATGATGTTGGCGCCCTTGCCGCATTACATTCACTTGCTGATAATAATGAAGCAGAAATATTAGCTGTCTGTTTTAATGAAGTACATCCAGGTGGTGCCGGAGCAATTGATACAATAAACAAATGGTATGGAAGAGGTGAAATACCAATAGGAATTTATAATAAACTGTTAATAGAGCCAGATTACTCATCGTATTTGGATGCACTTGCAAATTCTTCTCCTCCCCTTCTTAATAATCAAAGTGCATCCAAAGCTCTGGAAGTTTACAAAACGGTTTTATCTGAACAAGAAGATGAGTCTGTAACTATTATTAGTGTGGGTTTTTTAAATAATCTTGATGATTTGCTCAATGATTCTCCTGACCTTGTAGCCAAAAAAGTGAAAGAGTTGGTAATTATGGGTGGAATTCATAATGATGGATTTAATCTTAGTAGGCACAAATTGACAAATGCATCGGAAAATATATTTAAAAATTGGCCAACCCCAATAGTGATCAGTCAACCCGGTGGTTCCATTTTGACGGGACCTGAACTTGAATTCACTCCAATTGAAAGCCCTGTAAGAGAAGCATATTATCAGTTTTTTAATAAGAATTTTTGTAAACGTCCAAGTTGGGATCAGGTGGCAGTATTGTATGGAATAAGAGGAGTTTCTGATTATTTTGAACTTGGAGATGATGGGTTTGGTGAGTTAAGAAATGGGTATAAATGGGATATGAAAAAAGGTTTTCGAACATATTTAAAAACTATCCACCCAAATGATCATTATTCAAAAATAATTGAAAAATTAATGATTGCTCAACCAAAACAAAAATCTAAATAAAACCATATTTAAGGAATAGCATAATGAAAAAAATAAATTTAATAAAATCAATTGATTATACATTGTTAATTGTTCTGATTATTGTCACTACATCATTTACCTTTGCTACAGAAACTGGTAATACCCTGGAACCCAAAAAAATTATTTATGAAACAAACATGTGTTTGGATGTTGATGATGTTGGTGGTCTGGCAATGCTACATGCTTTCCAAAATTATGGTGAAGCAGAACTTCTGGCGGTTAGTTATAATGAAGTGCACCGTGATGGTGTAGCAGCAATCGATGCTATCAATACTTGGTATGGACGTGGGGATATTCCTGTAGGTATATATGAAGGTCCATTTCCTGATCCTGATGAATCTGCATATTTAAATGATCTTACCAAATTTCCCCATGATCTAGATAATGAAAGCGCACAAAATTCATTAGATGTTTATCGAGAAGTTTTGGCAAAACAGCCAGACAATTCTGTAACGATCATTAGTGTGGGTTTTCTCAATAATCTGGATGTTTTGTTAAAAAATGAACCAAAACTGGTTGCACAAAAAGTAAAAGAACTTGTAATCATGGGAGCACATCAGGGAGATGATCATAACCTTGGATTCCATAATACTGCAAAAGGAGCCGAGAATGTTTTGAAGAATTGGCCCTCCCCATTAGTTTTCCATCATTTAGGTGGTGAGATTTTGACTGGAATTGGTTTGGAAGAAACTCACGAAGAAAATCCAGTTCGTCAAGCATATTACCAATTTTTAGGGTCTAAGTTTGCCAACCATACCAGTTTTGATCCAATTACAGTATTATATGGTGTCAGAGGATCAGCCGGTTACTTCAAAAATATATCTAGTGGAAAAGGTTCCTTGCCAACTGGATTAGAATGGGAAATGCAAAAACGTAATGATTCAGTTCTGAAAGATCTTGTAGCACCTGGGACTTATTCCAGAATTATTGAGGGTTTAATAGTAGAACCTCCTAAAAAATAGTTAGCATAGTAGATTTGTGTGACTGATTTAATAACTAGACCAAATTTATGAAAGAGGAAAAAAAATGAAAATTAATAAACTGTATATAAAATTAATATTCAACTTATTTTTAATTATTTTACTAATTCCAACCTTGGCAAATGCACAGAATGAAAAACCAGTAAAAATAATTTATGAAACCAACATGTGTCATACTGTTGATGATGTGGCTGCTCTGGCGATGATCCATGGTCTTCAAAATAAAGGTGAAACTGAACTTTTGGCAGTATGTTTAAATGCTACTGGTGATCCTGATGGTGCAGCTGCAATCGACGCAATAAATACATGGTATGGAAGAGGTGATACACCTGTAGGAATTTGGAAAGGAGCATTTCCTGATCCTGATACTTCTAAATACATGCATGTATTGACCCTTTACCCTCATGATCTAGATAGTAAGAGTACACCAAGCGCACTTGAGACATATCGAAAAGTTTTAAAAAACCAACCCGATGGATCTGTCACTATTATCAGTACAGGTTATCTCCAGAATCTTGATGAACTCTTGAGAAAAGAACCGGGATTAGTAGCCTCTAAAGTAAAAGAACTTGTGATTATGGGAGCCTACGAAAATGATCCTGAACATTTTGTTTTACACGATACTGAAAAAGCTGCTATAAATGTTATGAAAAATTGGCCAACTCCACTTGTATTTCATCTTTTGGGTGAGGGGATTATGACAGGATCCGGATTAAAGGATTTACCTATAGAAAATCCTGTAAGGATGGCATATTACTTACAATTGGGACCAAAATTTCCTGATAATGCTAGTTGGGATCAGATGACGATTCTGTATGCTGTAAGAGGAACTGATGGTTATTTTAAGAAAAATATGGCTGGTACAGGAAAACTAGTGAGTGGATATTCATGGGATTTCGAAAAAAGAAAAGATTCATGGATTGAATTGACTTTACCTGAAGCAACTTATGCTAAAATAATAAATGATCTGATGATGATGCCACCTACGAAAAAAGTTATTTATGAAACTGATATGTGTCTGGATGTTGATGATGTTGGTGGAT
>Ga0070729_10003314_pt1 | contig 18945 bp, 11 predicted proteins | sample tdDd472_FD_66725 | JGI IMG/M metagenome (GOLD analysis project Ga0070729, IMG submission 66725) | Marine sediment microbial communities from the Atlantic coast under amendment with organic carbon and nitrate - tdDd47.2 | ecosystem: Environmental > Aquatic > Marine > Coastal > Sediment | place... | reverse complement strand
GCCAGAGCCTTGCCCAAAGCGGATGAACTTATTCCCAAGGATTACAAACGCGGTATTCCGCTAAGGTTTGAAACCGGCAATGTCAACGGAATCACCACCGAGGATTATATTGATACCCTCGAATGGCTTTCTGAAGAATTGCAGATGGAATTGAAAGACGATAGCGTCTCCATGCCGATAGATCAGCATGGCGCAAAATATCTTTATTTGCCGAATCCCAGGGAAATCAGCCTGATTCCTACTTATCTGGTAGCAATTGGCAAAATGTTACATGCAACCGGAGAAAGCTGGACTACATCGAGCAAGCTTTCCGACGTAACCAACTGGGGTTACTACATTGGCGATGATGAAGTTGCCCGCAAAATGGCCATGCAGGTGGTAGAAGCCTGCGAGGAACTTGAGATCGAAAATCTGGTACTTTCTGAATGTGGTCACGGCTATAAAGTGCTGCGCCACATGCTGGAAGAGCTGATCGGACGCAAGGCGAAATTCCGCATAATGAATAGCATTGAAATGACGGTTTTAGAGATGGAAGCGGGACGGCTTTCTTTTGATAAAACGGTTAACGATATTCCGGTAGCCTACCATGATCCCTGTAATATAGGCCGAAAATCGGGTTTATTTGACGAACCGCGCAAACTTTTGCGTGCCTCGTGCATGGAAGTTGTGGAGCTTGAACCAAACCGAATGCATGCCCTTTGCTGCGGTGGTGGCGGTGGAATTTTACAGGATAGTGGCTCGACTGCACGCAGAATGCTTTCCGGAAAAAGCAAGGCTGATCAGATCGTGGTGGCAGATGTGAAGAAAGTAGCCACAAGCTGTCTTTCCTGTCACCGACAACTGGGAGAGCTTTCCAAACACTATAAACTCGGGGTAGATGTAACAACCGTTATGACACTTGCAGCTAAAGCCTTGGAATTATAGCAGATTTCTATGACGCAAAGCTTTGCCACATTGCGTAAGTGTTGATTATAACAGGAAAGTTTTGATTATTTGAGCCATATTTTATTGACATGTGCATAATCATCTGACATTGTCTTCAGAGTAAAAAGGTCGGAAAAGGCTGCAAAGCCACTTGATTAAGGGATAGCGAAGGATGTTGCGAATGTTTGAAACAAACAGAAGCTGATGCAAATGCAAAGCATGATCAACATAAAACACAATTTGTTATTTCCAAATTGAAAGATTTCATGGCAAAAGCAAGTTTAAAATCTCAAGAACTTGAACAACGGCATATGCAGACACCAAATTACCGAAACAGTTTTTCGGCAAATCCTGAAAACAACACTGAAACACTATTAAAAAACAAAAACTGTCCTATAAATCAGGCTAAATTGCTGCAATGTGCGAAAATTCGTGGTAAAGTGTAAGGCGATATTCAAAACAGGAAACGTTTCTGCAAAAAATACAACCCGGGTTGTGAAAATATGCAGCGCGTAAATAGAATAAGGGGAACAAAACTTACCCCTTAATAAAAGTGTCTGAAACAAATATAGAATCGTGATCTTATTTGATTGGAGTAGGTCATATGTCTGCCAAGCAAGAAATCGACTGGAGCACTGGCAAGAAGTGTGTACTCGAACTTGAGAGAACAGGTGTTGACTACAAAAACATTCTGGAGTTCGCACCAAGTCCCAATGGCGAAACACTTGCCCTGATAACCAAAGAAGACTCTGAATTCAAGCTGCGACAAAACGATGAGGTGTCTGCAAACGGCTTTGAAAAACTCTGGCAACTGCGTTATCTGGCAAATGGAAATGTTTCTGCCCTGGCCATGAATGAAGACATGTGGTGCATGTCGATCAATGGCGAAAGCAGTGAAAACCAGTATCCCTTTGCCTGGAACCCGATCTTCAGCGAAGATGGAGAATCCTATGCCCTGATGATAAAAAAGGGTATGGACTATTCGCTGGAATTAAACGGCAAAGCCTGGGAGAGCAAGTTTTTAGCCATACGTGATCATTGCATAAGTGCAGATGGTCAGCATCTAGCCACCACCTGTCAGGTAAACCCGCTCAAGTCAGCCGATATTGATACTTTCTTCAAAGGTACCTACGGCGTTGCGGTAGATGATAAAGTCTGGGAAAACGCCTTTGTTGGTATGTGGAACCCGACCTTCAGTTCGGATGCCAGCAGAGTAGCCTGCGAATGTCGGGTCACCAATTCAGAATATACCATAGCAGTAAACGGCAAAGCCTGGAACCAGCTTTATCCGGCGGTCTGGCAACCGTGTTTCAGACCGGGTGGATATTCTGTTTTTGCACCAGTACGAACCGCGGGTAACTGGGCCGTTGTAAAAGATGGAGAGTTATTCTGGGATACTATTTATTCGCAACTGTGGCATCTACGTTTTTCCAATGACGGTAAACAACTTGCAGCAGTAGTATCCCCCACATATGGCAACTGGACCATTGCGGTAGATGACAAACCATGGACCAAAACCTTTAAAGATATGGTTCAGGCTCCCGTTTTTTCAGATGATGGCAAAAGAATTGCGGCGATTGTAAAAGAAAACAACATCTGGGGCATTGCGGTAGACGGCGAAGTCTGGCCCGGTGAATACGAGATGGTCTGGAACCCTGTCTTCAGCCCTTCCGGTGCATTTGTTGCAGCCAAAGTCGATGAAGGCGGAGGATATGCCATGCTGGTAAACGGCCAGCCTGTTTTGCGTGGTGTAGACAAATTGTGGGATCCTGTCTTTAACGACGATTCCAGCAAAATATTGCTGAGATATATAGTGGATGGTTCCTATTTTCGTGAAGTGAGAGAATTATAGAGGTGTCAATCAAATTTCAAAAGGGTTTAAGCAATGTATGACTTTGCAAGAGGACCGCTTGTCTGGATAGCTTTTGCTGTTTTTATATTGGGCAGCATATACCGTCTGGTAACTATTTTAAAGCTGGCAAAGAAGGACAAGGTAGTTTATCCCTACCTCAATTTCAAAGCGGGAATCAGATCCATTATGCACTGGATCGTTCCCTTTGCATCACTCAACATGAGACAAAGGCCGTTTTTCACCATTATAACTTTCACCTTTCACCTGCTACTGATGATTACCCCGCTGTTTGCATTGGGGCATCTGATGCTTTTAGAGGAGTCGTGGGGCTTTAGCTGGTGGAATTTACCTGAAGGCATGATCAACGCAATGACCATCACCTTTCTGGTGCTGGCAGGGCTTTTGACCTTGCGCCGAATAACCGACCCCACGGTGAGGTTTATCAGTGGTATCGGAGATTTCCTATTAATGCTGCTGGTTGCCTCTCCATTTCTCACAGGTCTTTTGGCATACTATCAAATAGGCAATTACCACATGATGATTACCTTACACATGGTAACAGGAGCCCTCTGGCTGATGGCCATACCATTTACCAGAGTGAGCCACATGCTCTTTTTCGCCTTGACCAGAGCATACATGGGCAGCGAATTCGGGCATGTCCGCGGAACAAAGGACTGGTGATCCGGTTTAAAACACTTACACATAGGTGAGTTGATATGAGTAAAAAGCACCAGGAACAGGTACTTGATCAGGGGATTGAAAACGGCATAAAAAGGTTGACACCGGAGAAAATTAAAAGGGTTGTCGACCGGGTTTTAAAACAGGAAGCCGCTGCCAGGTTGCAGGTCTACCTTGAAAGCTGTATGCGCTGTGGACTATGCGCCGAAGCTTGCCACACCTATCTTTCCCGAGACAAGGATCCAGCATTTTCACCTGTGGCCAAAGTTAGCCAAACCATCTGGGAACTTAAAAAACGTGATGGAAAAGTCAAGCCCGAGTTTTTCAGGGACATGGCCAGAATCGTTTATACCGAATGCGGAACCTGTCGCCGATGCAGTATGTACTGTCCCTTCGGCATTGACATCGCCTATCTGATCATGCTGGGCCGTAGAATTTGTCATCTGCTTCAGGTTGTTCCGCAATATTTGCAGGACACCACCAACAGCCACTCTGCCACCTTAAACCAGATGTGGGTCAATCAGGACGACTGGATCGACACCTTGATGTGGCAAGAGGAAGAACTACAGATGGAAAACCCGAACTACAGCATCCCCCTTGAGAAAGAGGGCTCTGATGTAATGTATTCCGTCATCGGCCCCGAACCGAAAATCATGGCACACCTGATTGCCGGAATGGGCAAAGTCTTTCATCAGGCAGGCATTGACTGGACCATGCCCGCTACCGATGGCTGGGACAACAGCAACATGGCTATGTTCTCGGGCGACATGGAAGTTATGGGACGGGTGGAACGTTTGCACTGGGAAACCGCCGAACGTTTAAAGGTGAAAAAGATTGTCATGGGTGAATGTGGTCATGCCTATCGTGGTGCGGTCTACGATGGCCCACGCTGGCTGGGCTGGTCCTACCCGCCGATACCAATGGTTCATGCGATAGAGTTTTATTACGACCTTTTAAAAACTGGACGTTTAAAGATCAAAAAGAAGTTTCAAAAACGAGTCACCGTACAAGACCCCTGCAACACTGTACGCGGTCTGGCTCTTGGTGAAAAGCTACGCTATGTAATCAATGCCACCTGCGAGGACTTTGTGGATGTAACTCCCAACAAGGAACATAACTACTGCTGCGCCGCAGGTGGAGGCGTTATTAACTGCGGGCCACCATGGAAGAAATCGCGCATGTTAAGTAACCGTGTAAAAGCCGATCAGCTAAGAGCCACCGGAGCAGAAGTAGTGATTACTCCCTGCCATAACTGTCATGCAGGAATTGAAGACATTGTGGAGTACTACGACTTGAAGATGCACACGCATTTCGTACTTGACATATTGATGGAAGTTGTTGATTTCTCTTAGTCATAACAGGACAAATGAGATGAAGAATCGAAATAACAGTGTTTTCTTGATGTGCTTTGGCCTCGCGCTGCTTGCTTTAGTATTATCTTTTGCTTCTGCATGTGGCGATAGCGATAGCAGAATTTTAAAAGAGCGGGCTGATTTGCTTATTTTAGATGGTATGAAAATTCATGGCGAATTGGAACGAGCCCCGGTGCAGTTCAAGCACGACAATCATACTTTAAGGCTTGAAGCTGAAGGCCAGGGCTGTTCTGTCTGCCATTTAGCTAACGAAAATGGCACAAGATCAATACGATTCATGCGCATAGGCGATGTGAGTGGCAAACAGCAGATGGAAATCTACCACAACTATTGTATAGGCTGTCACCAACAAAGGCTTGATCTAGACAAGGATAGCGGCCCGGTTACCTGCGGAGACTGTCACAAGAATGACCCGGAATATATTGCTGCCCAGGCAAAAATCGGTTTTAGCAAAACGATTCACTACAACCACATCAAAGCCATGAATTACAACTGCGTCACTTGCCACCATGAAACTCTGGACCAAAACACTGGAAAACCAAGATGTGACAAAGCAGATGCAGAGGCTATTGCAAACAACTGCCAGCCTTCGGGATATGAAACAAGCTGTCGCGATTGTCACATGGAAAAAGCTATTGAAAACAGAAGCTCCATCAGGGATGCTTCCCACGCAATGTGTATTGACTGCCACCAAAAGCGAGGGGAAGATTCGCTTAAAACAGGCCCCGTGATCTGTTCAGACTGTCATGATAGAAACAAACAGATTCTTTTCAAAAAGCCGGGCAAGGTTCCACGCCTTAAACGTTACCAGCCAGACAAGGTTATAATTGGTTCGGGTAATGTTACGGACGAGCTCAACCGACTGGCCAAGGTCGAGTTCAATCATTTGGCCCATGAAAACGCTGTAGAAAACTGCCACAACTGCCACCATGGCCAAATGAACAAATGCAATTCATGCCACACTACAAAAGGTGACATTAAAGGTGGACGCATCACACTTGAACTGTCCATGCATGCCATGAACGAGAAAGGCAGTTGTGTAGGCTGTCATAATGTTAAAAAGAAAGAAAAAGACTGTGCCGGATGTCATGATCTAATGCCTAAACACGAGATGCCAAAGTCTTCCTGCACCAGTTGTCACAATCATCACGAAAATGAAGTCCTCGCAAACAACAAAGTTCATGACAATGATACTGCAACGCAGACCGAAGATTCTCTGTTTAAAAATATTCCTGAACAAATAGACATTAGCCAGCTCGAAGCAAAATTCGATGCAGCCCGCTTCCCCCACAAAAAAATTATTCTGGCACTTAAAAGCGGAGCAGACAAAAGCAAGCTGGCAACTCATTTCCATGGTGATGATGAAACATTATGCATGGGCTGTCATCATCATAGCCCCAAAGGAACAAGCCCCCCGGCCTGCATAAGCTGTCATAACAAGCCATTTGATGAAAAAGATTTGAACAGACCTGGATTGCTGGGGGCTTATCATCAGCAATGCATTGGTTGCCACAAGAGCATCGGTATGAAAAACCCGACAGATTGCGCGGTTTGTCATACTGAGAAAAAATAAATTCATTTATACTTTACCGGAACCCGGTCGAGGAGTATGTGATGGATAAATCAAGACGACAATTTTTAAAAATACTAACAGGCACAACCGTTGCAGCAACAGTAGTACCCAAAGCTGCCGAAGCTGCGTCGGCCAACAAACACTTTGAGGGCTACCCCGATGGCTTAGGTGTCTTGCACGACACCACACGCTGCATCGGTTGCAGACAATGTGAAGAAGCCTGTAACAAAGTCAACGACTTGCCAAAACCTGAAAAACCCTTCAGCGACAAATTTGTCTTCGAGCAAAAACGTCGCAGCGAAACCGGGGTTTTCACAGTGGTCAACCGCTACGACGGTGTGGGCCCTAACGGCGAAGATGTGTTCCGCAAGTTTCAATGCAACCACTGTCTGGAGCCCGCCTGTGGCAACGCCTGTTTCGTTAATGCCTTCAAGAAAACCAAAGAGGGCGCAGTTACATATGATGCAAGCGTCTGTGTCGGTTGCCGATTTTGTCTGCTGGCCTGCCCCTGGTCCTTACCGGCTTATGAATACGATAATGCCTACAGCCCAGTGGTGGTGCGCTGCACCCTTTGCAGACCCAGAGTTTTGGAAGGAAAACTTCCCGGTTGTGTAGAAGCCTGCCCCATGGAAGCCTTGACCTTTGGCAAGCGCGAAGATCTTTTGAAGATTGCCAGAGACCGCATCAAAAAGCATCCTGATCGTTATATCGATCATATCTTTGGTGAAAATGAAATTGGTGGCACAAGCTGGATGTATCTTTCCGCTGTGGACTTTAACAAGTTGGAGCTAAACACCAACGTTGGCACTACTCCCACTCCCAAATTCACTGCCGGAGCCTTGGGTGCGGTTCCGATGATCGTCGGTTTGTGGCCGGTATTTCTAACCGGTGTCTGGGCCATGAACAAACGTAAAGAAAAAATCGCTGCTGACGAGAAAGCCACAGCCGTGGCTGCTGCGGTAGAACAGGCCAATGCAGAAGCAGATGAAAAACTCAAGGCAGCACAGGAAAAAGCCAACAAGGCCAAAGAAAAAGCTATTGACGCTGCCGTTAAGAAAGCACTTAAAGATGCTGAAAAAGCTCTAGCAGAGGAGAAAGCCTGATGTCTGAGCATGTAGCAGTAGTGGAAAAACGGGGACTGATAACACCTTTCAATGTCATAACGGGTCTGATCATCATCGGCGGTTTGATTCTGACGGTGATGCGTTTTACCGGAGGTCTATCCAGCGTAACCAATCTGGATAACTATAACCCCTGGGGCTTCTGGATCGGCTTTGATCTGTTAGCCGGTGTGGCCCTTGCAGCCGGTGGCTATACTACCTCGGCAGCGGTCTACATCTTCGGCATGAAGAAATACCACGCCGCAGTCAGACCTGCAATCCTCACCGGATTTTTGGGATACTCGCTGGTTGTGGTCGCACTCTTGTATGACGTCGGCAGACCACTGCGCCTGCCCTACCCCTTTCTGGTGCAACAGGGCCCTACCTCGGTAATGTTTGAGGTGGCAGCCTGTGTCGGACTTTATTTGACGGTCTTGTTTCTGGAGTTTTCAAACGCTCCTTTAGAATGGCTGGGCATTAAAAAAGTCGCCCGAATTATTTCCAAATTGACTATTGTCTTGACAATTTTCGGGGTTGTATTGTCCACCTTGCACCAGTCTTCACTGGGTGCCATGTACCTGATGGTTCCGGCAAAGCTTCATCCCTTGTGGTACTCATCGTTTTTGCCTGTCTTCTTTTTTGTCTCCAGCATGATAGCAGGCTTGTCCATGGTAATTTTCGAGAGCGCAATTTCTCACAAGTATTTTCACCACATGATGGATGAAGAACACAAAAAAACAGCCGATCAACTGGTATTCGGCTTCGGCAAAGCAGCCTCCGCACTTTTAGCAGGATACTTTGCCATCAAGCTTATCGGCGTTTCACTGGATCATAACTGGGGCTATCTTAACAGCGGATACGGCTACTGGTTCTTGCTGGAAATTCTGGGCTTTGTACTTTTGCCCTGTATCTGCTATGCGATTGGAGTGCGCGAAAAGAACAAAAGATTGATCCAGATTACCGCTGCCTGGACGGTTGTGGGAATCATCCTGAACCGACTCAACATTTCTCTGGTGGCTTTCAACTATCATCTGCCCGATGAGTTGAGATATGTGCCACACTGGATGGAGATCTGTATTTCAATTTTTCTGGTTACGCTGGCCGTGGTTGCCTTTAAATTTATTGTAACAAGGATGCCAATTTTCTTCGAGCATCCCGATTTTCCCGATCCACATCACTAGAGTTGAAAAGGATAAAATCATGCATGAAGAAAACTTCTTTTATACAATGCAGGACATGCTCAATTCAGCAGAAGGCATCACTTATCTAATCGTTGTGGCCTCCCTGATAGTTTTCATTTTCTTCTGGAAATTTCTAACAGAGGGAGACAGCAAATAACTTATACCATCCCACAAACAAAAAGCGACAGCCTTTACACTGTCGTTTTTTTTATGCGTCTTTCTACTTTAACAAATAAATTTAACAGTTTTCACTAATCCACTTCAGGTAGTCCTCGTTGCCTTTTTCGATTTTGACGGCGACTGTTTCCGGCACATCGTAGGGATGATTTTGTTTGACTGTGCCAATAAGCTGATCCAGCTTTTCTGCGGTGGTCTTGACCAGCAGAAGCTGTTCCTGATCATCGCAAACTTTACCTTCCCATTTGTATATGGATCTAATTTTAGGCAGAAGATTTACACAGGCAGCCAGCGAGGATTCAACCAGCAATTTGGCAATGGCCAGTGATGTCTCTTCATTTGGCGTGGTAATGAAAACGATATAGGTCGCAGACATATCACTCTCCTGTAAGTTTATCGCCTTTGATTCTTACATCTTCCTGTCTGATGGTGAAACCCTTGTCATCAAAGTAGGTTAAAAGAGGCACGGCAAATTTTCTACTGGTAGCCATCTGCTCTTTGATTTCAGAAAGGGTCAATTCATTTTTTCCATTAAACATTTGCAACAGAATTTGTTTGGCATGGTTAATTGCATCCATGGCAAAGAAAAACTTCTTCTCCAGACAAAGCACCTTGTCGATATCCACCAGATAGGTCAAAAGCACTTTTAATTCTGCAGATTTTATATCAAGAGCGACTGCGATATCACTGGTTGCTTCAGGTTTCAAACCACCTTTGGCGAGCGTCTTTAAAAGTTGGTCAACCTTGCGTCTTTCGGCCTTGCTAAGTTTTACCGCAAAATCCTGCAGGGCCAGCAAATCTCCACCGGGTCGTTTAAGCACTCCCAATTCAAGACATTTCTCAAGGATCAATGCTGCGGAAGGTTTTGGGTATGCCTTGTTTTTAACCCGTGGCAATAAATCACCCTGACGCAGCCCTGCCCTCAAAGGATTCATCTCGTGATATTTTGCCAACTCAATTTTAATCTTTTCAAAGCTTTCTTCAAACTGCCTGTCGGTGCAAAGCAGAATATTTTTCCCGGTTTCAAAAGACATCAATTCGCCCGACAATAAAAGATCCTCCACAATAGCTGCGGTCTCTTCTTCCGTCTGACTAAGCGAAAGAGCCAGATTTTTTGATGTTATAAAAGGAGTTTTTTCCAGAGCAGCGATAACCAAATCTTTGTCGTCGGTAGAAGCCAAACGAGCCAGCGCATCTGTGACTTCGCTCTTGTTTCTTTTGTGGCGCGGTGGATGAGCATCCAGCACGATTCCACCGCCAATGGTTATCTGCGGTGAATAGCGTCTGATAACAAACCTGTCCAGTCTTTGTGTAACGGTGGGTGACTCCAGATGCAGTTGCACAAAGCCCTCTTCCCCGGGCTGCATTTCGGTACCTATCAGCAAAACCACTCTGGCAAATATTTCTGCACAACCCATATGCAAACGCACACGCTGTCTGTGTTTTAAAGGGGCAGGAGAAGATTTTAATAGGCTAAGCTTCGCATCCAGAAATCTTGTGGGTTCAAGCGCATCTTTAGTAACCAGCACATCGCCACGCTCGATATCTGTCACCGCAAGTGCGTGCAGATTGATCGCGGCCCGCTGTCCGGCAATGGCTCGCTCCAAGGATTTACCCTGTGACTGTATGCCTTTGATGCGAATTTCCCGATGGCTTGGCAAAACATCCATAGAGTCACCAACAGCTATCGAACCGGAAAGAATGGAACCTGTAACCACGGTACCAAAACCCTTAACCGTGAAAACCCTGTCGATGGGCATTCTGAAAAGTCCGCTGCCACCCTGAATCTTTTTGGTGGCAGCCATCTTTAAAATAGCCGATCTTACCTCTTCCAGACCACGACCGGAGAGACTGTCCACCACATGAATCTCGGCTTTGTCAAGCGCAGTACCAAGCAGCAAGTCATGGATATCTTCCTTGACCATTTCGATCCAGTCGTCCTCGGCCATATCAGCCTTGGTCACCACAACCATACCGTCAGTCACACCAAGCAAATTCAGGATGTCCAGATGTTCTCTGGTTTGTGGCATCACGCCATCATCGGCAGCAACAACCAAAATTGCATAATCAACAGTGGCAGCCCCAGCAACCATGTGCTTGATAAATTTTTCATGACCGGGGACATCAATGAAAGCGATTTTTTCGTTTAAGAAGGCAAAACCCAGCTCAATGGTTATCCCACGCTGTTTCTCTTCTTTAAGTCTGTCGGGATCGCTTCCGGTAAGGGCTTTAATGAGACTGGATTTTCCATGGTCGATGTGACCGGCGGTGCCGAAAATTACCGGAACATCCGGTAAGTTGTCGCTGTTGATTGCGCTACTCATACTAGAATTTCTCTTTCAGATATTGCCTGATAATCTGCCCCAGACTTTCCTCGTCTTCTTCATTCATCGTTAAAAAGTCGAGATAGAACCTGCCGGAATTGATTACACCAACCACCGGAGGATCGCTTCGCCTGAACCATTCGGCGACATGATCGGTCTTGCGGTTGGCAATGACCATGGCTGCACTCTCAATTGTATGACCCGGTAAAGAACCGCCACCAAATTGCCCAAGGCTGTCAATTATTTCAAACTTATCTTCTGGAAGTCCAAAACGCTTTTTGAAATCCACTATACGTGCTTTGATCTCTTCTCTACTTTTCGAAATCTGTCGCCACGGGCTTATTTTATCAGCCTGCCCACTCTCGTAATATTTAAAGATGACCTGTAAAAGCGAATAGGTAAACTTGTCCGGCCTGACAGCCCGCATTAGGGGAAACTTTGCCAGTTTATCAATCAATTCCTTTTTACCGGCGATAAGACCAGCCTGCGAGCCACCTAAAAGTTTGTCACCGGAGAAACAAACCAGATCCGCACCTTCACGAATTACATCAGCCGGAGTAGGATCGGGAAGTTCGTATTTACCAAAGCTGTTAAGCAGGTTACCAGAACCCAGATCCTCGATAAAAGGCATCTCTTCGGTTTTAAGGCTGGCAAGCTCGGCTGTAGAGGAGCGTTTGGTAAAGCCACCCTGATGAAAATTAGATAAATGAACCTTTAAAAGCGCAGCAGTATTTTCATCAATGGCTGCTTTATAATCATCCATGGTGGTGATGTTGGTTGTGCCTACTTCTTTTAACTCGGCCCCACCCTGCTTGATAATATCGGGAATGCGAAAACCGCCACCAATCTGAATCAGCTCACCTCTGGAGACAATAATGTTTTTACCTTTGCCAAAGCACGAAAGAATCATTAACAGTGCCGCTGCACAGTTGTTGACAACCAGCCCTGCTTCTGCACCGCAAAGCCTAGCCAGAGTATCACGCACAAAATTACCCCGCACCCCGCGCTTGCCGTCTATCATATTGATTTCCAGACCACATGAACCGGCTGCCTGAGTATATGCCTCTTGCAGTATTTCTTTGGCAATGGGCGCCCGGCCAAGGTTGGTGTGCAAAATTATTCCGGTTGTATTGATAACCCTTGAAAGTGGAGTAAGTCTGGCATTGGACAGAGCCAGCTTTATCTGATCTTCCAAAATGCTTTCTACAGTAATATCCGGATCTTCTTTGAGACTGCTCTTAACCTGATCCAGAGATTTTCTTAAAGCCTCTACAACAAAAGCCTGACCGCAATTGTTAATCAGCTCCTGTACATCTTCCCTCTCGATCAGTCTGTCCATTTTGGGGATCTGGCGGTATCTGTTGTCCATTTTCACATTATCCCGGAGGCAATCAAAAAATAAGAAATGGCGGAAATGTGTGGGAATCGAACCCACCCAGGACACGTCAACGCGCCCCACAACGGAGTTGAAGTCCGCGGGCCCCACCAGGTAGCCATGCATTTCCAGATCTTCAAACAGACCTGATAGTACTTGACTTTTTAGTTTTTCGCAAGTGAATTTCAGCAGCCTTTTTGGCCTTATATTCAGAAAGAGGTGTCAACCCGGGGACTGATACAGTGCGTCATTTTTTCGTGCGAGGCCTCAAAACTGATGTCAGTTTAAAATCACATGTTCCCATTTCAAGTAGAAGATCAGGGTATTTCTGATTGACTGGGAAGGCAACACATGACATCCAACAAATATCTGCCTAAAATACAAAGTAGAAATCAATTTTGCTATTCGATATACTTTAACCCATACTGAGGGTTTTTCTCTATGTTTTTTTATGTTACTCTTAAAGTATGGTATACTCCGGGGGTGTTGGCAGTGATATTATTGCATTTGAACTATTGTGGAGACTACGATGAGATTTACAACTAATAGACACACACAAACCTTGAATTTTTTTTCTTTTTTAATTCTTTTCTTATCAATACTTGCTTTCTTTATAACTGGATGCGATGACCGCAGTGCAACTGGTCAAGAGGATGGGGATGATGTAGATGGCGACTATGAGGAGCCAGAAATTGTTCTGCCAAGTTCTGATGGAGATACTACACCAAAAAGAGAAGGAAAACTACAAGTAATCGACATGCTTGAATATGGAGCGGTTCAATACACAGAAAGCTTAACTAAGGAATTATCACTAGTCAATGTTGGTAATGCAGATTTGCAAATTGATGATATAAGTCTGTCCGACGCAACAACTGATGAGTTTGCATTAGTAGAATTATTTGAAGGACCTCTCTTTATTGAACCTGGAAAAAACATTCTGGTTCCTATAACGTACGCCCCTACAAATGAGGGTGCGGATACTGGTGTGCTGATTATTTATAGCCAGGATCCAGAATCACCAGTTACACGCGTGAACTTGAGCAGCCAATACAAAGGGACAGTATCATTAGGATTTAGTCCTGAAGCTATTGATTTCGGGATTGAAAAGGTTGGCAATGAATTGGTATGGAAAACGATTACTTTGTCAAACAGCCTGTATGATATTTCCAGTAACATGTTGCTAATTATTGGGGAGATATACATAGAAACAGACACTCCAGCAGTTTTCCGATTGGAACCAAATCTTCCTGACCAACATTTTATCAAACAGGGTGATGATTTTTCATTTGATGTTGGGTTTGATCCGACTGATGAAAATCAATACAGCGCAACAGTAAAAATCGCTACCAATGATCCAATGCTTGATGATGGCATTGCAACGATTGCTGTCACGGCCGAGGCTGCACTCCCTCATATAAGCTTAACCCCGGAACCGGCAGAAAATCAGATTGACTTTGGACCAAACGAAATTAATTCCAAGGCTATTTTTCCATTAACAATCAATAGTGTTGGAAACCTTCCATTAACTATCAAAAATATTAAAATGATCAGTACCGAGGGCGTATTCGGCATTGAAAATGAAAATGGTGAAACAATAAATTCGGATTTACTTCAGGAGCAGGTGTTAGACCCCACACAATCAATGATGCTAAATATCACTTATATTCCCCAGAATTATCAGGTTGATGTAGGTGAATTATATATTGAATCAGATGCAGAAGGGCAGGAACCTTATATTACTCGCGTAGCTTTAAGAGGCATGGGAAGTGACTTTGCACCTGTGCTGGAGCCTACTTTGATTGATTTTGGCGATGTTCTTTTAGGTAGTGAGTCCGAGTCACGGACTTTCACAATTTACAACAGAGCAACAGAAGCCTTCACAGTAACTGGTGGCACCTTTAATCTTCCGAGTAACGAGTTTTATATTTCCCCCCCTGCAGATGTGGATTTGAGCAATCACACTTTGCAGATTGGAGAACAACTAACTGTTAGCACCGTTTACAGCCCGTCAAATGAAGGCCAATCTGAGAGAGTATTGACAATTACACTTGATTTGCCATCGGTACCATCATTGTCTCTTACTCTACGTGGACGTGGAACATTAGAGTTAAATGCACAACCGTTGGTGGAGCCAGAAAGCCCGTTTGATATTGGTTCCACCTATCCGAATGGTACACTAACTGCCCCGTTTGCGGTTCGTAACAATGGCACCAGTGGTGAATTACTGGTTTTGGGAGCCTTGGTCAGATATGATGACAATGATGTTTTTAAGATTGTGTACAATGATGATAATTATCCTCGCCCACATGCAATAGTCCCAGGTGGAGCCGATATCTTCCCGTTTACACTTGCTTTCTCTCCCAGAGAATCTGGTAATTTTACAGCGGAAGTTGTTGTCAGCAGCACGGCTGGTGCGGAAGTATTTGAAACTATAATTGAAATAAGTGGTACAGGAATTCCCTGTGCGGATGGCTGTTGGAATCTCGATGACAACCCAGCTGATTGCGAATACTGCAACTGCTACATCAGCAATCTGGGAGTGGAAATTTGTGATGGAACAGATAACGATTGCAACGGTATAACTGATGATCAAGATTCTTTTGAACTATTGTCAAATTGTATTGCTCCAAACCATGCGTATTCTGTTTGTATAAATGGCGAATGTGGTTTTGATTGCGATACAGATTTCCATCTTTGCGATACTGAATGCGTGTATGATTACGACATTAACAACTGTGGTTCGGAATGCTCTCCATGCATAGTTCCTGATTATGCACAGGGGTGGTGTCGTGATGTTGGAACTGGTCCTGAGTGTCAGTTTGAATGCGTAGGAGGATATGTTCGTATAGGTGATAGTTGTCATAAAGAAAATCAAACAGAATGCTGTGGGGCAGATTGCCTGAATTGTTATGATGTTGTCAATGCTCCAGATCACGGACATCCTGCTTGTATTAACGATACGTGTATCTACCTTTGTGATGTTGGCTACCATCAGTGCGACGATGCTTGTTTGTGGGACTATGATACTTTAAGTTGTGGCACATCCTGCACACCATGTTTACCCCCGCAAAATGCAACAGCAACATGTAACGGAAATGCCTGTGACTTTACCTGTAATGAAGGTTTCCGCAGAATAGATAATGAATGTATTGAAAATAATGGAATTGATTGCTGTGGAAACGATTGCGAAATATGTCTGGAAGCACCCGACAATGCTTTTGCTGTTTGTAACGGTGTTACTTGTGATTTTGCCTGTCATCAAGGATTCCATAGATGCGGAGATCTGTGTTTGCCAGATGGAGATGTAAATTCCTGTGGTTCCTTATGCTCTCCATGCACAGAACCACAAAATGGGCAGGCTGTGTGTGACAATCTCTTATGTGATATCAATTGTTTTACTGGTTTTCACCGTTTCGAAAACACCTGTATACCTAATGAAAACCCGGACTGTTGCGGAGATGAATGCATAGTATGTATCGCGCCAGATAATTCCTCTCCAGTTTGTATTGATGGTCAGTGTGAATTTATTTGTGATGATGGCTTTACTAAAGATGTCGATATATGTCTACCCGATGAAGGTGATCCTGATTGTTGTGGAGATGCCTGCGAAATTTGTGTGGATGCTCCCGAAAATGCTATCCCGATTTGCCTGAATAACGAATGCACCTTTTCCTGTATCTCTGGTTATCATGAATGCAACGGTGTTTGTGTTAGCATTTATGATCCAAATAATTGCGGTACCAGCTGTGAGCAGTGTGATGCTCCAGAGTTTGGGTATGCTACTTGTGATGGACAGCAGTGTAATGTTGCTTGTTATCCCAATTTTCATGAGGTGGATGAAAAATGTATTGATAACACGGATGTAAGTTGTTGTGGTGGTAATTGTTTAAACTGTCCCGATATTTTCCCGAATCATAGTAATTCTTATTGTCTTGATGGTGAATATTGCTCCTACACCTGCAACCAGGGATTTCACAAATGCGATGGTGTATGCTTGAGCAACTACTCCATCTATAGCTGCGGGCATTCATGTGACCCTTGTCCGACAGTCGAAAACGGACAACCAATATGTCTTGCACGACACTGTGAAATCATTTGCAACGAAGGTTTCCACAAGACGAATAATGATTATTGTCTGCCCAACGATACCACGGAATGCTGTGGCATTGATTGTGAGCGGTGTGGACAGGGGCCATCTAACGGATCGGTGGATTGTGTTGATAACCAATGCCTAACCACCTGTGATGAAGGCTACCATTTGTGCAATGGCTATTGCGTAGACAATGACAGTATAGAGCACTGTGGAACCTTGTGCGAACCATGTACTTCACCACAGTATGGATATCCTGTATGCACTGAAGCTGCTGCATGTGATTTTGAATGTTCTGTAGGTTATCTGAAGGACGGGGACACCTGCGTAGAAATTTAATTGTTAATTATTACACAGAAGACAGGCGGGAAGCATTTCACGATGCTTCCCGCTTGCTATTTTCAATGTTTATTTTATAAAATTTTCTCCAGGAAAGATGGAGACCTAATGGTAAGAGGAGAAAGATATTCGGGATTTTTAACATATTGTATTTTTCCCAACTTGGAAAAGAGGTAGAACCTCAAAATCAGTAATGCATTGACTGAGATTTCATTCTAATCCACAGTAAAAGCGATGCGTTTTAACAAGTCACCCATACATCAGCTAATACGAATAAACATTGGCTCCAACACCATTTGGCCCAGAGTTCCCACCGCTGTAACCACCAGCGCCACCATTTCCAACATCAAAGCCATTGTTATGCTGTGTAAGAGTCGTTGCATGATAGAATATTCCTATGGATGGGCCTCCTGCTCCGCCACCACCAAAACCGCCATCACCACCACTGCCACCATCTCCACCGGAACCACCATTGGAGCCGTCATCCTGCTCGCCAGATCCTCCATAGCAGTTTCCATCAGTGGTATGTGGTGAACAATATCCACCGCCAGCCCCAGATCCACCAAGCTGTCTTCCGCCACCATTACCGCCATTTCCACCATTTTCTGTGGATATCTGGCTGTAGCTTACCGTAGCAGTTGAATTGTAAAGGTAGAGTGCGATTGAACCACCGCCACTGGTTCCAGCAGCTCCGGCACTACCGCCACATCCACCGGCACCACCGCCACCGCCACCGCCACCATATGAGTCGCAGTTATTTGTTCCGCCACCACCGCCACCACCACCGCCACCACCGCCACCATTGGCACCGCTGGTTCCGTTAGTGGCATCGTAGGTGACAACACCAGTTGATGAATAAGATATGTATCCGGCAGAACCATCTGATCCGTTGGCTCCATTAGCACCATCTTTACCATGGTAGGTAGATGGGGTATCCCAATTGCCTTTTTCCGGAGGTGTTCCCGGGCCTCCTGCTCCTCCATTGGTTCCACTACCAGCAGCTCCGGCATCTCCACTGTTACCACCTTTTCCAGCAGAACCACCTTTGCCACCATTGGCAGAACTGCATGAATAGTTGGTTCCTCCGGCTCCACCTGAAGGTCTGGAACAATTATCACAGAAAATACCGCCACTGTCTTCGCAACCGGAAGCACCTTGCACTCCGGCACCACCACTTGCAGCAGTTCCGCTTGAACTGGAACCGCTTTGACCAGCAACGGCTGACCCAGCGTTTAAGTCACACCTGTTTATAAGCATTGATGTTGATTGATAGACAAACATTGCATATGTTGTTTCGTCTTCGGAGGTAGTATTTGAACTGAAAACATACATGTGGTCAAAGGTTACATTACTGATATTCGATGCTCTAACCACCTTTGTTCCACCATGGATTTCCGAATGATTGGAATTGCTTCTGCTCCAGTTGGGATATCCGCTGTATGCTCCGTATATCGAGACATCTGAACGCAATGTTATGTAGCTAGCACTGTTATACTGACCGGCACCAACCAGCACATAATCGCGTCCGGCTGTACTGTCAGCCAGATCAATTGCATTTTGCAAGGTTTTCAAAGGTTGGGACATAAGTAGTCCGCTATTTGTGTCAGAACCGGAAATTGTATCTACAAAAACAGCCTGTTGAATATTGCCGTCTATTCCATCGCAGTTTCTGTCTTCAAAAGCATCATCAGGAAGATCCTGTGCTCCCGGATTTATGTAGTTTTTGGTGTCATCACAATCGGTATTGTTGTCAACATAGCCCGTAGGAGCGTTACAGGCTTCTATTGAGGTTCCATCTATTCCATAACCATCTAGATCTGCATCTCTGTAATAGGTAATTTTAACACCTTCATCTGTTCCGTTTATGCAGTTGTCGTCTTTTCCATTGCAGACTTCTACCTCTCCGGGATTAACTGTTCCATCACCGTCATTGCAATCTGTATTGTCCGACACATAGCC
>Ga0070729_10003313_pt1 | contig 18946 bp, 7 predicted proteins | sample tdDd472_FD_66725 | JGI IMG/M metagenome (GOLD analysis project Ga0070729, IMG submission 66725) | Marine sediment microbial communities from the Atlantic coast under amendment with organic carbon and nitrate - tdDd47.2 | ecosystem: Environmental > Aquatic > Marine > Coastal > Sediment | place... | reverse complement strand
GCCGTGGCGGGTTCCTTCCAGCCCTCAAACGACGGACCGGACAATGACCTCGACGGGTTGTGCGACGCCGGCGACAGCGATGACGATAACGATACGGTAGCAGACGGCAGTGATACTGATCCCCTGAATCAGTTTGTGTGTCAGGACAGCGATGCCGATACCTGCGATGATTGCGCCGTGGCGGGTAATCCCCAGCCGGAAAATGACGGTACCGATACCGACAGTGACGGTACCTGCGATGCCGGTGATGACGACGATGACAACGATACGGTGCCCGACAGCAGCGATACTGATCCCCTGAATCAGTTTGTGTGTCAGGACAACGATGCCGATACCTGCGATGATTGCGCCGTGGCGGGTAATCCCCAGCCGGAAAATGACGGTACCGACACCGACAGCGATGGTACATGCGATGCCGGTGATGACGACGATGACAACGATGGTCGTCCCGATGCCGAGGACAGCGATCCGCTGAATCAGTTCCTCTGCGCCGACACTGACACCGATACCTGCGACGATTGCGCCAATGGCAGCTTTAACCCTGCTGACGATGGCACTGACACCGACGCTGACGGCATCTGTGACGCCGGTGACAACGACGATGACAACGATGGTCGTGTGGATGCCGAAGACAGCGAACCTCTAAACCAGTTTGTCTGCGCCGATACCGACAGTGACGGGTGCGAAGATTGCCAGAGCGGCACCTACAACCCCGCTGATGATGGCACGGACACTGACGCCGACGGCATGTGTGATGCCGGTGACGACGATGATGATAACGATGGTCGGGTTGATGCTGAAGATAGCGAGCCTTTGAACCAGTTTGTCTGCGCCGATACCGATGCCGATGGTTGTGAAGATTGCCAGAGCGGCAGCTTTGATCCTGCTGACGATGGCACTGACACCGACGCCGACGGCATGTGCGACGATGGTGACGACGACGATGACAACGATGGCCGGGTTGATGCTGAAGACAGCGAACCCCTGAATCAGTTTGTCTGCGCCGATACCGATGCCGATGGTTGTGAAGATTGCCAGAGCGGCAGCTTCGATCCTGCTGACGACGGCACTGACTCTGACGCCGACGGCATCTGCGATGCCGGTGACAACGATGATGACGGTGATGGTCGTGACGATGCGGAAGACAGCGATCCGCTGAATCCCTTTGTGTGCGCCGATACCGACGCCGACAGCTGCGACGATTGCTCCACCGGCACCTTTGACCCGGTTTCCGACGGTACCGACACCGACAGCGACGGCCTGTGCGATGATGGTGACGACGACGATGACAACGATGGCCGGGTTGATGCTGAAGACAGCGATCCGCTGAACCCGTTTGTCTGTGCCGATACCGACAGCGATGGTTGCGAAGACTGTCTGAGCGGGGATTTTGATCCCGCCAATGATGGCACCGACACCGATGCCGACGGCACCTGCGATGCCGGTGACGACGATGATGACAACGATGGTCGGGTGGATGCCGAGGACAGCGATCCTCTAAACCAGTTTGTCTGCGCCGATACCGACAGCGATGGTTGCGAAGATTGCCAGAGCGGGACCTATAACCCCGCTGACGATGGCACTGACACTGATACTGACGGTATTTGCGATGCCGGTGATGACGATGATGACAACGATGGTCGCGCCGATACCGAAGACAGCGAGCCGCTGAATCCGGTTATCTGCGCTGATACCGATGCCGACAGTTGCGATGACTGTTCCACCGGTACCTTTGATCCTGCTGACGATGGCACTGACACTGACGCCGATGGTATCTGCGACTTTGGTGACGAAGACGACGACAACGATGGTCGGGTGGATGCCGAAGACAGCAATCCCCTTGATCCCTTTGTCTGCGCCGACACCGATAATGACAGCTGCGAAGACTGCTCCTCCGGCACCTTTGATCCTGCCAATGATGGTACCGACACCGATGCTGATGGCATCTGCGACTTTGGCGACGAGGATGATGACGGCGATGGTCGGGTTGATGCGGAAGACAGCAATCCCCTTGATCCCTATATCTGCGCCGATACGGACAGCGATTTCTGCGATGACTGTTCCACCGGCACCTTTGATCCGGCCAATGATGGTCAGGATGTGGACCAGGATGGCATCTGCCGCATTGGCGACACCGACGATGACGGCGATGGCCGCGATGACGGTGAAGACAGTGATCCCTTTGATCCTACAGTCTGCGCCGATACGGACAACGACACCTGTGACGATTGTTCCAGCGGCACCTTTGATCCCGCCAATGACGGCACCGACACCGATGCTGACGGTATCTGTGATAACGGTGAGGAAGACAGCGACAACGATGGCGTGCTGGACGGCAACGACAGCGATCCGCTGGATCCCACGGTCTGCATGGACAGCGACAACGACACCTGTGACGACTGTTCCTCCGGTACCTTTGATCCCGCCAATGACGGCGAGGACACCGATGCTGACGGTATCTGCGATGCCGGTGACATTGACACGGATAACGATGGCGTCATAGACGGCAACGACAGCGATCCTCTGAACCCGAATGTCTGCGCCGATACCGACGAAGACACCTGCGATGATTGCTCCACCGGAACGTTTGACCCGGCCAACGATGGCACCGACACCGATGCTGACGGCATCTGTGATGCCGGTGAGGACGACACGGATAACGACGGCGTGGTTGACGGTAACGACAGCGATCCTCTGGACCCGTATGTCTGCGCCGATACTGACAGCGACACCTGTGACGATTGCACAAGCGGTACCTTTGATCCTGCCAATGATGGTGAGGATCTGGATGCCGACGGTATCTGCGACGCCGGTGAAACCGATGTCGATAATGACGGAGTCGTTGATTCCATTGACGATGATCCCACAGACCCCACGGTGTGCATGGACAGCGATAACGACACCTGTGATGATTGCTCCGGCGGATACTTCAATCCCGCAGAAGACGGCACCGACACCGATGCCGATGGCCTGTGCGATGACGGTGACCCGGACGACGACGGTGATGGACGGGATGACAACGAGGATTCCGAGCCTCAGAATCCGTTCGTCTGCGCCGACACTGACAACGATACCTGCGATGACTGCGCAACCGGCACCTTTGATCCGGCCAACGATGGGCAGGATATCGACCAGGACGGTATCTGCCGCGTAGGCGATACCGATGATGACGGTGATGGCCGCGAGGACGGCGAGGACAGCGACTCCTTTGACCCCAATGTCTGCGCCGACACGGACAACGACACCTGCGATGACTGCTCCAGCGGCACCTTTGATCCTGCCAACGACGGCACCGATACCGACAACGATGGTATCTGCGATAACGGTGAAAACGACAGCGACAACGATGGCGTGCTGGACGGCAACGACAGCGATCCTCTGGACCCCAATGTCTGCATGGACAGCGACAATGACACTTGCGATGACTGTTCCTCCGGCACCTTTGATCCCGATGATGACGGTACAGATACCGATGCTGATGGTATCTGCGATGCCGGTGACGTTGACACGGATAACGACGGCGTCATAGACGGCAACGACAGCGATCCTCTGGACCCGAATGTCTGCGCCGACACCGACAATGACACCTGTGACGATTGTTCCACCGGTACCTTTGATCCTGCCAACGATGGCACCGACACCGATGCTGACGGTATCTGTGACGCCGGTGAGGACGACACGGACAACGATGGTGTAGTTGATGGTGAAGACAGTGATCCTCTCGATCCCAACGTCTGCGCCGACACTGACAACGACACCTGTGACGATTGTTCCACCGGCACCTTTGATCCTGCCAACGATGGTCCTGACGTTGATTCCGACGGCATCTGCGACGATGGCGAAACCGACTTTGACAACGATGGCGTGGTGGATGTGCTGGACAGCGATCCCCGTGATCCCTTTGTGTGCAGCGACAGCGACGAAGACACCTGCGAAGATTGTCTGAGTGGTCACTATGATCCGGCGGCTGATGGCACTGACTCTGATGCCGATGGCCTGTGCGATGCCGGTGATGACGACGATGACGGCGACGGACGCGCTGATGATGAGGACAGCGATCCTCTGGACCCGAACGTCTGCGCCGACACGGACAACGACACCTGCGATGACTGCAGCAGCGGCATTTTTGATCCCTCCAATGATGGTACCGACAGCGACAACGACGGTGAATGCGATGCCGGTGACTGGGACATGGATACCGACGAGGACGGCCTGCCGGACCTGGTTGAGATCGAACTGACCACTGATCCCTTTGATGCCGACAGCGACGATGACGGGATAGATGATGGCACCGAAGTAGGTGATGACACGGAAAATCCGCTGAACACCGACGAGGATGAACTCATCAACGCCCTTGACCCCGATGATGACAACGATGGCATTGATACGTCCGTGGAAGTCAACGACGGCCAGACCCATGGCGAGAATCCCGATGAGGATGACCTTCCCAACTGGCTGGATACTGATTCCGACAACGACGGTCTGCTTGATGCCGATGAAGGCACCGAGTCGGTGGATGACGATGGCATTCCCAATTACCTGGACCCGGACGATGACGGTGACGGTATCGATACGGCGCAGGAAGTTGCCGACGCAGAAGTGCACGGCGATGACGTGGATGAGGATGAAACCCCCAACTGGTACGACACCGATTCCGATGACGATGGCCTGAACGACGCCGATGAGGGGGTACTCGATCCCGATGAGGATGAGATTCCTGCCTATCTGGATATGGATGACGATAACGATACCATTCCCACCTCTGCCGAGGTTGAGGACGGAGCCACCCACGGCAACAATGTTGATGACGATGACTTTGACAACTGGCTGGATACCGATTCCGATGCCGATGGCATTGATGATGAAGTGGAAGGTCGCGAGGATGCCGATCAAGATGGCATTCCCAATTATCTGGATGAAGATTCGGATGACGATGGTACGCCTGACGTTGACGAAGGCACCGGGGATGACGACGGCGACGGTGTGCCCAACTACCTTGATCCCGATGACCTCGATGGTCCCGATGCCGATGCTGATAACGATGGTCTGACCAATGGTCAGGAATCCGATATCGGTACTGATCCCTACGATGACGACACCGATGACGACAGCATTCCTGACAACGAGGAAGTAGGCGATCCCGATGATCCCCGGGACACTGATGACGATGGCGACATTGACGCCAAAGACCCGGATGATGACGGCGACAACCTGAACACCATTGACGAGATTGAGGATGCAAACCAGATCGGTGACGATGACGTGGACGATGATGGTGATGTGAACTGGCTTGATACTGACTCCGATGCCGACGGGCTGGATGACTCCACTGAAACCGACACCGACACCGATGAAGACGGAACCCCGGATTATCTGGATACCGATGATGATGATGACGGTATCGACACCGAAGAAGAAGTGAAGGACGGCAAGGAACACGGCGACGACGTGGATGATGACGGTGTTCCCAACTGGAGAGATCTGGATTCCGATGAGGATGGCATAAGCGATGCTGATGAAGGCACCGGCGACGACAACAGCAACGGTGTTCCCAACTACCTTGATCCCCGTTCCGCTGATCCGCTGGACCCGGACCTGTATTCCGTCGGTGGCGGTTCCTGTAATGCCTCTCCCTTCTCCGGTGGCGGACTGCCTCTGTCTATCGTATTCCTGCTGGCGGGTATGCTGCTGTGGCGGACCGTACGCCGCCGCCGCATTGCGAAAGGCGTTGTGCGGGCCATGGTGCTGGGTATCGGACTGACCGTGTTTTCCGCGGGCGCCGGTGCCGAGACATCGGTGGACGCGCAGTTATTCGATCCTTCCCCTTTTGTAAAAGATGGTCTCACCGTCATTACTGGTGAGACCAACGACAAGCTGGAGCTCAACGTCGGGCTGATAATCAACTATCAAAACGACCCCTTGACCCTGCGGGACAAGAATAACAACAATGTGATTCGCCATATTCTGGAGCATCAGGTCTCCGGCGATATCCTGTTTTCTTTGGGTATCGTGAAGTGGTTTGATATTGGTCTGGTGCTGCCGGTGCATATGTACCAGTCCGGTGAAGGGTTTCCCGGCGGCTCGGAACCCGGGGTTGCGGGTATTGGCGACTTGAAAATTTTACCGCGCTTTTCACCGGTAAACATCAAGGATGGCCTCTTTGCCCTGGGTATCTTGCCCATCGTGACGGCTCCCACCGGCAAGCTGGTGGATGGATTTATGGGCGCGCAAAACTTTACCTTTATTCCCACCATTGCCCTGAGTTCCCGTACCCGGTGGATTACCGTTGCCCTGGATCTGTTTTACCGTCTTACCGAAGATCAGGTGGCCGGTGATTTGGATCTTACCGATGAATTTGGTTTTAAGCTGGGTGCAATCGGCCATGTGTGGAAAGACCGCATGGATCTGATTGCGGAAATTTACGGTTCCACCACAACCGATGAGCCTTTCCAGAATGAAAACCAGAGCCCCATGGAGTTTGTGGGCGCTGTGAAGTTTTACACGCCGGTGAATATCGCTGTGCTGGCAGGTGCCGGCGCAGGCATCACCAATGGATATGGAACGCCGGACTACCGTGTGTTTGCCGGTCTTACCTGGAGCTGGAAACCTGATCCCGATTCCGATGGCGATGGGCTTGTTGATCGTGTTGATACCTGTCCCCAAAAGGCTGAAGACAAAGATGGCTTTGAAGATGCCGACGGTTGCCCGGACATTGATAATGACAAGGATGGCATCGCCGATGTTGATGACAAGTGCCCCGATGCCGCCGAAGACAAGGACGGCTTTGAAGATGCCGACGGCTGCCCGGATGAGGACAATGACAAAGACGGTCTGAAGGATGCCGACGACAAATGTCCCAACGAGGCGGAGGACAAGGATGGCTTTGAGGATGCCGATGGTTGTCCGGACGTGGACAACGACAAAGACGGTATCCTGGATGCCAAAGACAAATGCCCCAATGAGGCCGAAACCGTCAACGAATTTGAAGACGAGGATGGTTGTCCCGAGGGTGATGCGGATAACGACGGTATTCTGGATGCCAAGGATACCTGTCCCAGCGAACCGGAGAACTTCAACGGCCACGAGGACATGGACGGATGCCCGGACCAGATCCCGGCCAAGAAATTCACCACCATTGTGGTGACGGAAACCAAGATCGAACTCAAGCAGACCGTCTTCTTCCGTACCGGGCGTTCTACCATCATGCGCAAATCCTTCAAAATGCTGAACGAAATTGCCATGGTCCTGACGGAAAACACCTCTATTCGGGTCAGTATTGAAGGACATACCGATAACCGTGGACGCAGAACCGGAAACATGAAACTTTCCCAGAAACGTGCCGAAGCGGTTAAAAAATACCTGATGAAAAAAGGTGTGGCAGCTGACCGGATGGAAGCAAAGGGCTTTGGCCCCGATGTTCCGGTGGCTTCCAACAAGACCCGCAAAGGACGTTCGAAAAACCGGCGGGTGGAGTTTAACATTGTCCGTAAAAAGTAAGCCCGAAACCAATTCCGAAAATAAGCGCTCTGCCTGTGGCAGGGCGCTTTTCTTATGGCCCCATGTTTATGGGGGTTGACCGGTAATCGTCAAGTCCATAGACTGTTAGCAGTACGTGAATATACAGGAAAGGGTTTGTCATGCATGCCGCTGAAAGCAACATTAAACAGGCAATTGAAACACTTCTGAATACTGATTCGTATCCCGGAGAATTACTGGCTGCTGCACAGGAACTGCATGCCCTGCTGTGTTCAATTCTGGATATTGACGATAACCGGCAGACGTCAGACATAGCGGGGCAAACCATATTGCCATCCGGCAAGGCCATTTGTCCCATGGATGCCGGGCGCTGTGTGACGGACATGATGCGCACCTCTGCATATTTCAGGGGTCTGGTAGCGGCGGTTGAGGAAGCACAGCAGCGGTTTCCCGGTACAACCCTTCGTATACTGTATGCTGGCAGCGGTCCCTTTGCATCCCTGATGTTGCCGTTGCTGGTACGTTTTGGACCAGAAGATCTGCAATGCACGCTTATTGATATTCATGAATATTCCCTGAATGCCTGTAAAACACTGCATGAAAAACTGGGATGGTCTGAGTATGTGGAAGATTATATTTTGGGGGATGCCACCCGGCTGGAGTTTGATACGGATTTTCACATACTCGTAACGGAAACCATGCTGCGGGCGCTGGAAAAAGAGCCTCAGGTAAGCATAACCGCTCACCTTGGCAGATATTTACATCCACAGGGTTTGCTGGTGCCGCAGAATATCAGCATAACCGCGCAGATGGCCAACCCGACCAATGAATATTTCGTTCCACCGCCCGGGCAGGAATCTGCAAAGCGACCGGAGAACTTCCGCAAGCGTCGTATGATAGGCAGGGTAATGGACTTGAATCTTGATACCGCAGCGCTATTTCCGATACCTGCCGATGCCGATGAAATTCTGGTGCCGCTGACAGACCTTGAAATGCCGGAGGACATCAGTGATTTTCCGGTGCTTATGCTGTTTACCCGCATTGAGGTTTTTGGGGATCATGTGCTGAAGGATTATGAAAGCGGTCTCACCAATCCCCTGCCCATGAATCTTCCACCGGGGGTCAAAAGCGGCGATACCCTGCATTTTTCATATCGGATCAGCGATGATCCCCGTATTGTATGCCGGGTTACATCCGGTTCATTGTAACCTGATCTGCGGTAAAATGAGGGGCTGTTCATTTGAAGGTTGCCTAAAATCGCTTTGGTGATTTATAGTGTAAACAGTGAGCGTGTTTACTCCTCATGATCCATGCAGTACTACCGGTCAGAGGTTGATTATTACGGGGTTTTCGGAGGTCAGCATGGTCAGGAACAGTGTATCGGGGATTTTGTGTATATGTCTGGTAACGGCGGTAAGCGTGACTTTGGGGGTTTCAGCATGCAGCAATGCGGACTCTAAAAAACAAGCGCAGCGGGAGGATATGCCCTTTATCCGGGATGATCAGGGGCGGGCGCTTATTCTCCATGGCATAAATGTTGCCAGCTCTGCCAAAAACGATCCACAGCGGATTCCGGTATTTACCCGGGATGACGCCCTTCGGCTGTCAAAGGACTGGGGATTCAATTTTGTGCGCTATCTGATTTTATGGGACGCGGTTGAACCTGAACCCGGAGAAATCAATCAGGCTTATTTCGATCTGGTGCAGGAACGCCTGGACTGGTTTCATGAGGCGGGCATTCTGGTGGTGATTGATATGCATCAGGATGTGTATGCTGCCCGGTTCTGCTGCGATGGTGCGCCGGAGTGGGCCATCATTGATGACGGAGAACCCTTTGAAATGCAGGGGGCGTGGTATCAGAACTATTTCCAGCCTGCGGTGCAGCGTGCCTTTGACAATTTTTGGGATTATGAAGGACCTCATCCCGAATTGCAGGACCACTATGCCGGGGCGTGGGAAGCTGTTGCACGGCGGTTTAAGGATCATCCCGCAGTCATCGGTTACGATATCATGAACGAGCCACATCCCGGTTCCATGATGGACCTGACAGAGCTTATCGGCATTGAAAATCCTGATGCCGGGCCGTCTCCGGTCTTTGACACAACCCGTTTGCAGCCATTTTACCAGCGGATGATTAACCGTATCCGGCAGGTGGACAACGATAACTGGATATTTTATGAACCCCGCTACGGTGCGCCGGGCAACGGATTCAAATCCTATCTGGGCGTACTCGAAGACCCGCGCCCCGGGGAAAACCGCATCGCGTATTTCCCGCACCTGTATTCCATTCGTCTGGAGGCCAAGGAAGAGTACGACCCTTCGGTTGATACCTCGGTATTTGAGTGGGAACAACGGCGGGAGGAAGAGAAACTGGCCCAGAATGCGCCATTGCTGCTGGGAGAATGGGGGCTGAATCCTTCCTTTGACAATGCCCGGCTGTTTATGCGGCATGTGGTTGAGATGTCGGATCGTTCCCTGGCGGGCTGGGCTTACTGGTCATGGGACCCCGGTGGATGGAGTATCGTAAATCCCGATCTTACCGAGCGTGAAACCGCCAACGATCTGGTGCGGGTATATCCGCAACGTATTGCGGGCAAACCTGACAGCTTCATTTATGTTGCGGATACCCATGAATTCATTCTAGCCTTTTATGACAGCCCCGGGATCAGCGGACCAATGGAAATATATATTCCCAAAAGCAGGTTTTACCCCTGCGGGTATACTGTGAATGTAGGCGATCCCCAGGGAAGCTGGTCAATGCAATGGAATGAAGAAACTGAAATACTGTCAGTTACAACACCCTATACCGATACGATGCATACCATAGAAATACTGCCCAAAACAGGATGCTGACTGCATTCGGATTGAGCAGTGATAAATCTTTAGCGGAGGTGCTATGAAAGCGACATGGGAGATTGACAAAGGAATGCTGGATAACCGGGAACTGTTTGACAACGAGTTTTTCCGGCGGTTTCGTCTGCGGCCTGCGGATGCGCCTCTGCAGTTGAACGATACAATTGCCAAGGATTATCTTTTCCCCACCTATTATGGCAATGTCACCTGCGCCATGGCAGTGTTTATGTGTTCCTACGAAAAAGCCGAAGCCATGATGCTGCATCCCCTGATAAAACCGGTGAAGATGCCCCGGGGCCGGGCGCTGATCGCCTTTTCCTGTTACGAGTATAAGAATGTATTGGGCGTTGCCCCGTATAACGAGATTGCCATGACCATTCCTGTCATGGTTGACCCCGGCATCAATGTTCCGGTGCTGCCCATGATTTGGGACGGGTTTAAGAATTTTGGTTACTATGTGTTTTCCATGCCGGTGACCTCTTTGGAAAATCAGATTCGCGGCGAGAAAATTTGGGGCCTGCCCAAGGTGGTTCAGCAGATAGACATTGACGAAGAGGATGGATTTTGCATTACCAAAGGCTACGAGGAAGACGGCGAGCAGTACTTCCAGTTGAAGGTTCCCATGCGGGGAACTCCGCAGGAGTTTGATGTTACCTCTAACCTGTATTCCCGGCGCGGCGATGAGTTTTTACAGAGCGAAACCAATTTCAAGGCAACCTTCAACATAAACAAGCACATGGATCTGCTGTTCAAAAAGAACAAGCCCGCCGATGATCAGTACCTGATTCTTGGAGACTCACCCGGCGGCAGAATGCTCAAAGAGCTTGAGATTGAGCCGCACCCCTTCCAGTTCCGCTTTGCAAAAAATATGTCCAGCTGCTTTGACTTGCCAAACCTGCATTTTACCTCCAGCGTTTCATTCTCCAGTGAAAATACCGGGAGCCAGTCATGAGTATTACCGGGGATGTGAAAAAACTCATTCAGTCTGTTGATGTTGATGTGCTGCGTGGTAATAAACGCAGCAATATGAAGCATCTGAAAATTGTGGTGATGGGGGTTGGGGCTATTGGCGGCAGCGTGGGCGGCTGGATTGCGGAAAACTATGACAATGTATATTTTCATGATCTGCCGGACATGAACAAAAAGCTGCGGGAAGATGGCCTGACCCTGTATCCCCAGGGTGACCGCTACGCCGGGCGGCGGGTGGATGTAAAGGTTATAGACGATTTGTCCGAGGCCCCGGACGCAGATGTGGTGGTGCTGGGCGTGAAAAACTACAGCCTGGCGAAAGTCGCCGGAGTTATCCGGGACAAGCTGGGAGACCGTCCTGTCATCCTCGCCATGCAAAATGGTCTGGAGAATCAAACGATTCTGCCACAGTTTTTTTCCAGGGTGGTGTATTGCGTTATCAGCTACAACGCCTGGCTGGATGAACCGGCGGTGATCGGCTACCAGAAAAAGGGACCGCTGCACATTGGCACAAAGTACAACGAATTGCAGGCGGAGATGGCTGATATTGCCCGGATATTCAATCTGGGGCTGGAAACCGATGTTACCACACGCATCGGGGATGCAGCTCATTGCAAGCTGATTATCAATCTCACCAATTCGCTTACCACCCTGGTGGGCATGTCATTTAAGCCTATTGAGGATGATGACCTCTTCCAGAAGCTGCTTACCAATTTGCTGTATGAGGGTGTGAAAATCGTAAAGGCCGCCGGATACCGGGAAAGTCTTCTTGGCGGCATGCCGCCATGGGCAAAACTGCGGGCCGGGGCGACCCTGCCGCAGATGCTGACCAGAGGCATGTTCAAACGTAATATTAAAAAAATGGTGATCAGCTCCATGGCTCAGGATGTAATTCAGCGGGGCGGTTCAAGCTCCGAGCTGGAATCCCTCAACGGCTACATGCTTGCCCTTGCGGATCGTCATGGCGTGGATGCACCCTATAACCGGGTCATTTACGATCTGTGCAAGCGGGAATTTGCGCAGGATTCCTTTACTCCCATGGATGTCCGGGATGTGTGGAAAGAGGTGGAGCGGCTGCTGTAGGGTTTTCCTGAACTGAAATCTAAAATAAAAACCCCGGCCTTCCTGTGGATGGTCGGGGTTTGTTTTTAGGTTAGATTGGGCTTCAGGTGGGTGAGCTTCTCCGGCGGGATGGCTGGCCGGAGCCGCTTTTCCCTCTGGAATTAAAGCGTCTGCCTTTTGACTGAAATTTGCTTTGTCCCGGTTTGGATCTGGGGGCAGACGGCTTGTTGCCAGCGCCCTGGTGGCGGCCGGAGCCGGATTTCAATTTTTTCTCTGAGGCGTTTTCCGCAATGGTGGAATGGAAGGGGTTGTCGGCTTCCACGGGAATCCGCTGCCGAATGGAGCGCTCAATGGCGGCCAGCAGGGGACGTTCATCGCCGGAGCAGAAAGAAAACGCAATGCCGTCGTTGCCCGCGCGACCGGTACGCCCAATACGGTGTACATAGGCATCGGGTTCGTTGGGCAGATCGAAATTGATGACATGGCTTACATGATCAATATCAAGGCCACGGGCGGCGATGTCCGTTGCAACGAGCACATCCACTTTGCCATCCTTAAAGGATTTCAGGGCGCGTTCCCGTTTGTTCTGGGTCTTGTCGCCGTGAATGGCTTCTGCTGAAATATTTACACGTTTCAGATGACGTACCAGTTTTTCCGTGCCCCACTTTGTGCGGCTGAAAATTAAAGCGCGGCCTATACCGCCATGGGCGAACAAATGCTTCAGAAGATCGATTTTTTTTGCCTGGGAGACAAAGAAGAGCGACTGATCGATGCTGTCAACCGTGGTGGCGGACGGTGCAACCGAAACGCTTACCGGGTCTTTTAGCAGGCCCTCCGCCAGGGTGCGGATGTTTTTATCCAACGTGGCGGAAAACAGCAGGGTTTGCCGATTTTTAGGCACTTCTTTAACCACGCGTTTGATGTCATGGATAAATCCCATGTCCAGCATACGGTCAGCTTCGTCCAGCACAAAAATTTCTACATGGGAAAGATCCACAAAGCCCTGCTGCATCAGATCAAGAAGACGCCCCGGTGTTGCCACCAGAATATCAACGCCCTGGCGCAGAATACGGGTTTGGGGGTTTTGATTTACGCCGCCGAAAACAATGGTGTGGCGCATGTTGAGGTTTTTGCCATAGGCGGAAAAGCTGTCGCCGATCTGGCTTGCCAGCTCACGGGTGGGAGCAAGAATCAGTGCACGAATGTACCGTTTGCCTTTCCGGGGTTCGCCGCTAAACATGTTTTGCAGCATGGGCAGGGCAAATGCGGCGGTTTTGCCGGTACCGGTCTGGGCGCAGCCCAGCACATCTTTTTTATCCAGAACGTAAGGAATAGCCTTTTCCTGAATAGGGGTGGGGGTTGAGTAGCCTTCGGCCTGCACTGCCTTCAGCAGTGGGGCAAAAAGCCCAAGTTCTTTGAAATTCATATATACCTGTCTATATCTTAATCCTTGATTCGTTCAAGGCTAACGGCAAACGTGGCCTGCATCGAGCATTGTCTGGGAATGTTGTTTTGGGTAAGCCCAGAGGGAAGGGGAGTTCGTTGAGGAACGCCTGCGAATCCTATATATCATAGCTACGAATGCAGAAATGTCAATATGTTAAATAATTTTAGCCCCCGCTTATGTCATAGCCATGTTTAAGGTCAGTATTTATAATGCATACTGTCTCCATGGTTTTGCCTGCAGTTGCTCGTCGGTTTTGCGGGTCAGGGCGGTAATCATGGTACGGGCAAGCTGGATATTGGTAAACAGCGGAATGGCGTGATCCACGGCCATGCGCCGGATGGCGTAGCCGTCCCGGCCTTCGTCATCGCTATAGTTAAAGGGAATATTGATAACAATATCCACATCTCCCTTTTGGATAACATCCACGGTGGAAGGATGCTGCTCTTCACTGAGTTTATATACCGTGGTGCAGTCAACACCGGCGGTTTCGAGCACCTGGGCAGTACCTTTGGTGGCGTAGAGTTTCAGCCCCATGTCTTGCAGGGTGCGGGCATAGGGCACAAAACTTTCTTTGTCCTTATCCGGTCCCAGGGCAAGCAATGCGCCCTTTTGGGGACGCCGGAAACCGGTGGACATCAGTGATTTGAGCAGAGCTTCATCAAGATCTTCGCCAAAGCAGCCAACCTCGCCGGTGGAGGCCATTTCAACCCCAAGGGTGGGGTCGGCCCCGGAAAGCCTGCTGAAGCTGAACTGAGCTGCCTTAACCGCAACGTAATCAAGATCAAGGGTGCGGTTTTCCTCGATGGACACCTTTTGCCCAAGCATCAGCCGGGTGGCCAGATCGATATAGTTCACCCGGGTGGCTTTGGAAACAAAGGGAATACTGCGGCTGGCCCGCAGGTTGCACTCGATAACCTTGATATGATTGTCCCGGGCAAGAAATTGCATGTTGAATGGACCGGTAATGCGCAGTTCACGGGCCATGCGCCGGGCAATCTTTTTAATGCGGCGCACGGTTTCCAGATACAGCTTCTGCGGTGGCAGCACCAGGGTCGCATCGCCGGAATGCACGCCGGCGTTTTCAATGTGTTCGCTGATAGCCCACACGGCGATTTCTCCATTATCCGCCACGGCGTCTATCTCGATTTCCTTGGCTCCGGTCTCGTAATGGGTGATGACCACCGGATAGTCCGGGCTTACCAGGGCGGCACGCTTGAGGAAGTTTTCCAGGTGCTTGGTATCATGCACCACCCGCATGGCAGCTCCGGAAAGCACATAGCTGGGGCGCACCAGCACTGGATAGCCAACCCGTTCTTCCACCAGCGACAAATCCTGATCCCCGGTATATTCCATCCACAGGGGCTGATCGATGTCTGCGCGGTCGCACAGTTCGCTGAAGCGGTGCCGGTTTTCCGCGGTGTCGATCATGTCCGGGTCGGTTCCCAGTATGGGGATGCCCAGTTTGGCCAGGGCAACCGCCAGATTGTTGGGCACCTGTCCTCCCACGGATACGATGACGCCGTGGGGTTTCTCCCGGCGGCATACCTCAAGCACGGTTTCAAGGGATATCTCGTCAAAGATAAGACGGTCGCAGACATCGAAATCCGTGGAAACGGTTTCCGGGTTGTAATTCAGCAAAATGGTTTCATAGCCCAGTTCCCGGGCAGTACGCAGGGCACTGACGCAGCACCAGTCAAATTCAACGGAACTGCCGATGCGGTACACGCCGCTGCCCAGCACCAGCACACGTTTGGCGTTACCCACAATGGCCTCGTCTTCTTCGCCGTCGTAGGAAAGATACAGGTAGTTGGTTTCTGCAGCGTATTCCGCGGCCACGGTATCGATCTGCCGCCGGACGGGATGGAGCTTATAGGTTTGCCGCAATGTCCGGATATCTTCTTCTGAAGTATGTGCAATGCGGGCGATCTGGGCGTCGGCAAAACCAGCCAGCTTCAGCGTTTTTAGAAGATCCGCAGGTAAGGGAGCCTTTGCATGTTGGATGTGTTTTTCAAGTTCCACCACCCGCTGGACCTGATGCAAAAACCAGGGATCAATGCCGGAAAGTTCGTGAAGGCGCTGCACGGTGTAGTCCTGACGCAGCGCATTGGCAAGGGCAAAGACCCGGTAGGGGCTTGCGGTGGCAATGGCTTCGTCAATGTCCACACGCTGCATGGTTTCGCCCTCAAGCCCCTGAACACCCACGCCCACCATGCGCAATGCCTTTTGCAGAGCTTCAAGGAAATCGCGGCCAATGGCCATGACTTCCCCGACGGATTTCATGGAACTGCCGATGGCTTTTTCCACGTTGGCGAATTTTTCAAGATCCCAGCGGGGAACTTTCACCACCACATAATCAAGGGCCGGTTCAAAGTATGCGCTGGTTTTCCGGGTGATTTTATTGGGGAGTTCCAGCAGGCTGTGGCCAAGGGCCAGTTTTGCCGCCACATAGGCCAAAGGGTAGCCGGTGGCCTTGCTGGCCAAAGCCGAGGAACGGCTGAGCCGCGCATTGACTTCGATCACCCGGTAATCCTCGCTGAGGGGATCAAGGGCGTACTGAATATTGCATTCGCCGCAAATGCCCAGATGCGCAATGGCCTTTAGGGCGATTTCCCGCAGCATGTGGTATTCGGCATTGTTCAACGTCTGGCTTGGAGCAACCACAATGGATTCTCCGGTGTGAATGCCAAGGGGGTCCATGTTTTCCATGTTGCATACGGTGACGCCGTTGCCATGGGCATCCATGACCACTTCATATTCGATTTCTTTCCAGCCCTCCAGGCTTTCCTCAACCAGCACCTGGGGCATCTGCGAAAAAATGCTGGGAAGCATGTCTTCAAGCTGCGCCCGGTCCTTTACAATGGATGAACCCAGTCCGCCCAGGGCAAAGGCGCCACGAAGCATCACCGGAAGCCCGATATCCTCCACCGCTTCCATGACTTCAGCCGCCGATGAGCATGCCCGGGAGCGGGCGATTTTTACATCGATTTCATCCATGCGGTCGGCAAACAGCGCCCGGTCTTCGGTGTGGCGGATGGTTTCGATGGGCGTGCCCAGCACTTGCACGCCGTAGCGCTCCAGCACACCGCTGTCATGCAGGGCAAGCCCGGTGTTCAACGCGGTTTGACCGCCGAAGCTCAGCAGAATACCGTCAACTTTTTCACGGGCAATGACCTGCTCCACAAAGTAGGGGGTCACCGGCAAAAAATATACTTCATCGGCCATGTCTTCGGAGGTCTGCACCGTGGCGATATTGGGATTCACCAGCACCACCCGGATGTTTTCCTCTTTCAGAGCCTTGATGGCCTGTGATCCGGAGTAATCGAATTCACCGGCTTCACCGATTTTCAGCGCACCGGAGCCCAGCAGCAGTACATTTTTGGGTTTCTGAAGGCGATTGATGAACATGGTTTATTCTCCCGGTTCTCTTACTGGCGGTACAGAAGTCTGGCGAATTCGTCGAACAGCTCTCCGGAATCCACAGGTCCGGGATACGCCTCGGGGTGAAACTGGACGCTCATCCAGGGCATCCGGTAATGGCGGATTCCCTCGCAGGTGCCGTCGCTGACATTGACGAACCATTCCTCAAAGCCTTCGGGGATGCTTTTTGAATCCACTGCATAGCCATGGTTCTGGCTGGTGATGTAGCTGCGGCGGCGGAAGAGATCGTATACCGGCTGGTTTTGCGAGCGGTGTCCGTAGGGTAGTTTGTAGGTTTGTGCGCCTGCGGCAAGGGCCAGCAGTTGATGCCCAAGGCAGATGCCGAATATGGGTTTGCCGGTGTTCATAAAGCCGCGGATGTGTTCAATAAGCGGGGCAACCGCAGTGGGATCGCCAGGGCCGTTGGAAAGGAAGATGGCGTCAGCACCCAGATCGTCTGCGGCAAAGTCGTAGTCCCAGGGAACCCGGATTACATTGATGTTGCGATTCAGCAGGCTTCGCAGAATATTGTGCTTGGCTCCGCAGTCCACCAGAAGCACGGTTTTGTCTCCGCCATCGCCGGCGGTGAAGCGGTCAATGCCCGGTCGGGATACCTGAGATACCACGTCCTTCATGGCGATGCTGTCATCCCCAAGGGTATCCGGCGTATCGATAGGGCAGATGGAACCGCGCATGGTGCCGTGTTCCCGCAGTTTTCGGGTAAGTCCACGGGTATCTATACCGCTTATGGCCGGGATGTTGCAGTGTTCCAGCCACTGCTGCAAAGAAGTTTCCGCCGCATGGTGTGAGAAGTGGGGCTCGTAGCGATGCACCGCCAGCCCAAGGATCTGAATGTCCGTGGATTCAAAGGGATGCGGCAAACCGGTATGCAGCAGCTCACCGGGCACACCGTAATTGCCGATCAGCGGGTATGTTGGCACCAGAATCTGACCTTTGTAGGAGGGGTCGGAAAGGGTTTCAACGTAGCCGGTCATGCCGGTGTTGAACACCACTTCACCGGTTACCGTGGTCTTGTGTCCAAATGATCTGCCCGGATATACCGATCCATCTTCCAGCACCAGCTTAAAATCGTATTGCATGGCCGATCCTCTGTTTTTGGGTGTGTTTGTATACACATCCACCCTGTTTGCGGTATTCAGGTGCTTTACGCCTGCTTTTATGTAGTTACTGTTTTTGGAATGCCGTACCACTTGTAAACCAAAAGCCCCTTGCCGTCAACCGGTGGGTGTCAATAAAAAAGGAGCAGGGAAATCCCTGCTCCGTATCATGCTGATTGTGTTGGAAAAATGGATTATGATTGCGCCGGGGCAGTGCTGACCATATGCACATCCATCTGGGGGAAGGGAATTTCAATGCCCTGAGCGTCAAAGGTTTCTTTGATACCGCGGTTGACATCAAAGTATACCGTCCAGTAATCCTCGGTTTTGCACCAGGGACGCACCACAAGATTAACCGAGGAATCCGCCATTTCCACCACTTCAATCTGGGGTTTCGGATCACCCAGCACCAGTTCATGATTTTTCAGTAATTCGGAAATAGCTTCCCGTGCCTTGCCAATGTCCGCGGAATAGGAGATTCCTGCGGTCAAGTCGACCCGGCGGGTATCAAAGGCGGTATAATTGGTAATGGAGCCGCCCCATATTTTACTGTTGGGTATGACCACTTTTTTGTTGTCCACGGTTTTCATGGTGGTGGCCATCA
>Ga0070729_10003312_pt1 | contig 18946 bp, 18 predicted proteins | sample tdDd472_FD_66725 | JGI IMG/M metagenome (GOLD analysis project Ga0070729, IMG submission 66725) | Marine sediment microbial communities from the Atlantic coast under amendment with organic carbon and nitrate - tdDd47.2 | ecosystem: Environmental > Aquatic > Marine > Coastal > Sediment | place... | reverse complement strand
CTTGCCCCCGCCCGACACCCGACGGTGGGTCGTCCGCCGCAAGGCCGAGGTCGTCGCCGCGGTACGCCAGGGTCTGCTCAGCCTGGACGAAGCCTGCGAGCGCTATGATCTTTCCGTCGAGGAGTTTCTTTCCTGGCAACGGCTGATCCGCAATCACGGCGTCGCCGGCCTGCGCACGACCCGCCTTCAGAACTATCGAGGCGCGCCACGCCGCTACCGCTGATCCGGTGGCGCGCGCCGCCCGGCGCGTCCGATCTTTCCGGTTTTGCAGCTCCCGCTCGGGAGCTCTTTTTTTGCCCGCGACGACGGCCGCGTCCGGGGGGCATGGGCAAAGCTTGCCGGAAACCGGCAAATCTTGCCGCGAATTAATTCTTTCTTCATCGGACCGACCTAGCCTGCGTCTCGAGCGGCGCGACCATATGCCCGCGGAGACCACCGTAGGACCGCGTTACCCAAATGAATTCGTTTTCAAGCATGCTCCGGGGGATTGGGCCGGGACGACTGATGATGGTCGTCGGCACCGCCATCGCCTTCATCGCCCTCCTGATCACGATGAGCTCCCGGCTGACGACCCCCCATATGGCGCTTCTCTACGGCGACCTCGAGGTCGGCGACGCGAGCCAGATCGTCGCCAAGCTCGAATCGCTGGGGGTGCCGTACGAGATTACCGGAAACGGCCGCCAGATCCTGGTGCCGCGCGACCAGGCGCTGCGGATGCGGATGGTCATGGCCGAAGGCGGCATCCCCAGCGGCGGTTCCGTCGGCTACGAGATATTCGACGATTCCAGCGCCCTGGGAAGCACGAGCTTCGTCCAAAACATCAATCTCTTGCGCGCCTTGGAGGGCGAGCTCGCGCGGACCATCCGCAGCCTGACCCAGGTTCACAAGGCGCGGGTCCATCTGGTCATGCCACGGCGTGAGCTGTTCAGCCGCGACCGCCAGGAGCCGTCGGCCTCGGTCGTCGTCCGCCCCCAGGGCAACACCGCGCTGACAAAGGAGCATGTCGCCGCCATCCAGCATTTGCTGGCGACCGCGGTACCCGGACTGAGCCCCGCCCGGGTCTCGGTCGTCGATGACAAGGGCCACTTGCTCGCGCGCGGCACCGGCGAGGGCGAGAACGGCCCCGACGCCAATGTCGCCGACGACATGCGCGCCGCCTATGAAGCGCAGATGACGCAGGCCATCGAAAGCCTGCTCGAGGAGTTCGTCGGCGCCGGGCAGGCCCGCGCCCGCGTTTCCGCCGATATGGATTTCGACCGGATCACCACCACCGCCGAGATCTACGACCCCGACGGCCAGGTCGTGCGCTCGACCCAGACGGTCGAGGAGAACGCCGACAGCACCGAAAGCTCCGGCGAGCAGCCGGTCACCGTCGGCAGCAACCTGCCCGATGGGGTGGACGCCGGCGCCGAGGGCGGCGGCAGCTCGAACCACTCGGCGCGAACGGAAGAGACGGTGAATTACGAAATCACCAAGACCCTGAAGAACCATGTGCGCGAATCCGGCACCATCAAGCGCCTGTCGATCGCCGTCCTGATCAACGGCACTTACGACACGGCCGAGGATGGAACCCGCACCTACGCGCCGAGGACCGCCGAGGAAATGGCGCAGCTTGAGCGACTCGTGCGGTCGACCGCCGGGTTCGACGCCGAGCGCGGCGACACGATCGAGCTCGTCAATCTTCAGTTCGCGGACGCCGGCCTGGTCGACCCGATCGACGCCAACGATCCCCTGATCGGCCTCTCCAAGAACGACTATTTCCGGATCGCCGAGATCTTCGTGCTCGTTATCGTCACCTTGCTCGTCGTTCTTCTCGTCATCCGCCCGCTGGTCACTCGGATCATCGCGAGCATTCCACCGCCCCGCCATGACGAGCCCGGCAATCCGATGCTCGCCGACCAAAGCGGCGGCGCCGCGCCGCAACTCGCGGCCCCGACGGAGCAAGCGGAGATGCCCGACGAACCGCCGGTCGAGGACCTTGTCGACATGGCCCAGGTCAAGGGCCGAATCCGATCCTCCACGGTGAAGAAGGTGGGCCAGATGGTCGACCAGCATCCCGAGGAATCCCTCTCGATCATCCGTAAGTGGATGTATCAGGAGACCTAGACCGTGGTGCCAACACTTAGAAACGCCGCCGGTCTCGACGCCGCTCGCCAAGGACGGCGGCGCTCCCGGCCCGCCGACACCGAAACCGGATTCCGGAATCGTTCCCAAGGAACGGTCTTGCCGTCATGGAACATGAACTAGGCGGAGACGCCGGTACCATGGCCGAATCCGCGCATGCCATCGACGATCTGCGCGCCCTGACCGGACCGCAGAAGGCCGCCGTGCTCATTCTGTCGCTGAGCGAGGACCAGGCCAGCAAGGTATTCGGCCTGATGGACGACGACGAGATCAAGGAGATCTCCCAGGCCATGGCCTCGCTTGGCACGATCTCGTCCGATACGGCGGAACATCTCTACACCGAATTCTTCGACCAGGTCGCGTCGTCGGGCTCCCTGCTGGGCACCTTCGAAGGCACCGAAAGGCTGCTGCTGAAGACCCTCGGCAAGGACCGGGTCGACATGATCATGGAAGAGATCCGCGGACCCGCGGGCCGGACGATGTGGGACAAGCTGGGCAATGTGAACGAAGAGATCCTGGCCGCCTACTTGAAGAACGAGTATCCGCAAACGGTCGCGGTGGTCATGACCAAGATCCGCCCCGACCACGCGGCCCGGGTCCTCACCTGCCTGCCCGAGGAGTTCGCCCTCGAGGTCGTCGGCCGCATGCTGCGGATGGAGGCCGTCCAGCGCGACGTGCTCGATTCGGTCGAGCGGACCCTGCGCACCGAGTTCATGAGCAACCTGGCGCGCACCAACCGCCGCGACGCCCACGAACTGATCGCCGACATCTTCAATAATTTGGACCGCCAGGCCGAGACCCGCTTCATGACGGCGCTGGAGGACCGCAATCGGGATTCGGCGGAACGCATCAAGGCGTTGATGTTCACGTTCGAGGATCTGGGCAAGCTGCCGCCCGAGGGCATCCAGACCCTGTTGCGCCAGGTTGAAAAGGACAAGCTCGGCCTCGCTTTGAAGGGCGCCAACGACGGCATCAAGGAGTTGTTCTTCGAGAACATGTCGGAACGCGCCGGAAAGATCCTGCGCGAGGATATGGAAAATATGGGGCCGGTGCGCCTCAAGGACGTGGATTCCGCCCAAATGACCATGGTCACGACAGCCAAGGAACTGGCCGCCCAGGGCGAAATCGTCATCAGCGACAACAAGGGCGACGACGAGCTCATTTACTGAGCCCGGTCGCGAAGAAACCATGAGTTCGGTCGAGAAATACGCCTTCGATACCTCGTTCGACAGCGCTCCCAGCGTCGCCGGCAAGCGTCCGAGCCTGTTCACCGCCGAGGAACTGGCGGCGGCGCGCGCCGAGGCCCGCGCCGAAGGCGAGAAGGCGGGCCGCGCCGCCGCGACCGCCGAGACGGAGGCGCAAGCCGCCGCCGCGTTGACCGCCCTCGCCGAAACCCTGGGAACCCTTGGCGCCGCTCAGGCGGCGGCCGCCGCGAGCGCCGCCGACAACGCCCTCGCCTTGGCCGGCGCCTTGACCCGCAAGCTGTTGCCGCGCACGGCCGAACGCAACGGCCTCGCCGAGATCGAGGCGCTTCTGCGCGAGACCCTGGAAACCCTCATCGAGGAGCCCCGGATCGTGATCCGCGTCGGCGAACCGACCCTCGACGCCCTGCGTGCCCGCGTCGACGGCTTGGCGGCCGAGGCCGCCTTTCCCGGCCAACTCGTGCTGGTCGGCGAACCCGACCTCGGACCCGGCGATTGTCGCCTCGAATGGGCCGATGGCGGCGCCGAGCGCGATGGCGCCGCCCTCTGGGCGCTGATCGACGCGGCGCTCGCCCGCGCCGGCCTCGCCGACGTACCGCAAGCGCCGCCCCCGGAACCGGCGCCCACCGAAAACAAGCCATCGACCGCGACCCCGGACGCGGACCAGACCTAGGAGAGCCCGATGTCGGACGACGAAAATCTCACACTCGAGGAATTCGAGGAGGACGGCGAGTCGTCGTCGCCGGACGGCGCGCCCGGCGCCGACCCGGACGATGGCGACGGCGCGACGGCGGCGGCGATGGCGAACGGATCGGGGTCCGATACCGACGCCAACGGCGTGGAGTCGGACGATCCGATCGTCTCGGAGCTCGCCGCGATCTACGACATTCCGGTTCAGGTCTCGGCCGTGCTCGGCAGGGCAACGCTCGAGGTCAATCAACTCCTGAAACTGGGACGCGGGGCCGTCGTCGAACTCGACCGCAAGGTCGGCGAGGCGATCGACATCTATGTCAACAACCGGCTGGTGGCGCGCGGCGAGGTCGTGGTCGTCGACGAACGCCTCGGCGTCACCATGACCGAGATCATCAAGAGCAACAAGACCTGACCCGTGGCCAAGGCAGAGAACATCGCCCGGCGCGCGCCGCGCGCCGCCAGACCGACCGGCAAAGCCGCCGGCCGCGCGCGGCGCAGTCTCGACCCGGCGACCCTGGTCGGGCTCGCGGGGGCCTTCGCGCTGGTGGCCGCCGCCATGGTGCTGGGCGGCACGCCGCGGGCCTTTCTCGACCTGCCGGCCATCCTGATCGTGATCGGCGGCACCCTTCTGGTAACGACGATCAGCTTCTCGCTGGGCGACGTGATCGGCGCCCAGCGGGTCATCGGACGCTCGCTCTTCTATCAAAAGGCCAACCTGTCCCAGGCCGCCCTCCTGGTCCTTCAGTTCGCCGACCAGGCGCGCCGGAAGGGAGTCCTCGCCCTGCAGGACGCGCTCGACCAACTGCCCGCCCAAAGCTTCCTTCACCGCGGCCTGGGGCTGGCCGTGGATGGGTTCACCGGCGACGATATCGAATCAATTCTGCGCGCCGAGATCAGCGCGACCATCGACCGCCACGAGAAGAGCGCCGCGATCCTGCGCCGCGCGGCCGAGGTAGCGCCGGCGATGGGGCTGATCGGCACCCTGGTCGGCCTGGTCCAGATGCTCGGCAATCTGGAAGACCCCTCGACCATCGGGCCGAGCATGGCGGTGGCGCTGCTGACCACCTTCTACGGCGCGATCCTCGCGAACATGCTGTTCCTGCCGCTGGCGGCGAAGCTGGAGCGCAATTCGGCCCATGAGGCGCTGATCAACAATGTCTACATGCTGGGCGCGGCCTCGGTCGGCCGGCAGGAGAACCCGCGCCGACTGGAACTGATGATCAACACCTCGCTGCCCCCGGCCAACCGGGTTCGGTACTTCAAATAACCAACGTACATCGCTCGGGAGATTACGGAATGCGTCTACTCATCATCGGCTCGCTCGACGGTCAGGTGACCGCGGCCAGCAAGATCGCCATCGCGCGCGGCGCCAAGGTCGCCCATGTCGATGGCGTCGAGGCCGGGCTTGCCGCCTTGCGCGCGGGCCAGGGCGCCGAACTGGTGATGGTCGATATCAAGCTCGACGTCAAAGGCTTGATCCGCAGCCTGCGCGACGAGCACATCACGATCCCCGTGGTCGCCGCCGGGATCGGGACCGACGCCGACGCCGCCGTCGCCGCGATCCGCGCCGGCGCCAAGGAATATGTCCCCTTGCCGCCCGACCCCGAGCTGATCGCCGCGGTCCTGGAGGCCGTGACCGAGGAACATCACGCGCTGATCTATCGCGACCCGGCGATGAAACGGACCATCGAGGTCGCAGATCAGATCGCGGCCAGCGACGCCAGCGTCCTGGTCACCGGCGAATCCGGAACCGGCAAGGAACTGCTCGCCCGCTATCTGCATGATTCGAGCGCTCGCGCGGGCAAGCCCTTTGTCTCGGTCAATTGCGCCGCGATTCCCGAAAATCTTCTCGAATCGGAGCTGTTCGGCCATGAAAAGGGCGCCTTCACCGGCGCCGTCGCCCGGCGTATCGGCAAGTTCGAGCAGGCCGACGGCAGCACCCTGCTCCTCGACGAGATCAGCGAGCTGGACCTGCGCCTGCAAGCGAAGCTCCTGCGCGCCCTTCAGGAACGCGAAATCGACCGGGTCGGCGGGACCAAGCCGATCAAGGTCGACATCCGGGTGCTCGCGACGTCGAACCGCGACATGGAGGCCGAGGTTCGCGACGGGACCTTCCGCCAGGACCTGTTCTATCGCTTGAACGTGGTCAATCTTCGCTTGCCCTCCTTGCGCGAACGGCCGGCCGATATCGAGCTTCTCGCCCGCCATTTCGCCAGCCGCTACGCCGACAGCAACGGCCTGCCCCACAAGGAACTGGCCGGGGACACGCTGCGGCTGCTGCGCGACCATCCCTGGCGCGGCAACGTGCGCGAGCTGGAGAACTGCATGCACCGGGCGGTGCTGCTGGCCAAGGGCGAGACGATCCAGCCCGAGGACGTGATCCTGATCGGCCAGGAAGCGGCCACGACGGACATTGCGGCGACGCCGGACCAGGACCTTCGGGCGCCCGCGGTGCCCGGCGCCGCCGGCATGGTCGGCAAGACCGTGGCCGAGGTCGAGCGCGACCTGATCCTGGACACGCTGCGCCACTATCTGGGCAACCGCACCCATGCCGCCAACATCCTCGGCATCTCGATCCGCACCCTGCGCAACAAGCTGAAACAATATTCCGAGGAAGGAGTCGCCGTTCCCGTGCCCGGCGAGTCCAACCGACGGGCCATGGTTTAGGCGACGGGCGCCGAGGTTCCCCACATCATGGCGGACAGTCAGACGAACGCGCCGACGCTCTCCGCCGCTCCCGGCGGCGCCGAGCGCGGTGCCGCCGAAGCGGCGGGCGGCGATGTCGCCGGCCTGCTGAACAGCCTGTTCCGGCGGAGCGATATCGGCTTCGCCCTCGGGCTGACCTGCATCCTGGTGGTGCTGATCCTGCCGATGCCGACCTGGCTGCTCGATTTCGGGCTCGCCATGTCGATCACCTTCTCGGTACTGATCCTGATGACGTCGCTGTTCATCGAGAAGCCGCTCGATTTCAGCTCCTTCCCCACCGTTCTGCTGATCGCGACGATCCTCCGCCTGGCGCTCAACCTGGCCTCGACGCGGCTGATCCTGGCCAACGGCCATGAGGGCGCGGCGGCCGCCGGCCATGTGATCGAGGCCTTCGGCGGCTTCGTCATGGGCGGCAACTTCATCATCGGTATCATCGTCTTCGGCATCCTGATGATCGTGAATTTCGTGGTCATCACCAAGGGCTCGGGACGGATCGCCGAGGTCACGGCCCGGTTCACCCTGGACGCCATGCCCGGCAAGCAGATGGCGATCGACGCCGATCTGTCCGCCGGCCTGATCGACGAACAGGAGGCCCGCGACCGCCGCAACGTCCTGGAGAATGAAAGCTCCTTCTTCGGCGCCATGGACGGCGCCGCGAAGTTCGTCCGCGGCGACGCCATCGCCGGCCTGCTGATCACCTTCATCAACGTCGTCGCCGGCGTCATCATCGGCGTCGCCCAGATGGGCCTGAGCATGGCCGAGGCGGCGGAAAGCTACACCATGCTGACCGTCGGCGACGGGCTGGTGACCCAGATTCCGGCGCTGGTCGTCTCGACGGCGGCCGGCCTCCTGGTCACCAAGGCCGGGGTCGTCGGATCGGCCGACAAGGCGCTGTTCGCCCAACTCGGCAACTTCCCCCAGGCGCTTGGACTGGTGTCGTTCCTGATGGTCGCGCTCGCCCTGCTGCCCGGCGTGCCCCTGGCGCCCTTCCTCCTCCTTGCCGCCGCCAGCGGCGCCGGCGCCTGGTACTTGGTCCGCAAACGGTCCGAGCAAGCCGCGGCGGCGGAAGCGGAAATCCTGGAACAGCCCCAGGCCCCGGTCGCCGAGGAACCGATCGCCAACAGCCTGCAAATCGACCTCGTCCGCCTGGAGCTCGGTTACGGGCTCCTGAGCCTGATCAACAACGAGAGCGGCCACCAGCTCACCGACCAGATCAAGGCGCTGCGCCGACAGATCGCCGGCGAGATGGGCTTCGTCATGCCGTCGGTCCGCATCCAGGACAACATGCAGCTTCCCGCCAACGGATACGCCATTCGCATCAAGGAGATCGATTCCGGCCAGGGCGATCTGCGGCCCAACATGCTTTTGGTCATGGACCCCAGGGGCGAGGCCATCGCCCTCGCGGGCGAGGACACGACCGAGCCGACCTTCGGCCTGCCCGCCAAATGGGTCGACCCGGACAGCCGCGAGGAGGCCTCGTTCAAGGGCTATACGGTCGTCGACCCGTCGACGGTGATCACCACCCACCTGACCGAGATCGTCAAGGACAACATGGCGGAATTGTTGTCCTACAGCGAGACCCAGAAGCTGTTGGACGATCTGGACAAGGAACATCAGAAGATGGTCGCCGACCTGATCCCTAACCAGATCTCGGTCAGCACGATCCAGCGGGTCCTCCAAAGCCTGCTCCGCGAGCGAATCTCGATCCGCGACCTGCCGACGATCCTGGAAAGCATCGCCGAGGCGGCGGGCGAAACCGCCAACATCACCGCGATCACCGAACATACCCGCGCCCGGCTCGCGCGCCAGATCAGCGAGGCCAATTGCGACGCCAACGGCGTTCTGCCCCTGGTCACCCTGTCGCCCGAATGGGAGCAAACCTTCGCCGAATCGATCACCGGCCATGCCGACGATCCCCAACTCGCCATTCCGCCCAGCAAGCTTCAGGCGTTCATCGCCGCCGTCCGCAGCACCTTCGAACAGTTGGCCATGCGCGGCGAGGTACCGGTCCTGCTGACCGGGCCGGCGATCCGGCCCTATGTCCGGTCGATCGTCGAACGGTTCCGGCCAATGACCGTCGTCATGTCCCAGAACGAGATCCACGCCAACGCGCGGATCAAGACCGTCGAACAGATCTAGGCCCGGCATGCGCTTGAAGAGCTTCACCGCCGGCTCGACCCAAGCGGCCATGAAAATGGTCCGCGACACGCTTGGCGCGGACGCGGTCATCGTCGCCACCGAGCCCGCCGCCGACGGACGCGGCGTACGGGTGACCGCGGCGGTGGAACCGCCGGACGATGGCTTCGCCGCCCCCCAATTCGACGAGATCGAAACCGCCGGCCGGGTGCAGACGCTGAAGCGGCGACTCGATTTTCACGGCGTCGGCGCCGATCTGAGCGACATGCTGCTGGGCGAGGCCGCCAATGCCGGCGCCGGCGATCCGGCGCTGGACCTGGCGGCGGCGCTGGACGCGACCTTCGCCTTCCAGCCCCTGGCCCCCGAGCGCGGCAAGGGCCGCTTCCTGATGGTCGGCCCGCCGGGCGCCGGCAAGACGGTCACCACGGCCAAGCTCGCCGCGCGGGCTGTGATCGCCGGGCAGCCGGTCGCGGTGGCGAGCACCGACGGCGACCGGGCGGGCGGGATCGAGCAACTGGCGGCGCTCACCCGCGTCATGGAGATCGACCTGATCGCCGCCGAGACCCACGCGGCCCTCGCGCGCCGCCTTCCGGGGCCCGAGGACGGGCTGGCCCTCGTCGATTCGGCGGGCTTCGATCCGTACGATCCGGACGCGGTCGCCGCCGCCGCCGACCTGGCCGACGCCCTGGCGCTGGAGCCCGTGCTCGTGCTCGCCGCCGGCACCGATCCGGCCGAGGCCGCCGACACCGTCCGCGCCCTGGCACCGCTGGGCGTCCGCCGCATGGTGGCGACGCGGCTGGACATCGCCCGACGCCTGGGCGGCATCCTCGTCGCGGTGGAGACCGGGGGCCTTAGGTTCTCGGACGCCGGCGTGGCGGCGGACATCGCCGACGGGCTGTGCCCCCTGACCCCGGTCGCCCTCGCCCGCGTCCTGATCCGCGATCCCGACGCTCGGCGCGCGACCTCGAACGATTTGCGAGCAACCGCATGACCATCGCATCCCTCTCCTTTTCCGACAGCGCGCGGTTCGCGCCGTCCCGCAAGGTCGTCGCCGTCGCCTCGGGCAAGGGCGGCGTGGGCAAGACCTGGTTCTCGATCACCCTCGCCCACGCCCTGGCCCGCGCCGGCCGCCAGGTCCTGCTGTTCGACGGCGATCTCGGGCTTGCCAACCTGGACGTCCAGCTTGGCCTGATGCCGCCGCACGATCTCGCCGAGGTGCTGGCCGGCAAGATCGCCATGGCCGACGCGGTGACCCGCTTCGAGGGCTTCGACATCATCGCCGGGCGATCCGGTTCCGGCCGCCTCGCCAGCCTTCCGGCGGCGCGGATCGAAAGACTGCGCGACGAGGTCGAAACCCTGTCCGACGGCTACGACCATGCCATCCTCGATCTGGGCGCCGGCATCGCCGATCCAGTGCGCATGCTCGGCCGCCATTCGGGACCGTGCCTGGTGCTGACCACCGACGAACCGACATCGCTGACCGACGCCTATGCCTTCATGAAGGTGGCTTATGCCCGCCTGCCCGGCGCGGACATGCGGATCGTCGTCAACATGGCTGCCGGCCATCCCGCCGGCGAGCGGACCTACGCCACTCTTCAGCGCGCCTGCGAGACCTTCCTCAAGAAAACGCCGTCGCTCGCCGGCGTGGTGCGCCGCGATTCCCGAATCGCCGACTGCATCCGCAACCAGACACCCCTTTTGATCCGCCATCCGGCCTGCGACGCGGCCGTCGATGTCGAAGCCATCGCCCGACGCATGGTGGAGGAACCCGCTTGAGCGGCCTGTTCTCCGCCACCGGCCCGGCCAGCGCCGCCGGCGGGATCGCCTCGGGAACGACCCCCGGCGCCTCGACCGCGGTCGCTGCGCTGGTGAACCCGCCGCCGGCGCTCTCCCAGCTGGCGGTAGGCAGCCTGATCACCGGCCTGGTGACCGGCCGCGACGCCCGCAACATCCTCCAAATCAAGACCGACCAAGGGACCGTCGGCCTGTCGACCCGGCTGCCGCTGGAGACCGGCCATCGGGTGACCCTCCAGCTTCAGGTCGCCGGCGCCCGCATGCAGGTGATCCTGCTCGCCATCGACGGCCGGCCGGTGGGCACGGCCCATGCCGGCCCGCCAGGCGCAACGCCCGCCACGCAGCCGGCGCCGGGGGCGGCGACCCCCGCCACCGGAAGCCAGGCCGCAACGACCCCGACCGGCGCGACGCCCGCCGACGGGACCGCGAGCGGCGGCGCGGCGGGGCCGAGCGCGGCGAACCCGCTGGCGCCGGGCCGCGCCCTTATCGGATGGCTGGCGCCGCAATCCGGGACGCCCGCCGGCACCGACGCGGCGCCGGTCGCGACGCGGCGGCTTTCCTTGCGGGTCGTCTCGCTTGAAATGCCGCGCTCCGGCCTGGCTCTGCCGCGGCCGACGCTGATGGCCGCCCACAGTCCGGGCGACGTCGCCACGATGTCGGCGACGGCCACCGGCGCCGAGGCGAACGGCAACCCGATCGTCAAGACGCCGCTGGGCATGGTCACCTTGGCGGCGAAGGCCCGGCTGCCGGTCGGCGCGATCCTGTTGGTGGAACTTCTGGACAGCGAGCTACCGCCCGAGGCCGCTCTTCACGCCGGCGACCGCCAGCGCGTCCCCGGCAGCCTGTCGCGCGACTGGCCGGCCCTGCGCGAGGCGATCGGCGTCCTCGCGCCGCTCGGGTCCGGTCCCGCGACAGCCGCGGCCGATCGGGCGCTTCCCCAACCCGGCCCGCGGCTGCTCCTCGACCTCCTCGCCTATGTCGCCGGCTTGCGGAACGGGAAGCCGCCCCCCGGGCTGGGCACCGGGATGGCGAGCGCCTTGGCCCAGGCGGGACGGCCCGAGCTCGCGGCGCAGCTTGCCGAGGAGTTCGGCCAGATGGCGCGCCTGGCGGCGGACCAGCCGGCCGGCGAATGGCGCGCCTTCCTGATCCCGCTTTATCACGAGGAGCGGCTGCATCAGATCCGCATGTTCCTGCGCCGGGACCGACAAGGCGCGGACGACGCCGAAGCCGGCGACGGCCAAACCCGCTTCGTCGTCGAGGTTGCGCTGTCGGCGTTCGGCGAGGTCCAGATCGACGGCCTCAGCCGCCGCAAGCGCCTGGACCTCATCCTCCGCAGCCATGCCCGAATGCCCGACGGCATGCGCCGCGATCTGACCGAGATTTACACCCGCTGCTGCCAGGCCACGGGCATCGCCGGCGAGATCGCCTTTCAGACCGCCCCCGCCTTCGCGGTCACGCCGCTGGAGGACATCGCCGAGCGCGATCCCGGCCTGGTTGTTTAAGGGGACCTAGGCGTTACCCGGCACGGGCTGCCGGCGGCGATGGCCGGCCAGGGCGATCTCGTCGGCGGTCATCTGCTCCAGGCGCTTGGCGCGAAGCTGCAGGCGCTTCTCGCGGTCGCCTTGGATGATCTCGTATCTCTTGAGCTCGCCATGGGCCTCGGCCAGCTCCGCGCGAGCGGCTTCGATCTCGCTCTCCAATTCGGCCACCGAGCGCGCCAGGTTGCGCCGCTGGGCCATGTTCCGCGCCGCATAGCGTTCGTAGGCCGCATGCGCCTCGACGGACCGCGCCGCCGCCGCCTGCTCGCCGCGCAGCTCGGCCGCGAGACCGTCGATATCGGCGCTCAGCCGCTGGGCCAGATCCTGCAATTCGCGCAGCTTGCGCCCCTTCTCGTCCACCTGCCAACGATGCAGGCGGATTACCCCGTCAAGATTCCGCATCTATTCCCCCTTGTCCCGCGTCGGCGGGCGCCAGCACCCGCGCCAGCTTCTCGAACCCACCCGCCAGATCCTCGCGCTCCATCTTGCCCTGGCGGAGGAAGTCCTCCAGCGCCGGCCACAGTGCCACCGCCAGGTCCACCTCCGGATCGCTGCCCTTCTTGTAGGCGCCCAGGCGCACCAACTCGGCCATGTTTTCGTAGGTCGACAGCAGCGCCCGGGCGCGTACCGCCAAGGCGTTCTCTGCGTCCGTATGGCAGTTGGGCACGGTCCGCGACAGGCTGCGCAGAACGTTGATCGCCGGGAATCGGCCGCGCTCGGCGATCTCGCGGTCGAGCACGATATGGCCGTCCAGGATGCCGCGCACCGCGTCCGAGATCGGTTCGTTGTGATCGTCGCCTTCGACCAGGACCGTGAACAGGCCGGTGATCGTCCCGGCGCCGCGGCCGGGCCCGGCGCGTTCCAGCAGCTTCGGCAGCTCGGCGAAGACGGTCGGGGTATAGCCCTTGCTCGCCGGCGGCTCACCCGCCGACAGGCCGATCTCGCGTTGGGCCATGGCGAAGCGCGTGATGCTGTCGATCAGGCAGAGGACGTCCCGGTCGCGGTCGCGGAAATATTCGGCGACGCTGAGGGTCATCTGCGCCGCCTGGCGGCGCATGAGGGGGCTTTCGTCCGAGGTCGCGACGACGACGACGCTGCGCGCCAGCCCCTCGGGGCCTAGATCGTCGGCGATGAACTCCTGGACCTCGCGGCCGCGCTCGCCGATCAGGCCGATAACATTGACGTCCGACACCGTATAGCGCGCCAGCATCGAGAGCAGCACCGACTTGCCGACCCCGGACCCGGAAAAGATTCCCATGCGCTGGCCGCGACAGCAGGTCAGGAAACTGTTGATCGCCCGCACCCCGAGATCGATCTTGCCGCCGATCCTCGCCCGCTCGTGGGCCGGCGGCGGCGGCGCGCGCAAGGGATAGGCAACCGGCCCCTCGGGCAGCGGCCCGCGACCGTCGACGGGCTCGCCCAGCGCGTTGACCACCCGGCCGAGCCAGCCCTCCGAGGGGCGGATGACCGGCTCGGCGATCGCAACCTCGGCCCGGCAGCCGAGCCCGACCCCGTCGAGGGAACCGAAGGGCATGGCGAGGACTCGCCCCGAGCGAAAACCCACCACCTCGCTGGCGATGCGCCGCCCGTCGCGGGTGACCAGATGGCAGCGCCCGCCGATCGACAAGCGCCGCTGAACGCCGCCGATCTCGACCATCATGCCCTGGACGGCGGTCACCCGTCCGTACAGCCGATGGTCGGGAATGCGGTCCAGATCGGAGAGAAGGGAATCGAGAGGCAAGGTCGGGCCGGCCGGTAGATGAACGGGATCGATGAGACAGCCCCACCATGGCGCCGCCCGCTTAAGTTTCGGTAAAGGCCCGAACGGGTGACCGCCCCCTTCGCCGCCGTCCGCTGGTAAACCGTTTCTTAACTTGTCGCTGCGACCATGGCGCCATATCCTATGGTTAATGAAGAGCTTCCGGGAGGATCCGATGCGGATCTTATTGATTGAAGATGATTCGTCGATGGCGCGCAGCATCGAGTTGATGCTCAGAACCGAAGGCTTCGTGTGCGACACGACCGACCTTGGCGAAGACGGCTTGGAGATCGGCAAGCTCTACGACTACGACATCATTCTCCTCGACCTGATGCTCCCCGACATCGACGGATACGAGGTTCTGCGCCGGTTGCGCGCGGCCCGCGTATCCACGCCAATTCTCATCCTCTCGGGTCTCGGCGATACCGACAAGAAGATCAAGGGCCTGGGCTTCGGCGCCGACGACTATCTGACCAAGCCCTTCGACAAGGGCGAGCTGGTCGCCCGCATCCAGGCCGTGGTGCGCCGCTCCAAGGGCCATTCCGAATCGATCATCCGCACCGGCCGCCTGTCGATCAATCTGGACAGCCGCGCGGTCGAGGTCGACGACCAGCCCCTGCATCTGACCGGCAAGGAATATGCCATTCTGGAGCTCCTTTCCCTGCGCAAGGGAACGACCCTGACCAAGGAGATGTTCCTCAACCATCTCTATGGCGGCATCGACGAGCCCGAACTGAAGATCATCGATGTCTTCATCTGCAAGCTGCGCAAGAAGATCGCCCAAGCCACCGGCGGCGAGAATTATATCGAGACCGTCTGGGGGCGCGGCTACGTCCTGCGCAACGAGGAACCCGAAGAGCCCGCCCTCGCCGTCGCCAGCGGCTGACGCCGCCCGGCCACGACCCTCAATTCACTTTCGAAAGATCGCCCGGCGCGCCACCGGGCACCAGGTCCAGGACCCAGGCCTAGGATGACGCGGCCAGGCCGCCGACCTTGGACGTCGCGGCGTTCAAGCCGGTCGCCCGCGCCACCGGCGCCGGCGCCGGCGTGCCGAAATTCGACGTCAGCGCGTAGATACCGCGTTGGCCGGAGACTGGCTTGAAGCTGTCGGTGATCCCGATCACCGATTCGGCGCCGCCTAGATACAGCGTCCCGTCCGCCGGCATGCGTTCGGCGATCCGGTTCAGCACGTCGGCCTTGGTCTCGGCGTCGAAATAGATCAGGACGTTGCGACAGAAGATGACGTCGAACCTGCCGAGATGGGCGAAGGATTCCAACAGGTTCAACTCCTTGTACTGAACCATGGCGCGAATCGACGCATCGATCTGCCAGCTATCCTCGGCCTGGGCGAAATACTTGACCAGATAGTCGATCGGCAGACCGCGCTGGACCTCGAATTGCGTATAGACGCCGTTGCGCGCCCGATCCAGCACCTCGCGCGACAGGTCGGTGGCGACGATCTCGATCCGCCAGCCGGCGACCTTGGCGGCCTCCTCGCGCAGGATCATAGCCAGGGTATAGGGCTCCTGCCCGGTCGAACAGGCGGCGCACCAAATTCGAAGGGTCTTGGTCGACGCGCGCGCCTCCAACAGGCCGGGAAGGATGACCTCGCGAAACTGGTCGAACGGCTTCGTATCCCGGAAGAAGAAGGATTCGTTGGTGGTCATCGCCTCGGCGATCTCGTCCAGAAGCGCAGCGTCGGCGCCCTTCCGCAACCGCTCCGCCAGCGCCGCCAAGTCGCCTAGCTCCAGCCGGCGGGCGATAGGCATCAGCCGGCTCTCCAGCAGGTAGGTCTTCTCGGGTGTCAGGGCGAGCCCGGACCGCTCCTTGACGATGCCGCTGATGAGGTCGAAATCGGCCGGCGTCATCGCGCGCCCTTTCCGCCGGCCTGGCCGACGATTTTCCCGGCGATCGCGTCCAGCGGCAGGACGGCGCTACACAGCCCGGCGGTGGCCACGGCGCCCGGCATGCCCCAGACGACACTGGTCGCCTCGTCCTGGGCGATGACGGTCCCGCCGCCCTCGACGACGGTCTCGCAGCCGAGTAGTCCGTCCTGGCCCATGCCGGTGAGAATCACCGCGAGGACCGCCGGCCCGTAAATCCGCGCGGCCGAGCGGAGCAAGGGATCGACCGACGGGCGGCAGAAATTCTCGGGCGGATCCTGGTTCAGGCACACGCTGGCCCGGCCGCCGGCCTCCTCGATCACCATGTGATAGTCGCCCGGCGCGACGTACAGATGGCCGGGTTCCAGCACCATGCCGTCGGCGCCTTCGACCGCCGGCCGTTCGCCGGCGTCGGCAATATGCTCCGCCAGCATCGCGGTGAAGGTGGCCGGCATATGCTGGGTCAGGAGGATCGGCATGTTCAGCTTGCCGCGCAGGCCCCGAAACAGGGTCGACAGCGCCTTCGGGCCGCCCGTCGAGCTTCCGAGGATCAGTATCCTCGGCGGCACGAGAGAGGGCTTGCGCAACGCGATCGGCGCGACACCGGCAAGCGGCTTGGGCCCGGCAGGCGGCGGCGCGGCCGGCGCCGTGGATCCGACCGGATCCGCGGCGGGCCGTTGGCCGCGGCGCGACGCCCCCAGGGCCTTTACCTTCGCCAACAGATCGCGAGCGAATTCGTCGCCGCCGATCATGTCCTTCGCGGTCGAGGGCTTGGGAATATAGTCGGCGGCCCCCGCCTGCAAGGCGCGCAGGCTGATATCCGCGTTGCGGGTCGTCAGCGTCGAGGACATGACGATCCTGACGTCGGGGTCGATCTCCAAGAGCTTCGGCAGGGCCGTCAGCCCGTCCATGACGGGCATCTCGATATCCAGCACCACCACGTCCACCGACCGGCGACGCAGGGCCGAAACCGCCTGGGCGCCGTCTCCGGCGGTGGCGACGACGCGCACCGCCGGATCCTTCTCGAGGATGCGCGCCGATAGCCCTCGGATCACCGCCGAATCGTCGACGAGCAGAACCCGGTAGGGCTCGGCGGAAGTCTGTGTTCCCGGCGCGGCCCGCCGGTCGAACGCGCCTGCGGTCAAAGCACACCCACCTGGGAGAATTTCGTGGACAGAATCTCGTTGTCGAAGGGCTTCATGATGTATTCGTTGGCGCCGGCTCGGATCGCCTGCTGGATATGACTCATGTCGTTCTCGGTCGTGCAGAAAACGACCTTCGGATGATCGCCGCCGTCGCTCCTGCGCAATTCGGTGAGAAACTCGATCCCGCTCATCACGGGCATGTTCCAGTCCAGCAAGATGATATCCGGCATGCGCCGCTTGCACGCGTCCAGCGCGATCTGTCCGTTCTCGGCTTCCTCGATGGAGAAGTCGAACTCCTCGATAATGCGCCGGGCGACGATACGCACCACCTTGGAATCGTCGACGATCAGGCAATGGGTCATGACAAGCGTCCTTTCCTGGCGTCGTTGCCAGCGCCGTCGTTGCCAGCGCCGTCGTTGCCAGCGCCGTCGTTGCCAGCGCCGTCGGGGCCAGCGCCGTCGGGGCCAGCGCCGTCGGAGCCAGCGCCGTCGGGGCCAATTCCGGCAATTCTACGTCCAGCGGGGCCATGTCCAGGGGGCGCGAAACCGAGTCGTTCCGATATATCCAACAACATCCGACCTCGCGCGCGCCGTTCGAAACATGCGCGATCAAATTGCCAAGGCCGCGTTAAAATCCCGTAAAGGATGCCGCCGCGGACAGCGCCGCGGCGCGCCCGGCCGCCAATCGGTCTAGGGAACGGTGAGGGTAAAGGTGACCGACTCCGCCGTGTCGTCGCCGATCCGTAATGCCGCCCCGATACGACGCCCGAGACGGCGCGCGAAATAGGCATGGACATTGTGGGCCGCCAGCGCCGCCGGATCTATATTCTCGGTCAACGCTTGCCGGACCTCGGGCTTGAGTTCCGCCCGCGTCCCGTCGGCGGTGATGCGCGCCGACAAGCGCCCCTCGCCGGGTGGCGTGTCGACCCGAACCGTCCCGCCGCGCGGCAATGCCTCGAGGGCGAGCAGGATGCAATTGAGCAGGAGGCGGGCCGGTTCCTTCGCCCAGTCTTGACCGGTTTCCGCCGCGTCCGGCCAGATCAATGTCGCCTTGCTGTCGGCAAAAATCCCGGCGGCGACATCATGGGCCTGGCCGGCGCCGATCCGGTCGCCGGCACTGCCGCCGGCTCCGAACGCGAGCCGAAAGAAATCGAGGCGCCGGGAAGCGAGGCGGGCGCTGGCATCGATGAGGTCCAGTACGTCGCCGTCCATATTGCCGTCGAACTCGCGGACCAGCTCGACCCCGTTGTTGATGGCGCCGACCGGACTGATCAGGTCATGGCACAATTTCGAGCAGAGAAGCTCGAGAACCCGCAGATCGACACGTCCGCTCACCGTTCCACCATCCCTTCCGCGCATCGAGGCGATCCTGGCGCGATCGCCGCAGCTTGGCCAGCGACAAGCTTAGGACATTTCGGCCTCGAACCGAACCGCGCGATCGGCCGGCGAGCGACCGCCCCCCCCCCGCTTGCATCGATCCGCTTGGCGCGGGATAACGCCGCATGGTTGAGTTTCTGACGCCCGGCGCCCTGGTGCGCAATCCGCAACGCCCCGATTGGGGACTTGGCCAAGTCCAATCGGTCGTCGGCCACCGGGTCACGGTCAATTTCGAAAATGCCGGCAAGTTGCTGATCCTGACCGACAAGGTGACGTTGATCGACGTGTCGGCAGATCGTCCGGAAGCCTGACGGACCTCGATCCGTCGGCACCAGGGCCGACGCCGCCACCCGACCGCGACTGTCGGGCCATTTGACAGGTTAAACGTCGTTCCGCCCGGACATTTTGCCACCGGAGCATGGTTCGTTTAGATAAATCAATCGGTTAGAGAAACGCGCCGGGGCCCGCCTGCCTGTCGGTAGATTTGTCACGACGGCCGGCGACGATAGGCACGCCGACACCCAACCAATTGGAAATAAAATGAAAAATTGAATTTGGCATGACTTTTGCACGACTTTCGGTCAATAGAA
>Ga0070729_10003310_pt1 | contig 18956 bp, 15 predicted proteins | sample tdDd472_FD_66725 | JGI IMG/M metagenome (GOLD analysis project Ga0070729, IMG submission 66725) | Marine sediment microbial communities from the Atlantic coast under amendment with organic carbon and nitrate - tdDd47.2 | ecosystem: Environmental > Aquatic > Marine > Coastal > Sediment | place... | reverse complement strand
GGACAGGGCCGGGGTCTTGGGGCACAGGCGCCATTCGGCGGAAAATGAGAGTGGTTGTGAGCGTGTTCGCAGGATTGCCTCGACAGATCGCGGTATTGGGCTTGATGACGGTCGCGGCGACGGGAACCGCCCGTTCGGAAACCCTGGTCCAGGCGCTTTCGTCGGCCTATGCCAACAATCCGACGTTGAACGCGGCCCGCGCCAGCGTACGGGCGACGGACGAGTTCGTGCCGCAGGCGCTGTCGGGATGGCGACCGACGGTCGCGGCCTCCGCCGATGTCGGCGTCTCCCACACCACGTCGCGTCTCAAGGCGGCCGGCAAGGCCTCGTCGACGACGACCCCCGGCGGCGTCGGCATCTCTATCACCCAGCCGCTGTTCCGCGGTTACCGCACCATCAACCAGACGAAATACGCCGAGGCCTCGGTGCTCGCCGCCCAGCAGTCGCTGCGCGCCACCGAGCAGACCGTCCTGTTCGACGCGGTCACCGTGTTCATGGACGTGATTCGGGACACCGCGATCGTGTCCCTGCGCGCCAGCGACCTGGAATTCCTGCGCCAGCAGGTGCAGGCCGCGCGCGACCGGTTCGACGTCGGCGAGGGCACCAAGACCGACGTTTCCCAGGCCGAGGCTCGGCGCGCCCAGGCGGATTCGTCGCTCAACCTGGCCCGCGCCAATCTTCAGGCGAGCCGCGCCAACTATCAGAAGGTGATCGGCCACATGCCCAAGCGGCTGATCGCCAACGGCCGCATCGGCGGCCTGTTGCCGCGCAATCTCGACAAGGCCCTTTCGGCCGGACTGGTCGACCATCCGTCGATCCGCGCCAGCCTGCACATGGTCGATTCGGCCGCCTTCAACGTCAAGACCATCGAGGGCGAACTGCTTCCCACCGTCACGCTGGAAGGCAGCTACGCGCATCGCTGGGAGCCGTCCTCTTCGGTCAGCAGCAGCGATTCGGCGTCTCTGATCGGTCGCCTCACCGTGCCGCTCTATCAGGGCGGCGTGGTCTATTCTCGCGTCCGGCAGGCCAAGGAGGAACTGGGCGAGGCGCGGATCAAGGTCGACGTCGCCCGCGACGAGGTGCGCGCGGCGATCATCGCCTCCTGGGGTCAGCTCAAGGCGGCGCGGGCCTCGATCATCGCCGCGCGGGCCCAGGTGCGCGCTTCGCAACTGGCGCTCGAAGGCGTGATCGAGGAGCAGCGGGTCGGCCAGCGCACGACGCTCGACATTCTCGACGCCCAGCGCGAACTGGTGAACGCGCGGGTGGTGCTGGTCACCGCCGAGCGCGACCGGGTCGTCGCGGCCTACGCGCTGCTTTCGGCGAGCGGCAAGCTCGACGCGGTCTCGCTGGGCCTCAGGGTGGCGGTCTACAATCCCGACGAACATTACAGCGCCGTCCGCGACAAGTGGTACGGTCTGCGGACGCCGGACAAGCGCTAGGCACGTTCTTATGTCGGGGAAAAGCAGCCGTGACGCCCGCGAGGTGAATTCCTTTGTCGCGTCAGTCTTCGTATAGTCCCCGGGCACCTGATTCGAGGGAAAGCGATTCGCGCGCCCCGGATCACGGTCGCGATCCGACATGCCGGTCCGTTGCGGCGCTCACGTCCGGCTCGACGGAGGCAGGGCGGCCGGCATTGTAAACGGAAGGTCCGCCGCGGTCGCGAGGGGGAATCAAGAGGTCGAGAATGGCAAACGCCAGCCAGCAGCAGGAACCTTCGATGGAGGAGATCCTGGCGTCCATCCGCCGGATCATTTCCGATGAAGAAGGAGACGCGGCGCCCGCCGCGCCGGCGAAGGCGGAAGCCGTGCCCGAATCCGCCGACGGCGAGGAGGCGGGTCTTTCGCAGGAAGAACTCGACAAGCTGTTCGACGAACCCGCCGGATCCGACGACGAGGACGACGCGGATGTCCTGGAACTGACCGATGAGCAGCGCGTCGACGAAGAGGCGGACATCGAACTGACCGAAGCCGGCGACATCGGATTCAGCAGCGAGCCGGAAACGCCGGTCGCGAGTTCAGAACCGCCGCCGGTCTATTCGAGCGGTCCGCCCGACGCCAGCCATCTGTTGTCCTCCGGCCCGGACGCCACCGTGACGGCGGCGTTCCAGAACCTGACCAACACCGTGCTGTCGCAGAATGCGCGCACCATTGAGGACCTGGTCAAGGAGATGCTGCGTCCGATGCTCCGCACCTGGCTCGACGAGAACCTGCCGCCGCTGGTCGAGCGGCTGGTGCGTCAGGAAATCGAGCGGGTTGCCCGCGGCTCCTGACCCGACCGATCCCGAATCCGGATTCCGCCCGCGCATTCCGCCCCCGTACATTCCGTATTGGAAGCGCGACGGCGTTTGACCTATTCTGACAAACCGCATAAATCGTGTCGTCGCGACGACCCGACGATGCGAAGCCCGGTGGCGAGCCGCCGGGCGGGCAAGGAGCCGACCGGACCGCCGAATGGCCTATATTGCCGACAAGACCCCGCCGCAGATTCCCGAAGGCGCGTTCGACGCGGTCGTCCTGTTCGACATCTCGCGCCTGATATCCCGCTGGGGCAAATCCGCGCCGACCGGCATCGACCGGGTGGAACTCGCCTATGCGCTGTGGCTGCGCGGCCTGCCCGGGATCGCCCTGCATTACGTCTCGGTTTCCGGCGGCGAATTGCGCCCGGTCCATCGGCGCATGGCGCGCACGGTGATCAACGGACTGGCGCAGCAATGGCAGGGGGAGGCGGACGCCGCCGGACGCACCCGCGACGACCTGGCGCGGGTCCTGTCCTTCCTTGTCGGCGTCGGCCACGAGAGTTCGCACGTCATCGAGTCGGAGATGCAGGCCGAGATGGCCGAACCCAAACGCGGTCTTTTCCAGCGACTGCGCCGCAGCTTCTTCCAGCGCACCCGCCACATCCGCCGCAAGGCGCGCCATTTCGTCGGCCGGCCGCTGGCGAACCTGGTCGCCACCTATGCCGGGCGCGGCCTGCCGATCACCTATCTCAACGTCTCCCACCATCATCTCGAGCGCCGGCGGGTGCTGTATCAGCTCAAGCAGGCGGCCCCGGTCCGGCTCGCCTTCCTGATCCACGATGTCATCCCGCTCGACTTTCCCGAATATTGCCGGCCCGCGGACCCCGCCCGCCATCTCAGGCGTATTCAGTCCGTAGCCGAGGTCGCCGACATCGTCATCGTCAATTCCGCCCACACCCGCGACCGGGTTGCCGAGCGGCTTGGCGCGCTGACCGAGCGCGCCATCGCCATCGAGCCGGTGCATCTGGGCACCAAGGAAGAATTCCTGCATCCCGCGGCGCTGAAACTGGAACCGCCGGGGGCGCCGTATTTCATGATCGTCGGCACGATCGAGGCGCGCAAGAACCACCTGATGCTGCTCAATGTCTGGCGGCGGATGGCGGACGAAGCCGACGGGCCGGTGCCGAAGCTGATCATCGCCGGACGCCGCGGCTGGCAGATCGAATCCGTCACCGACATGCTCGACCGCTGCGAGGCCCTCCGCGACCATGTCTTCGAGATCGACACCCTGTCCGACGAGGCGATCCGGACCCTGATGGGTGGCGCGCTCGCCGTGCTGATGCCTTCCTATTCGGAAGGATTCGGCCTGCCGGTGGTCGAGGCGCTGTCCTCTGGAGTGCCGGTGATCTGCTCGGATATCGACGTGCATCGGGAGATCGGCCAGGACATTCCGGTGTTCCTCGATCCGATCGACGGCCACGCGTGGCTTCGCGAGGTGCGCGCCTATGCCGAGCCGAATTCGAAGGCGCGCGCCGAGCAGATCGCCCGGATCGGCCGTTTCAAGCCCTATCTGTGGTCCGACCATTTCGACCGCGTGGCGAAGATCCTCGGCCTCGAAGCCGTCGGGCTGCTGCCGGACATGCAGCCGGCTTCGGAAACGGTCGAACCGGCGGACGAACAACAGCCGCTGGTCGCCTCCAAATAAGTCTTCAGATCGTCTTGCGGAACCGGATACCGTGGCCGGCGCTTTCCGGCGACGGCAGCCTGGATTGCGCCTCGGCCAGCGCCTTGAGCTTTTCGGCCACCGCCCCCTCGACCGGAACCGCCTTGCCGGCCTCCCGGTCCACATGCAGCGACAATTGCTCGACCGTGGCGATCTCGGTGCCCGAGGCCGCGTCGTCGAGCCGGTGGAACATGTGCAGGCGCTTGTCGTCGGCGCCGAGGATCTGGGTGGTGATGCTAAGCCGCGCCAGCGCCGGAACCTCGCGCTTGAAGGCGACGTGGCTTTCCACCGTGTAGTAGCTCCGGCCGGTCCCCCGATAGGCCTTGTCGATGCCGATCAGGTGGAACACCGCGTCGGACGCCTCGCCAGAAAGATGCACGTAGCGGCTTTCGGTCATGTGGTTGTTGTAGTCGACCCATTCGGCCGGAACCTGCCGTTCGACCAGCCTGAGCGGTTGCGAGATGTCGACGTCGCCCGGACCGGGATCGTCGACCGCCCGGTCGAACAGGATCTCCTCATAGGCGTGCAGGGTCTCTCCGGCGGCGAAATTCTCCGTCCTCAGACCTTGCATGATCGCGGCCAGACAGCGGTCTCTCAGGCGCTCGAGCTCGCGAGGGGAGGCGCCCCGGGCCTGCGCGTCGCATTGTTCGGCGATGGTGTCGATCAGCTCGTCGGTCAGATCGGGCACATCGGTAAGCTTGCTCCAAGGCCATTTCAGAGCCGGTCCGAACTGCGCCAGCATGTGCCGCATACCGCCTTCGCCGCCGGCCAGCCAATAGGTCTGGAAGGTGCCCATCAGCGCCCAGCGCAGGCCGCAGCCGAAGCGCACCGCGTCGTCGATCTCCTCGGTCGTGGCGATGTCGTCGTTGACCAGCCACAGGGCCTCGCGCCACAGCGCCTCCATCAGCCGGTCGGCGATGAAGCCGTCGATCTCCTTCCTGACGATCAGCGGCCGCATGCCGACGGATTTGAACAGCGCCGAGGCCCGCTCGATCGCCGCCTTGTCGGTCGCCTTGCCGCCGCAGAGCTCGACCAGCGGCAGCAGATAGACCGGGTTGAACGGATGAGCGACGAGGAACCGTTCCGGGTGGGCCATGTCCGACTGCAAACGGCTCGGCAGCAGGCCGGAGGTCGACGAGCAGATCAGCGCGTCGGGACGGGCGTGGCGTTCGATCTCGGCATAGATCGCGGTCTTGAGGTCCTCGCGCTCCGGCGCGCTTTCCTGGATGAGGTCGGCACCCTCCACCGCTTCGGCCATCGAGGCGACGAAACGGATCGAGCCGCCGCTTGTCGGACCCGCCATGGTCAGCCGCGCATGCGCAAGTTCGGCATTGGCGAGAACCGCCTCGAGCTTCCGTTCGGCGTCGGGGGCGGGGTCGTGGACCAGCACCACAAAACCGTTGCGCAGGAAGCGCGCCGCCCAGCCCGCGCCGATGACGCCGCCGCCGATGATCGCGACCGTGCCCGCCTCAGTCATTTCCGCCTCCAGACGGCTAGCTATGTTTCTTGAGCTTGAGCTTTTCCCGGACCTCGGCCGGTCCGAGGAGATTGACGTTCATCGATGTGAGGATGTTCGCCGCCCGGCCGACCAGCTCGCCATTGGTCGCCAATTGCCCCCGGGAAAGATAGATATTGTCCTCGAGCCCGACCCGGACATTGCCGCCGGCAAGTGCGGCCATGGCGACGAAGGGAAGCTGCATGCGGCCGATGGAAAACCCAGAAAAAACAGCATTCTCAGGAAGATTGTTGACAAGCGCCATGAATGTCGTCGGATCGTCCGGCGCGCCGTAGGGAATGCCCATGCACAGCTGGATCATCACCGGATCGTCGATGAGCCCCTCGCGGATCAGGTGCTTGACGAAGACCAGATGGCCGGTGTCGAAGACCTCGAGTTCCGGCCGGACGCCGAGATCGCGGATGCGGCCGGCCATGGCGCGCAACATCGACGGCGTGTTGGTCATCACGTAGTCGCCTTCGGCGAAGTTCATGGTGCCGCAGTCGAGGGTGCAGATTTCGGGACGCAATTCGGCCACATGGACGAGGCGTTCCCCGGCGCTCGCCATGTCGGTGCCCTTGGGGTCGAGCGGCAGCGGATTGTCGACACCGCCAAGCACCAGATCGCCGCCCATTCCTGCGGTGAGATTGAGCACCACGTCGGTATCGGAGGCGCGCACCTTCTCCACCACGGCGCGATAGAGCGCCGGGTCGCGCGACGGCGCGCCGGTTTGCGGATCGCGGACATGGATATGGGCGATGGCCGCGCCGGCCTTTGCCGCTTCGATGGCCGCGTCGGCGATCTCGTCGGGGGTGACCGGCACCTTGTCGCTCTTGTCCGCCGAACCGCCCGATCCGGTGACCGCGCAGGTGATGAAGACGTCCCAGTTCATGCCGTCCCTCCCGACCGCGATGGAATGGCGAGCCTAATGCCGAACCGGCTGGCCGCGACACCCTGAATTCGCCTGAATACAGGCGAGAATCGACATCGCGGTCAACCGGTTGGGGCGTTCAGCCTTTCGGATCGATCGGCGCCTGGCCGGCGAACCCGACCGCCCGTTCGACCGCGGCCGCGACCGCCAGCAGCCTGGCCTCGCCGCGCGGCGGGCCGATCAGTTGCAGGCCGACCGGCATGCCGTTGCCGTCGAAGCCGGCGGGAACCGAGATCGAGGGCAGGGCGGTCGTCGTCGACAGGAAGCTGAACCGCAGCCATTCCACGTAGTCGCCAACCGGCTGGCCGTTCACCTCCGTGGGATATTCCATCTCCACCGGCGTCGGCGAAATCCCGACGATCGGGCAGGCGAGAACGTCGTAGTTCCCGAGGAAATCCAGCATTTTGCGGAACAGCACTCCGCGGCCGCGCAGGGCGTCGTAGATCTGGTCTGGCGTCAGCTTGCGGCCGAGATCGATGTTCCAGGCGAGCGTCTGCTTGAAATGCTCCTGCACCGCCGCGGGCAGTCGTCCCGGCCCGCTCGCCCAGGCCATCGCCCTGAGCGTCACATAGGTGTCCACCAGATCGGGGAGGTCCGGGCAGGCTTCCTCGACGGTGCCGCCGGACTTTTCGAGCGCGGTCAGGGCCGCCTTGAGCGGATCGATGACGTTGGCTTCCACCGGCGCAAGGCCGTTGAGGTCTTCCGACCAGGCGACCCGCACCTTCTGGTCGGCCCTCAACACCGCCGACTGGAACGAATCCGCCGGCGCCTCGATGGAGATCGGATCGCGCGGGTCGAAGCCGCTCATGGCGTCGAGGAACAGCGCGGTGTCGAGAACGGTGCGGGCCATCGGGCCCTGCACGCCTTCGGTCGCGAAGGGCACGTCGCTGGGTCCGTGGGTGATGCGGCCCGGCGTCGGGCGCAGGCCGACCACGCCGCAATAGGCGGCGGGCGTCCTCAGGCTGCCCGCAAGGTCGGAGCCGTGCGCCAGCCACACCTGACCCGTCGCCAGCGCCACGGCGGAGCCGCCAGAGGAGCCGCCGGCATTGCAGGCGACATTCCAGGGGTTGCGGGTGGTGCCCAACACCTCGTTGAAGGTGTTGGCGCCGGCGCCCATTTCCGGCGTGTTCGACTTGCCGACCACGACGCCGCCCATGTCCTCGATCCGCTCGACGCAATAGTCGGAAAAGTCGGGCACGAAATCGGCCAGCGCCGGCGTCCCCCAGGTCGAACGGACGCCGGAAACCGCGGTCAGGTCCTTGATCGCCACCGGCAGTCCGGCGAGCCATCCGGCCGCGCCGGAATTGGAGCCGTGGGGCGCGAAGCCCGCCAACCGGTCGCGAGCCCGCTCGAGGCACTTGGTCGGAATCGCGTTGACCGCGTCGTCGACCTGGCCCATGCGCTCGAAGCAGGCGTCGAGCAATTCGTTCGGCGTGACCTTGCCCGACTTGAGCTCGGCGACGGTTTCGAAGGCGGTCTGCCGGCACAGGTCCGGTCCGGAATAGGATGATGTCATGGCGTTCCCGTTTGTGGCATTCTCGGCGCCGGAGACTAACCGGGCGCGGCCGGTCAATCCAAGCCTAATCGCCGCCGCCCGTGAGAAAAACCGTTCGGGAGCATGGGAGAAACGCATCGTGTGGTCGGACCTCAAGGCATCGCTGAAACAAATACCGACCAACGGCATCACCCTGCGGGCCTGCGAGCGCGGCGAGGGGCCGCTGGTCGTCCTCGTCCATGGCTGGCCGGAAAGCTGGTACAGCTGGCGCCATCAGATCGCGGCGCTCGAGGCGGCCGGCTATCGCGCGCTCGCTCCCGATATGCGCGGCTACGGCGGCAGCGACGCGCCTGAGGAGATCGAAGCCTATACGATGCGTACAATGGTCGCCGACGTCGTCGGGTTGATCGATGCGGCCGGCGTCGACGAGGCGATCGTCGTCGGCCACGACTGGGGCGCGATGATCGCCTGGCACACCGCGCTGCTGGCGCCCGAGCGGGTGGCCGCGGTCGCGGCGATGAGCGTGCCCTTTACCGGCCGCGCTCCGAAACCGCCGCTCGAGTTGTGGCGCGAGATCTATCGCGACCGGTTCTTCTATCAGCTCTATATCGAACCGCCCGGCCGGGCAGAGGCGGATTTTTCCGCCGATGTCGAGACCGCGCTCTACAAGATCTTCTGCGGCGGCATGAGTCTGAAGGCCGATGCCGGCCCGGACGCCGCCATGCTCGACCTGATCGACATGCCGAAGGGTTTTCCCGACTGGTTCAACGCCGACGATCTCGCCTACATGGCCGAACAGTTCCGCCGCAGCGGCTTTCGAGGACCCTTCAACCGCTACCGGGCCCAGAATCGCGACTGGCACGACCTCGCCGAACTCGACGGTGCGACCATCGACCAGCCGAGCCTGTTCGTGGTCGGCTCGAAGGACCCGGTGCTGCGCATGGTCCCCGGCGTCGATCTCCTCGCGGTGCAGGAAAAGAAGCTCACCGATCGCCGCGGCGTCCACGTGATCGAGGGCTGCGGCCACTGGATCCAGCAGCAGGCGCCCGACGAGGTGAACCGCTACCTGCTCGGCTTCGTCGACGCGGTGACCGGCGGTAAGTGAGGCTTCGACCTAAAGCCGGTAGAAATCCCTGGCGTTCTCGCAATAGATCGCCCGCTGTTCGTCCTCGGTGAGGTCGGCCAGCAATTCGTCGACCAGTTCCACCCAGCGCGGATAGGTGATCGCCAGGGTCGAGACCGGCCAGTCGCCGCCGAACATCACCCGCGAGGGGCCGAAGACCTCGAGCGCCCGCCCCATATAGGCGAGAAGCTGTTCCGGTTCCCAGTGCTCGTGATCGGCCTCGGTCGCCACCCCGGACATCTTGCAATTGATGTTGGGCAGCGACGCGAGATCGGCGATTTCCCGCCACCACGGCTCGCGCAAGCCGTCGCGAATGCCCGGCTTGCCGATATGGTTGAGATTGAAGCTCACTTCGGGGCAGGCCTCGACCAGCTGGATCGCGGCGGGCAGTTGCGTATGGAAGATGCAGATCTCGAACGAATAGCCGTAGTCGGGGAGCAGCTTCACCCCCTCGATGAACGCGTCCGTTATGCAGAAGGCCGGGTCCGGCTCGTTCTGGATCAGGCGACGGATGCTCTTGACCAGCGGCAGCGACGACAGGGCGTCGAGGTCGGCGGCGGCGTCCGCTCCCAGATGCACCGGCGCATAGGCTACGATGCCCTTGATCCGCTCGTCGCGATCGGCCAGCCGGGAAACCCACTCCGCCTCCCGCTGCGCCTCGCCGGGCAGCACATCGGCCTCGACGAAGACCAGGCTCTCGATCTCAATCTCTCCGGCGTCGTCCGTCAGGTCTTCCGGATAATAGGGCCGGTCGATGGGCGTATCCTCGGGAAACCATTCCAGCGCCGCCTCGGCGCGATCCCAGAAATGCACATGGGTGTCGATGATCGGAAAATCGGGCATGGCGCTGTCGCAACCTCCGGCTTGGAAATTCTTAGGGGAAATCAGGCGGGGACGGGAGCGTCGGGATGCATCAGCCCCTGTCCCTTGAGGTCCGACCACAGGGACGAGGGGATCGGCCGGGTCATCAGCTCGAAATTCATCCGCATCTCCTCGACCGACCGGGCGCCCGGGATCACAGAGGCGACGGCGGGATGGTTGAGCGGGAATTGCAGCGCCGCCTGCGGCAGCGCCACGCCGTGGCTGTCGCAGACCGCCTTGATCTTCGCCACCTTGTCGAAAACGTCCTGCGGCGCCCGTTCGTAATTCCAGGTGTCGCCGCCGGCGAGGATGCCGGAATTGTAGGGCCCGCCGATGACGATCGAGCAGCCCCTGGCGACGCAGGTCGGCAGGAAGTCGTCGAGCACCGCCTGTTCGAGCAGCGTGTAGCGGCCGGCGAGCAGGAACACGTCCCAGTCGCCGTATTTCATCGCCTCCATGCAGGCCTCGTGGCCGTTGACGCCGAGGCCGATGGCCTTGACCACGCCCTGGTCGCGCAACTTGTTCATCGCCCGGACGCCGCCGTCCATGGCGATCGGCCAGTGATGGGCGAGGTCGGCTTCGCCATGGGTGTCCACGGCGATGTCGTGCATGTAGAGGATGTCGATAGTGGCGAGCCCCAGGCGCTGGTAGCTGTCCTCGACCGAGCGCATGATGCCGTCGTAGGAATAGTCGAAATCCGCCCGGAACGGCAGCGGCTTGACCCAGTCGGGACGCTGCTTGGAGGTGTCCGTGTCGGGCACCAGTAGCCGTCCGGCCTTGGTCGAGAGCACATAGGAGCCCGGCGCCTCCTCCTGCAGGGCGTCGCCCATGCGCCGTTCGGAATGGCCGTAGCCGTAGAAAGGCGCGGTGTCGGCGTAGCGCAGTCCGGCCTCGAGCCCGGCGCGGACGGTCGCCACCGCCTCGTCGCGGGTGACTTCGGAAAAGATGCCGCCGAGCGCCGCGCCGCCGATGCCCATGGTGGTGACTTCGAGGCCGGTCGAGCCGATCTGCCTTGTTTCGAGCTGTGCCATGATGAGAGCGTTTCCGGATAGTCCATTATTGAACTGGTTGGTTAAAAGGGATGGCATGTCGCGCCGTCGCGCGCAAGAGCGCGGCTTGACGCCGCCGCCCGGACCGCTATGACCGGAGAACAGACAAGCAAAAGCAATCAAGGGGGAAACGATGGTACGCATGGGACACGTGATCGGGCTCAAGCCCGAGGCCATCGCCGAATACAAGCGGATCCACGCCGAGACCTGGCCCGGTGTGCTCGACCGAATCTCGAAGTGCAACATTCGCAACTACACCATCTTCCTGCGCGAGCCGGAAAACCTGCTGTTCGCCTATTGGGAATATCACGGCACCGACTTCGCCGCCGACATGGCCGAGATGGCGAAGGACGAGATCACCCGGAAATGGTGGGAAATCACCGATCCGATGCAGGCGCCACTGGAAAGCCGCTCCGAGGGCGAGCACTGGGCGCCGATGGAGGAAGTCTTCCACCATGATTGACCGGCCGGTAGGGTATAGCGCGCCGGGCCGGAAACAGCCGGTAAAGCAATTCTTGAAATAATACAGGGACAAGGGTAGAAATATCGCAGTGCAGCAACGCGGATTTCTGCCGCGCGGCCGAATGTGATACCCTTCGCGCGTTCGCAACGACCGGTCCCGTATCGGACTGCAGGGGGAGACGGGCGGCGTGCGACCTTCGGTGGGAAAGTCCGTATTGCGTGACAGGACCGAAATCAGACTAGCGGAAGGCGAGGGCTATAAATGCTGGCCGAAATTGATATTGCCGACATGGAAGAACACGCCGCCGCCGCTTGCGCGCTGCTCAAGTCCATGGCCAACGAGCGCCGGCTCCTTATTCTGTGCCATCTCGCCGACGGCGCCAGGACGGTCAGCGAACTGACCGACCTGATCGGTCTCGGCCAGTCGGCGCTTAGCCAGCATCTGGCGATCATGCGGCGGGAAAATCTCGTCTCGACCACCCGCATGGGCCAGTCGATCCGCTATTCGCTGTCGAGCCCCGAAGTCGAAGCGGTGCTCAAGACCGTCTACGATCTCTACTGCGCCCCCGCCAAGGCTCGCGCCGCGGCCTCGTGATTTTTTCCGGCGTTCAGCCGGTTTCGATCTCGGTATCGTCGCGGCCGGCCCATTCGGTCCATGATCCGTCATAGACGCTGGCCTTGCCGTGGCCGGCCGTCGCCAGTCCAAGCGCCAGGATCGCGGCGCTGACGCCCGATCCGCAGGTGGTGACGATCGGGCGGTCGAGAGCCACCCCGGCTTTTTCGAACGCGGCGCGCACGGCTTCGGGTGCCACGAGGCGGTTTCCGTCCATCAATTCCTGGAACGGCAGGTTGGAGCTGCCGGGCATGTGCCCGGACTTCAGGCCCGGGCGCGGTTCCGGCGCGCTGCCGTCGAAGCGTCCCGCGCTGCGTGCGTCGACCACCTGGGCCGAGCCCGATTTCAGCGCCCTGCGGACATCGTCGAGATCGGCGACGATAGCGTGGTCGAGCCGGGCCGTGAAATGCCGTTCCGGCCGCCTGACCGGCCCGTCCTCGACCGGTCGGCCTTCCGCCTTCCATTTCGGCAGCCCGCCTTCGAGCACCGAGACGTCATCGACACCCATGACCTTGAACGTCCACCACACCCGCGGCGCGGCGAACAGGCCGTGGGTGTCGTAGACGACGATGCGCTGGCCGTCGCCGATCCCCAGCTTGCGCATGGCGCTCGAATACGCGATCGGAGAGGGCAGCATGTGCGGCAGGTCGGAATTCGGATCGGCGATTGTGTCGATATCGAAATGCACCGCGCCGGGGATATGTTCGGCGAGATATTCCGAATACGTGTCGCGCGCGTCGGCCGGCATGTACCAGGACGCGTCGATGATCGCGATATCCGGGGACTCCAGATGTTCGGCAAGCCAGTCGGTCGAAACGAGGGGTGTATCCGCCATGGGATTCCTCCGGTCAGTCGGTCAGTTTTATGCGGACGCGCCGGTTCTGGCGGCCCTTCTTCTCGATCTTGGCGACCTCGATCGGGCCGATTTCGCCGGTCGCCTTGACATGGGTGCCGCCGCAGGGCTGCAGGTCGGTCTCCGCGCCGATGCGCACCAGCCGCACCTTGCCCGACCCCATCGGCGGCTTGACGCTCATGGTCTTGACCAGTCCCGGATTGGCCTCGAGTTCGGCGTCGGTGATCCATTCCGTCGTTACCGGTTCGTCGCGGGCGATCAGCTCGTTGACCTTCGCGGTGATCTCTTCCTTGTCGAGGCCGGAATCGGGAATGTCGAAATCGAGCCGGCTCACGTCCTCGCCGACCGAACCGCCGGTGACCGGGTAGGGGAGGACGGCCGACAGAAGGTGCATCGCGGTGTGCATGCGCATCAGCCGGTGCCGCCGGTCCCAGTCGATATGGCAGACCACCTTTTCGCCGGGCTCGGGCAGGGTGTCCTGATTGGCCGGAACGTGCACGATCTCCGACTTGTCGGCGCCGTAGACGGTGGCGCCGATCGCGATGCGGCTGCCGTCGGCCCGTTCCAGCGATCCGGTATCGCCGGGCTGGCCGCCGCCGGTGGCGTAGAAGATCGTCCGGTCGAGCACGATGCCGCCGCGGTCGTTGACCGCCTCCACGGTCGCCTCGCAGATACTGAGATAGGCATCGTCGCGAAACAGGGGATCGGTCATCGGAGCGCTCCGGCGGGTGAATCGAAATCGGGCCGGATTGAACGCCAAGACGCCCACGCGATCAAGCGCCGCCTGAGGAACGCCTGTAGCCGGCGGGACATTGAAGCGATCAGGCGTCCTCGAAGGGAACGTCGATATCCTCGCGCCATTGCAGCCAGGCGGGCACCGGCAGGTCCTTGGAGCGGAGGAATTCCGGGTTGAACATCTTCGACTGGTAGCGGGTGCCGTAATCGCAGAGCGGCGTGACGATGGTGTGTCCCGGTCCCATTTCCCAGGCCATGCGGATCGCGCCGGCGACGTTGACGCCGGTGGACGACCCCATGCAGAGGCCTTCGTGGGCGAGCAGGTCGTAGACGATCTCCAGCGCTTCGGGGTCGGGGATCCGGAACGGCATGTCGACCGGTGCGTCCTCGAGATTGGCGGTGATCCGGCCCTGTCCGATGCCTTCCGTGATCGACGAACCCTCGGATTTCAGTTCGCCGGTGGCGTAATAGCTGTAGATGGCCGAGCCGAGCGGATCGGCGACGCCGATCTTGATGTCGGAACTGAATTGCTTCAGCCCCATGCCGACGCCGGCCAGCGTGCCGCCGGTGCCCACCGAGCAGATGAAGCCGTCGACCTTGCCCTCGGTCTGCTCCCAGATTTCCCGCGCCGTTGTCTCGATATGTCCCTGGCGGTTGGCGACATTGTCGAACTGGTTGGCCCAGACGGCGCCGGCATCGCTGCGCGCGGCCATCTGCTCGGCGAGGCGGCCGGAGAGCTTCACGTAGTTGTTCGGGTTCTTGTAGGGAACGGCGGGAACTTCGATGAGATGGGCGCCGAGAAGGCTCAGGGCGTCCTTCTTCTCCTGGGTCTGGGTCTCGGGAATGATGATCACCGAGCGGTATCCGAGCGCATTCGCCACCACGGTGAGGCCGATGCCGGTATTGCCCGCCGTGCCTTCGACGATGGTGCCGCCGGGCCTGAGCAGGCCGCGCGCCTCCGCGTCGCGGATGATGAACAGCGCGGCGCGGTCCTTGACCGACTGGCCCGGATTGAGGAACTCGGCCTTGCCGTAGATCTCGCAGCCGGTCAGCTCGGAAGCCTTCTTCAGCCGGATCAGCGGCGTGTTGCCGATGGCGTCGAGGACGCTCGCATATCGTGTCATGGGGTATTCCGCCCTGGCGTGAGAGTGTTCGTCCGGGAAGGGACGTTCATTCCAACCTATAGCGCCAGATTGCCGGCGTTCAAGAAAACCGGTGGCCGATTAGCGGAAAAGACGGAACAATTTTTCGCGTCAGGGGTGGGCGAGGACATCGAGCGTCCCGGCATGGCAACCTCGGGCCGCCATGCCGGACCGGAAGGAGAGTCCGACGATTTCCGCCTCAGGCGCGCCAGACCCCGACGACGCTCGCCCAGGCGTACCGGACGGTCTTCGCGGTGGCGTCGAAGAAGCTGGCGATCGCCTGCCAGACCATCTCGCCGAACCGGGAAATCTTCATCAGTTCGCTTTCGTTCTCAGCCTTGCCGGGCTTGCCGAGCTTGTCGGCGTGGGCCTTCGGATGCGAATAGGCGACGGTCAGCACACCCTCGTTGCCGCGCGCCATCTTGTAGGTGGTGACGGTGTCGAAGGACGCCGCGACCCGGTCGTTGATCGACTTCTCGGACGCGACCAGCTGGCCGTCGGACGCCTTTCGCACCACGATGACGCGGCCGCCGGGCAGGACGTGGGAAACGTTTGGGATGACTTCGCTGTCGTAGACGACTTCGCCGTGCCCGTCGTAAAGCTCCAGCCACAGGCGCTTCTTGCCGCGCAGCTGGACTTCGCCGACCCACAGGTCGTATGCGGCTTTCGGGCTGGTTTCGACGGGTTTGGTGACGGTTTTCTTCGGCAGGGCCAGGCGGTCGCCACGCCCGGCCTGGGCTTGTCCGGCCATGGGCAGAACGAGGCACATGGCCAGCAGCGCGGTGATGATACTCAACCTTTGGACAAACATTGTTCGCCTCCTGAACGACTCGGGCCCTGTCCCACCCTTATCGTTCGATTTTGCTTCTTTCCCCCACGTTCCGCTGTGATTGACATCACGTAATTGGAGTTTCCAGAAAGCTTTTACAACTCCGCTCACGGGAGATTGATTTGCATTCCAGATCCGTGGAGGTTCGGGAACAAACGCCCGAAAGGGGGAATTGTTCCCGTTTCGGCCACAGGCCGGTTGACTTGTCCGGTGGCAGCGGCTTTACACCCGGTAACTCAGCACGCCGGGAACACCTATGCTTGAAAAGACCTATGACGCGGCCAGCGTCGAACCGCGCATCTATGCCGAATGGGAAGAGGCGGGCGCCTTCCGCGCCGGCGCCGGCGCCGGGCCGGAATCCGACAGCTATTGCATCGTCATCCCGCCGCCCAATGTCACCGGCTCGCTGCATATGGGCCACGCACTCAACAACACGCTGCAGGACGTGCTGATCCGCTATCACCGGATGCGCGGCTTCGACGTCCTGTGGCAGCCGGGAATGGACCATGCCGGCATCGCCACCCAGATGGTGGTCGAGCGGCAATTGATGCAGAACCAGGAGCCCGACCGCCGCGCCATGGGCCGCAAGGCCTTTATCGAGCGCGTCTGGGAATGGAAGGGCGAGAGCGGCGGCACCATCATCAACCAGCTCAAACGGCTGGGCGCCTCGTGCGACTGGAGCCGCGAACGCTTCACCATGGACGAAGGCCTGTCGAAGGCCGTCCTCGAGGTGTTCGTCTCGCTCTACAAGAAGAACCTGATCTATCGCGACAAGCGGCTTGTCAACTGGGATCCGAAGTTCCACACCGCGATTTCCGACCTCGAGGTCGAGCAGATCGAGGTCAAGGGCCATCTGTGGCATTTCCGCTACCCGATCGAGGGCGGCGAGGGATCGATCACGGTGGCCACCACCCGGCCCGAGACCATGCTCGGCGATACCGGCGTCGCGGTGCATCCCGACGACCCGCGCTACAAGGATCTTATCGGCAAGAACGTTATCCTGCCGCTGGTCGGCCGCCGCATCCCGATCGTCGCCGACGAGTATGCCGATCCGGAGACCGGTTCCGGCGCGGTCAAGATCACGCCCGCGCACGATTTCAACGACTTCGAGGTCGGCAAGCGCTGCTCCCTGGGCATGATCAACGTCCTCGACCCCGAGGCGGCGATGGATCTCGCCGACAACGAGGCGTTCCTGGAAGGCGCCGAGGCCGGCGCCGATCTCGACGAGGTTCTGGCGCTGCACGGCCAGGACCGGTTCGTCGCCCGTAAGCGCATCGTCGAGATGATGGAGGCGCGCGGGCTGCTGGTCGAGACCGAGGACCACACCCACATGGTCCCCCACGGCGACCGCTCCAACGTGGTCGTCGAGCCCTATCTGACCGACCAGTGGTATGTCGACGCCGCGACGCTCGCCAAGCCGGCGATCGCTTCGGTGCGCGAGGGCCGCACCGAATTCGTCCCCAAGAACTGGGAAAAGACCTATTTCGAGTGGATGGAGAACATCCAGCCCTGGTGCATCTCGCGCCAGCTCTGGTGGGGTCACCAGATCCCGGCCTGGTACGGACCGGACGGCACCGTCTTCGTCGAGAAGACCGAGTCCGAAGCGCATGAGAGCGCCAGGGTGCATTACGGCGAGGCGGTCGAATTGACCCGCGACGAGGACGTGCTCGACACCTGGTTCTCCTCGGGCCTGTGGCCGTTCTCGACCCTGGGCTGGCCGGACAAGACCCCGGAGCTCGCCCGCTACTACCAGACCGACGTGCTGGTCACCGCCTTCGACATCATCTTCTTCTGGGTCGCCCGGATGATGATGCTCGGCATCGAGTTCATGGGCGAGGAGCCGTTCCACACGGTCTATATCCACGCGCTGGTCCGCGACGAGAAGGGCCAGAAGATGTCGAAGTCGAAGGGCAACGTCATCGACCCGCTGGAACTGATCGACGAATACGGCGCCGACGCGCTTCGCTTTACCCTGACCGCGATGGCGGCGCAGGGCCGCGACATCAAGCTCGCCACCTCGCGGGTCGCCGGCTACCGCAACTTCTCCACCAAGCTCTGGAACGCGGCCCGCTTCGCCCAGATGAACGAATGCGCGGCGGTTCCCGGATTCGATCCGAAGGGCGTCACCGAGAAGATCAACCGCTGGATCGTCAGCGAAGCCTCGGACTGCATCGCCGCGGTCGGCCAGGGGCTCGACACCTACCGCTTCAACGAGGCGGCCTCGGCCCTCTACCGGTTCACCTGGAACACCTATTGCGACTGGTATCTGGAACTCGCCAAACCGATCTTCGCCGGCGACGACGAAGCGGCCAAGGCGGAGACGCGGGCGACCGCGGCCTGGGTGCGCGACACGATCCTGACGCTGCTGCACCCGATCATGCCCTTCGTCACCGAGGAATTGTGGCGCGCGTCCGAAAGCGCGGCCCGGCCGAACCTGCTGATCGCGCAAAGCTGGCCGGATTTCTCCTTCCACGATGCCGACGCTTCGGGCGACGTCAACTGGCTGGTCGATCTCGTCACCCAGATCCGTTCGGTCCGGTCCGAGATGAACATCCCGCCCTCGGCCCGGTTCCCCGTGACCCTGGTCGGCGCCGGCGCGGAAACCCGGCGGCGGCTCGCGGAGCAGGAGGCGGCGATCCGCCAGCTCGGCCGGGTTGACGACATCGTCGAAGCCGATACCGCGCCCTCAGGCTCGGCCCAGGTCGTGGTCGGCGAGGCCATTGTATGCCTGCCGCTCGCCGGCCTCATCGACCTCGATACGGAACGGCAGCGCTTGCGGAAGGAAATGTCGAGGATCGATTCCGACATCGCCCGGGTCGACGGCAAGCTCGCCAATCCGAAATTCGTCTCCCGGGCACCCGAAGAGGTGGTCGAGGCCGAACGCGAGAAGCGCGAGGAGGCCGTCGCCCGCCGCGCCAAGGTGGAAGAGGCGCTGGGCCGCATCGAAAGCGCGTCATAGCGGACACAGTTGGGGCGAGACCAACGGACACTACCGTCAAGCCGAAAGACAAGCGGCCCCGCCATCCTTTCCGTCCATGCGGAAGGGATGACGGAGCCGCGTCGGGGCTGTTAATCCTACCGGCGCCGCTGTCGGTCTGCCGGCCTCGTGCCCGCTGAAGAGTTTCAGTATTCCCACCGTAAACGGCCGGAAGAAACGGGCGGAGTAAGGGGAACTCGCGTCCTCCCGCTCCGTTCAGGCAGGTAACTTGAAGTAAATTGTCTGGAGAATAGGGCTGTCGGCGAAAGTAAGACGGGTCCTACTGCGCGGACAGCCTGCTTAGGGTCGGCGGATTCATTTTTCGAGACCTCCTTTCCCTTGATTGTCTTCAAGGTGGGCCCGAATATCGCGTTTGTCAAATCACATCCGAAAGAATTTTTAAGCCACCCGTGCCGGCCTCTCCGGATAGCG
>Ga0070729_10003304_pt1 | contig 19027 bp, 17 predicted proteins | sample tdDd472_FD_66725 | JGI IMG/M metagenome (GOLD analysis project Ga0070729, IMG submission 66725) | Marine sediment microbial communities from the Atlantic coast under amendment with organic carbon and nitrate - tdDd47.2 | ecosystem: Environmental > Aquatic > Marine > Coastal > Sediment | place... | reverse complement strand
AAATCCATCAACGGCGGTAATATCAGGAATACTAACACCTTGACTGGTACCAGCAATATGTCCTTCGCGTAAAGACATTCCGGGGAAAACATGAAATGCTTTACCCAGTGAATAAAGGGTAGTATCTGTATTAGCCTGTATAAAAAACCATGATCTTTCGTAACTTGTAGGATCGATCAGAACTATTTTATCACCGGCATTATAAACCTGTGCTTCGAAATCAGCCGGTTCAAATATTTCGGCACCGGCATCTGGAGCATCACCATCGTTATCAATACCATCAAACGGGTTGCCCGGTGATTCAAGGAATGCATAACCAACGTAGCCTACTTCCTGACCACGGTTACCCGAACCATCACTATCCCAAGAATAGGTGATCCAATCCTGTGAGTCAAAGAAACCAAGGTCGTCACCGCTATCACCGTCACCGCCTGCAAGCGTACCTACAATGGTTCCGAAGTTAGCTTTTTTAAAAGTATAAGTACCTTCATTTTTAATATCATACAGCCAGAAAATTACATCCTCTGCAAGAAATGATGACCACTGGAAACCTCTCTGGCGTAACTGAAGCCCCATACCATGTCTTTTAAGGTTCGTGGTATCAGGAATAAACCCGCCAATAACATCATTATTAGCGTCGATGATATTAAACTCATCATCCGACTGGTCGAAAGCAACAAAATAACTTTCCTGATCAGCGTTAATTATACCGCGGCCAAAATACCCCCACCATTCGGTGTTACCCTGATCATCAACATAATTAGGTACCTCGGGGAAGCCACCGGGATCAGCCCAGCCGCCAATTGGCCATGAATCCGGCAAATGGCTCATTGCAACAGATTCACCGTTTGGATTAATAAATCCCGGGATAGGGTTCCATCCCCAGAAGTATCCAAATACCGGGTGTTTTTCAAGACTCTGCCTGTTCCTCGGGCCTCTTGATATAATCACTGATTGATTAGTATCACCCAATGCAGTAGTGAATTCAACACCAATCAAGGGTACGAGATCACCGATATAATTGTTACCCGAACCGAGGGGCCATTCACCCCTGATATCTGTACCAACATTAAAACCGGCTATCTGTCCGTCATTGTAAAAAGATATACCAACACGGTTACCGGTATGGTATCCAATTCGTCGTAAACTTTGGTCTACTCCGAACTGTGCTTCCATTATTCCGGCTCCGAAGAACAGAAATAATATTATTAAACTTAAAAACTTATTTTTCATAATTATTTCCCGTATATATTTAGAAATTATAGGAAACTCCTATCTCAACCCTTCTCGGTTCAGAGAAGAAGCCGGGATCGGTATAGAGATCGTCCAAAGTATTATTATATAAAACCGGGTCAACTTTCTCGGCGTCGTATTTAGCAAAGGTAAAGTAAGGATCGCCCGTATCGCCATAAACATTTGTCGGGTTTTCAAAATCAAGAAGATTGAAGATTTTCATAAATATCGAAAACTGCTCACCCGCAATTTCAATTTCTTTATAAGCACGTAAATCTATATTAAATAAACTAGGCTTCCTGTCGCTGTTTCTTGGAAACGCGTTCTGGGTCACCCTTGTATTTTTATTTACAGAAGGTGTGTATGGCTGACCTGAGTAATAATTCCCGATTAAAGAAAAGCCATAATCACCGGGAACAGTATATGCAACTGCAATATTAAGAGTATGCGACTGGTCCCAGTCAAGCGGAGCGATAAAAGTTTCCGGTAGTGCACCACCTGCAACAGCGTTTCTGGCATCTGCCGGGTTGGAAGCGTTACCTTTCGTTATCGAGAAGGTATAATCAAGATTAAGTGCTAACCCACGCGAGAACCTCTGAGCCATCTTGATAATAAATCCACGTGAAAACCCGAAGTCAGAATTCGCATAACGGCTGTATGTGGCTGTTTTTCCAAAGACTTCAATTTCATCAGCCTGGGTTCCTGTAAGATTCCTGAAATCCTCAAAAAATACGGTGAAATCAAGGGCAATATTTTCGCTAACCTGCTGCTGAAGCCCAATTTCACCCTTCACGGTTTTTTGTGGTTCTAGGTCTGCGTTTCCAACAATTCCCTGGTTACCTGAACCTACGCCCAATTCAAAATCGGGGTTTGTGTAAAGTAATTCATAACGCGGGAGCTGGAAAAAATGCCCGTATGAAAAGTGTATTACACCGGCATCTGAAATTGGGAACGCCAAGCCTAAACGGGGACTCAACTGATATTTTAATGAAGCATCTTTGTACCAGTAAGCTTCCCTGTCGGCAACTGTTTTGCTCGCTTCGCCAGCATCCTGAACACCGTTGTTGTTGTTATCAAAATACTGATTCGATGGTTTGAGCGGATTATTGATGTTTGGATCGGTCGGGTCTGATAAAATCACTCCATTCGGGTCGAAAACATCAAAACGTACACCTGCATTAAATATTAAGCTGAATGCTTCAAATTTTGCCTGAACATAACCGGCAGCTTCCGAAGGTTTCCTGAGATACATGTCATTATCCTGGGTACTTAAAGGCGGAACCATTACACTAAAAGGTGTAACTTCTATATTGTTCGCGTCAATAAGGGGAACCAGATTTATATTATGATAAAAAATCTCATGACGTTTATATTCACCACCAAATTGAATATTCACTTCCTGCGTAAACTGTGTTGACCAATCCAGCTTGGCAACATAAGTGCTGGAATTTCTTTCAAACCTGTTTGTATTAGTACCACCAATATTGAATGAATAAGGGGGTGTTCTTCTCAAACGGTTATCAATGTACTTTGTACTGCCATCACTATTATATAAATCTTCATAAAGGTAATGATGATATTCTTTAAAATAATAACTTAAACTAAGTGTATAAAAACTATTGTTTGCTACAGCATGGTTGAGTGTAAGAATGTTGGTGTTAGAATTTTGAAAGCGGTCAAGGTTATTATCGGGGGTAAGGCGGTTACTATGCTCATAATTTTTGTAATTCCTGCTTTCCAGGATATAATTATAACTTAAATTCATGCCGGGAATTACCCTGTATGTTAATTTCCCCTGCCCGAAAATCCTCTGGCTTGGGTTCATTGGCACGTAAGCGCTGTCACCATTTTGGATAATATTATATTCGGTACCGGCAGGAGTTCTCACTTCTTGTGCAAGATCGCTCACAAGGAAATCCCTTCTCCCGTAAAAGTAGCCTTGGTTATAATAATAACGGCTGTTTACGAAAAAGAATAGATTATCCCTTATTACAGGACCGCTTAAACTGGCTTCAATATTGTGAATTGCAACCGGATTGATATCGTCAATATTCCAGTAAACGTCACTGTTACCGGAAGCATAGTCACCAACGTAGCCTGAAAGAGACCCGTTGAAATCATTATTACCATCTTTGGTAACAAGGTTAACTATACCGGAAAGAGCCTGACCGTATTCCGCGTTAAATGCACCGGAAATCACCTGCATTTCCTGAACGGCACTTGTATTAACATCCACAACCGTGCCTCCGTCGTATGCATCCGTTACCGGAACACCATCAATCTGGTAACCTATTTGTCCTGAACGACCTCCACGCACGTGTATGTCGCCTCCCGAAGAAACAACAATACCAGCCTGAAGTGAAAGTACGTCACCAATTTCTGTAACCGGTAACTCACTTATCATCTCGTCGCCTACAACAGCCGTGGTTGAGGTCTGGTCTTTCTGAACCATCGGCTTTTCGGCGGTTACCACAACTTCTTCACCTAGTTCAATTGATTGGTCGGCGAGAAGAAAATCAATTTTTGTAGTAAGGTCGATATTAACCTTCACATTTTGATACAATTTAGATTGGTACCCGATTGCAGATGCTTTCACATCATAACTACCGGGGGGAATATTAATAATGGAATAGTAGCCGTCAATATCCGTTGCAGCCCCGAGATTAGAGCCAACAATGATAACGTTTACAAAGGGTAAAGGCTCACCGGTGGTCTGGTCTGTTACCCGACCGGCAATCTTTCCCGTTGTCCCTACTCCAAAGGTACTACTGGAAAAGAGAACGAGTAATATAAGAGTAAGAAATCTTATAAGTTGTTTCATAAATACCTCGCTTGAGGGTTCGTGTTGATGATTTATTTTTTGTAAAAAAATATTGCTCAAATATATATTAGAGTTAAATTAATAATTCTGGCAAAAAAATAAAAAAAAAAGTTGAATAATTGGTATATTTACTCTTTAAAAATTGGTTTAACCGTAATTTCTAAGTTGTTGAGCTAAAATAATTTAAAGAACTAAGGCACACCACATATGGATTTAAAATCTTCTGCAAAAAAACGGATATCGGAACTTAAAAAATCAGCAGAAGCAAATGGTTTATTCTGTTCGAATATAATCTTAAAAAATTATAACTTCGAGTTTACAGCTTCAGACAATTCAGACAGCTTGAAAATTCTACTCTACTTCGGTAAAAAAGGGCTCAAAACAGTAGTACAGGGGAAACAGGAAAGCCGTTTATACGAAAATGTACTGGCAACTACCGGTTTACAACAAGAACTTTTTCCTACACCCAATAATGAGCCCAACCAACTCTCCTTTTCAGAATATATCGGCTCTGACGAAAGTGGGAAAGGCGACTTTTTTGGTCCACTGGTAACTGCCGCATTTTATTGTGACAAAGATACAGAAAAAGAAATTAATGCGCTTGGTGTTAAAGACAGCAAAACTCTTTCCGAGATGCAGATTGGAAGAATTGCATACTTGCTCGAACGCGATTTTTCGGGTTATTGCGCTATTTCTGTTTTATTACCCGAAGTTTATAATAACATCTATAAATTAATCCCCAACATTAATACAATCCTTTCTAATGAACATTCTAAAGTTATTCAAAAATTATTCGATAAAGTTGGTAAGAAAGATGTTATTATAGATCAATTTTCGGTACGGACGGAAAAGATGAAACAAACACTCGGGGGAAACCTTAACTTTACAACTAAAGCTGAAAGATATCCGGCAGTTGCCGCAGCTTCTATTCTCGCGAGAAATAAATTTAACGAGTGGTTTGAGCACGACCCCGCTATTTCTCTGGCTCTTCCAAAGGGTGCTTCAAAACAGGTTGAAAATCATGCAAGAGAAATAAAAAAAACGTTCGGCTTGGATATCTTTGATGAGATCGCTAAAATTCATTTCAGTACATACAATAAAATTCAATAATTAATACGGGTATTTTTTTATGCAATCTCGCAACAAAGATATTAAACGTATCGGTATCCTTACCGGTGGCGGCGATTGCCCGGGGCTAAACGCGGTTATACGTGGTGTTACTAAACCCGCTCACGACCAGGGTCTTACTGTTTTGGGTATCCAGGATGGTTTTGAAGGACTCGTGGAAGGTAAAGCGGTTCAACTTTATAACAAAGATGTTTCGGGAATTCTTGCAACCGGGGGAACCATCCTGGGCTCCTCCAACAAAGGCGATCCTTTTCACTGGCCTACCAAGGTGGGAAAAGAAATTCAAATAATCGACCGGGGCGAAGACGCTCTTCATAATTATAACGGCTGGAACCTTGATGCTCTTATTGCTATCGGCGGCGATGGCACCATGCACATTTCCAAAAAACTTGCTGAAATGGGGATGAACATTGTTGGGGTACCAAAAACTATTGATAACGACTTGGAAGCCACAGACCAAACTTTCGGACATGACTCTGCCGTTTATGTTGTCAGCGAGGCTCTTGACAGGCTTCATACCACCGCTTCAGCTCACCATCGCGTGATGGTAATTGAGGTAATGGGGCGGTATGCCGGGTGGATTGCACTAAATGGCGGCTTAGCCGGGGGTGCTGATATTATCCTCCTGCCGGAAATTCCTTTCAGCTGGGAACATATTTACGATAAAGTTATTGAGCGCAACATGATGGGTAAACGTTTTAGCATCGTGGCTGTTGCAGAAGGTGCCAAACCCATGGATGGTGAAATGGTTGTTAGAGCAACGGATATTAAACGTACTGATCCTATCCAGCTTGGGGGTATTGCAGAATTAGTTGCTAAAAATATAAGCGACAACACCGGTCTGGAAACCCGCTATACTGTTTTGGGTCACTTACAAAGAGGCGGAAGCCCTACTCCGTTTGACAGAATTCTTTCAACTAAATTTGGCACTTATGCCATTGGAATGGCAATACGGAAAGAATTTGGAAGAATGGCTGCTCTAAGAAGCGGTGAAATTACCAGTGTGACAATAGAAGACGCAATTAAGACTCAAAAATTGGTTACAAAGGAAACACAGGCTTTACTTGCTGCAAAGGCAGTGGGTGTAAGCTTTGGAACTGAAGATTATTAGAAATTAACTTACTTTTCCCGGTAAGTTAAACTAACATCTTGCCCCGCTTTAATTTAGGCGGGGCTTTTTTACTTATCCGGTACTCTTTAGAACAATTTTTTAATCAACAAGAACAATATTCTGTTTGAATACATACCTTTCGGAGAAAATCACTTTGTATTAATTTAATATTTTTTAATTTAAAGTATATAATTCTACTCTTTTATGTTCATGCAACCCATTCAACTTTTGCAAAATATTTTGCCGGAGTAATAATGAAAGCAAGTGATTTTAACCTCCTCAACAACCTTAACTTTGACCATGGTACGGGGATTACAACATTTAAGGATTCAAGACTTGTTCTGATGGATGCGAACTCCTTTGGCATGCTCAGACAAATGCTGATAGATACGATGGGGATAGATAGGGCTAAAAATTTACTCCTTAAATTTGGGTATAAAAACGGGTACTCGGATTTTGTACAGATGAAAACTAATTATACCTTTGAATCGGAACTTGAATTACTGGCTTCCGGCCCTGTTATCCACACGTGGGAAGGTATGGTGCATGCAGCACCTACTAAAATAATATTTGATCGCGAGAATGGTGATTTTTTCTTCACGGGAGTATGGAGCAACTCTTACGAAGCTGAACAGCATCTTTCATTCAACGAATTTTCCGAAAAACCCGTGTGCTGGACCCTCATGGGATATGCTTCCGGATGGTGTACAGCTTTTTTCGGAAGTCCGCTGGTTGCAATTGAACCTAAATGTGCCGGCAAAGGGGATGAACGATGTGAGTGGAAAATCCAACCCCCTGATAAATGGGGCAATGAAGCAACAGAATATATTTCAGCCTTTGAGGAGTTCTGGAAGTAAATTTAGCTGCTTATCAAATTGAAAAATGTTTCAGGTAAAGATAAACCATCGGGGCTGTAAACAAAAGTGAATCAAACCTGTCAAGAATACCGCCGTGACCAGGGATAATATTTGATGAGTCTTTAACCCCTGCATCACGTTTTAATAAACTTTCCGCTAAATCACCAGTCTGCCCGAAAATTCCTACAATCAATCCGATAATCACAGCATCTTTCAGAGGTAATATTTCTAAAAGAAGATATTTCATTACAATCATGGCAACTACGGAAAATATAAAACCGGCAATCGCGCCTTCCCAGCTTTTTTTAGGACTCACCCTCGGGAAAAGCTTGTGTTTTCCAATTGCACTCCCTACGAAAAATGCTGCCGAATCACATGCCCAAATTGTTGCCAGAAGTGATATGATTAGAAATCCACCTGTATCGTACATGGCAGAGTTATTCCTGTAAAGCTCCCGTATAAGCAAAACTGTTCCGGGCAAAACGCCAGCATAAAACACACCGAGCAGCGTGGCGCCCATGTTATTTAACGCCGAATTTTTATTCCTGAAAATCTCGTAAAACAAGAGAGAAACAATAAAAACAAGCGTTAAATCTTCGAGTGGAAATAGATTAAAAAATAATGTTGTCATCAGTGCAATAACTGCGGTATAACCAAGTGGTAAATTTGGCGAATTATTTTTTGCTTTGCTTAAAAGGTTAAATTCATAATATCCTGTAACAGCGATTAAGGTAGTAAAACCCCAAAAATAAATTCCGCCGATGTAGCAAATAAAAATCACCAAAGGTATCGCGATAACGGAAACAATCACCCGCACCGCAGTATTGCCTAATGCCATATATTAATTTTCTTTGTTATAAATATCTTCAATTATCTGTGCTGCATCTTCTGCATCACTTTTTTTCACGAGAATTTTAATAATCGCGAGGTCTCCAACCGCCGGATAACTTCTATCCTTCTGCCCCAGAACCAAAGTTTCAATTTCGGCGCCTTCGAGATTAGCCTTCACCATATTGGCTTCATATTCCTCACTGAAGGTTTTTATTATCACCCAGTCATCAGGATGAACGAGATCCCCTTCAAAATCTTCAATAGCAATAAGATTGCTTCCACAATCAGCACATTTTGTTATGCCGTCAACATATTCGTATTCGCATTTAGGACAAATCATCTGAACCTCCTTTGAGTTTGTGATAGTTTTTGTTCACGATGTAAAGGAAGAATATAAAAAATAATGATAACAATACTACATTAATTACAGAGTACAATATGTCACCCGGTGGAACAGCACTGGCATCAAGCAATTCTGTATCCCCAATTATATAAAATACAACAACTGTTACAAAATTATTAATGAAATGAAGTATCATCGGGATAACGATTGATTCACTCTTGTATGCTGTAAAACCAATATAAACTCCAAATATAACAAGGGCCATCAGACCATAAGGACTAAAATGATACAACCCGAAAAAAACACCTGTTAAAATTATTGCCCATTTCGGTTTCGTTGAAAACTCGAGACTATGTTGTATAAACCCGCGGAATAGTAACTCTTCACAAATTGCTGGCGTAACGGCTATTACAAAAATAACCCATGAAAGTTCGAAAATATTTGCTGCGCTTATCAAACGGAGATAAGTTCCCTCCAATGAGGTATTTAACTGATCAAAAACTGCCTTAAATGAATTAAAAACAGAACTGGCTGATGCTAAATACTCAAGAACGTAATTCTGTACAGCTATCAACTCCTGCATTAATGGTATCAGAATAGCCATCCCCCCCGCAAAGACAAGCACCTCTAATAACCGGGGCATTTTAAAACGAAGAATATTTGGTATGTCGCGATATATTGCCTGCGACAAAACCAGAGTAGGTACCAATATAAAAATAAACTGCCCTATGGTGGTCATGATCCTGAATCCGTTGGTAGGGGCTGTATTTAAATCAAAACCAAATATTGCAAGTGTTATCAAGCCGCCTACAATCTGGTATGTAAAAAAAACAAATACTAGTCCTATTATCGCAGCACCAACCGGATTTAAAATAGGAATGTATTTACTCTCGGGATCATAAGGGTTATAGGACATAAATTTTCCGAATATTCAATACCAGATAAAAACAAATTTTTGCCAATAATACAACTAATTAAAATTTAAGCAAAAATATTTATTTTTTGGAAAGAAAATCACCTGCTAAACCTTCGTAACTTGAAAGTTCTGCGGTAATCGAGCCGATTATTACTTTTGTGCTAACCTTAACCGGAACTTTCAGATCATCATTTGTCAGCCAAATCATAATACTACCTTCACTTTTGAACAATCCACCCTCAACAACCAGCGGTTCAACAATAATACATTCGAATTTGCCCGCGTCAACCGAAACGGTTTCTTTGCCCCGGTAAACCACATCAAGCGGATTTACTTTACCATTGAAAAAGTTTTGAAGCCTTACTTTATCACCAACCTTTTTATCAGAAAAATCAATGGTTCTTATATAATAAAACGCTGAAATAATATCGTGCACATCATCCGGGATATCGTAAGTTCCATTCGAAGTTTTAGCTACATTCCTTCTCTGATCAAAAAAAGCGGAATAATCTTTAGAAAAACTTCCCTCGCGGATATGTTGTTCAAATCTCCATGGGAAAATCCCTTTCGTATCAACATATGTTTCATATCTATCGCGAACGGTAAAAAAAGCGTCAAATGTAGGAACCGAGTTTACCCTGAAAGTAATATGATAAGCCTCTCTTCCGGATATTTTTTTTATTTTTGGTACGGCAAGCTCTGCCACTCCGGCAGTAACAAAACCGTATTTTACGTTAAATACTAGTCTTTCACCTTCTTTAAAGGCTTTGTTTTCCAATTCTCTAAACTCTGTAGTTTGAGCAAATGAAACACTACTTGCAATTAAAATAGCCGCTAAAATCATAATCTTTTTCATAATCACCTCAATCTTTTCCGGAAAAAATCTCTTTTACTGCATTGGCAACTTTTTCCGGCTTGATACTGCTCATACAATTTAACTCTTCACACTGTTTCCGGGTACAATTTGAACACCCTGTTTCCGGTTCAAAAACGATTCTCTTATTTGTATATGGTCCCCAACGGGTAACTGAACATGAAGGAATTCTTGGGTAAAACCCGATCACCCACTTGTTCAAAGCCGCCGCAATGTGAATGGGACCCGTGCTGTTGGCGACTAAAAGTTCGCTTTTATCTATCAGGGCGGTAAGTTCTTCGAGAGTTAACAAACCAGCAAGATTAAAAACATTTTCACCAACAATCAGCTTTTGACAAATTTCAAATTCATTCAAAGAACCGGTAATTACTATATCTATGTTCAAGTCCCGTGCCAAGATATATACCAGCTCCTTAAAATGCTCTAAAGGCCAGTCAACAGCGCTGCCATGACTCCCCGGATGTATTATAAGGTATTTTTTAAGATTACCTATCCCTTTTTCATCGAGCACATTTTTTACTTTATTTGCTGCTTCAACACCGGGCTGTATAGAAAAGTCTACACTATTGGGTTCAGGAGTGTAATTTATACCTAAATGTGAAAGAAGTTTAATATTAAGATCAAGCTCATGTGAGGTGCCGTATTTTCTGTGCTCATAAACTTTTTTGTTAAACAAAAAAGAATACCACCTGTATCCTGTACCGATACGTGTTTTTATTCCTGCTTTGAACAGGGACCAGACCATACCTGCCCGGGGGTAAACCGTAACGGCAACATCAAAGTTTTTACTACGCAATGTTTTAGTAAGACGCGAATAATCAGGTGCTCCATTTATTTCAGGGAGTAAAATTATATCGTCAACGTACTTGTTGAGGGCTACAATGTTTCTGGTGTAGTTTTTTACCAGAAATGTAACCTTTGCTCCCGGAATTGCCTTTTTAATTATCCCTGCAATGGGGAGCGTGAGGACTACATCACCAATCTTATCGGTCCTAACAATTAGTATGTTGTTCTTTTCGCTCATTTTCTGGAAACGTACGGATTGTCTTTTATATAAAAACGCCAGGGCAATTCTTTGGCTTTGGAGATACCTATACGCGTGGTCTGAATAATTTCAAAATTTTCGGGGGAGCTAGCTTCGGTAAGGAATATTTCGTCTTTCAGAAGATCAGTACCATTATCCTTTTTAACTATATTCAATGCTTTACACAATTTACCCGGTCCATTGGTAAGATTCATCTTATCCTTTTCTGAATATTCACTCCTGCCATACCTGTTTAAAACCATATCATCAAGACCGGTCAATGGTTCAATCGCTCTTATAAGAACTGCCGTACCGTGATCCTTGTTGCCTGTTACAATGTTGCAGCAAAAGTGAACTCCGTATGAAAGGTAAACATATAAATAGCCTCCCTCTTTAAACATTACTTCATTCCTTTTGGTTTTACCATTAAATGTGTGAGCAGATTCGTCTGTGGCGCCATCATACGCTTCTACTTCCACAATTTTACCGGCAAGAAAAGCTTTACCACTTTTTTTTACCAGAATTTTACCCAGTAAAGCCGGGGCAATTTGCAAAAGTGGTGATGTGTAAAAATTTCTATTTAATTTGGGAGGGAAATTCATCTTTTTAAAAATGCCGTTTATTTAGAATCATGCATTTTTTTTTCGATTTCTTCAATTTTACCCTCGTAGAAGGAAGTTCTATCCGGTGTTTTTTGTATTAACAGTCTGTAAATTTCAAGAGCTTCGTTATAATGCCCCTGGCTGTAGTGAATATTGGCAAGAGTTTCAGAAATTATTTTATTATTTGGTGAGGCAGCAGTTTTTTTTGTTGTTTCACCAATACTTTTTTTATCGAACAGGGCTTCCCCAAACTCACTAATAATTGAATGTAGTTCGTTCTCGTTGTAACTTTTTACCGCCTTCGCGGGTTTTTCTTCATTTTTTATAGTATTGGATTCGGCAACTATTTCATCACCTGAATAGGAAGAGTAGAATGAGTACGTATCATTATTATTTAAAATTGAATTACCTTTGGCAGCCATCTTTTCTGCCATTTCATTATCACCCAATTTCGCATAAAGAATAGAATAAACAAAAAAAGGAGTTGCATAATCAGGAAAATTTTTAATCCCTTTATCCAATACTTCTTTTGCATTCTCAAATTCACCAGCATCTACCATTTTTTTTGCAACACGGGCAAAAAGGGCTGAATTATTATTATACTCGTATATTAGCGAAATCAGGTCGATATTTGTGGACATCAATTCTACCGTTTGTTCATCCTGTTGAAATAAGTATGTTTAAAAGATAATAAAGAAACAAACGAAAATCCGAGAAAAAACATTAGCTGAAACGGCAGAGCCGCAAATTCAAGAAAATATATCGAGGCAATCACACCAATCAGGCAATAAATAGCAAGGAGCAGCTCAACAAATGCAGATGCATCAACTTTAACTCCTTTAAGATACTTGTTCATATTAATTGAATCTGATTTCTTTTCTACCTTAAATTTAGGAGTGCGCACGAATTCACTCTTCTTGTTCATTAGCCCTTCAATCACAGCACGCGAATTATTTAGCGCAAATCCCATGCTCCCGGCCATGAACAGTGGGAACAATACCATACGCTTGCGCCAATCTGAATGAACCTCTTTCTGCGCATAAAGATACATTAAAAATGAGCTTATAAATCCCAGAACAAATATTGCCATCACGTTAAAGAAAAAGTCATACGGGCCCGCATTTTTAATAAAAATCAGGGGAACATTTAATATTCCGGCAAGGAGAATAAACGGAAAGACAAGATTATTGGAAAGGTGAAAAGTAGACTGCAACTTTATTCTCATCGGAATTTTAGATTTCCATACAAGAGGGAGTATTTTCTTCATGGTTTCAATAGCACCCTTGGTCCACCTGAACTGTTGCGCCTTGAGAGCATTCATTTCCGAAGGAAGTTCTGCCGGAGTGGTAATATCACGAAGGTAGATAAATTTCCATCCTTTTAGCTGTGCACGGTAACTGAGGTCAAGATCTTCGGTTATTGTATCGTCCTGCCAATTACCGGCATCTTCAATACATTCTTTACGCCAAACACCACCGGTGCCGTTAAAATTAATAAAAAATCCGGCTTTATTTCGCACACTCTGTTCAATAACAAAATGGCCGTTAAGCGCCATTGCCTGAACTTTAGTCAGTAAAGAATAACTTTCGTTAAGATGTTCCCACCTGCTCTGAACCATCCCAATTTTGCTGTGATAAAAATGAGGAAGTGTTTGAATTAAAAAATCCTCATTGGGAATAAAATCTGCATCAAAAATTGCGATAAAATCACCCGATGCCGTTAACAACCCTTCCTTGAGTGCCCCGGCTTTGTAACCTACTCGATTTTCACGCCGGATCTGTTTTATATCAAACCCTTCACTTTTTTTTGCAGCAACAACTCTCTCTACCAGTTCAACTGTTTCATCCGTTGAATCATCAAGCACCTGTATTTCCAGAAGGTGCTTTGGATATTCAATCTTGCATACCGCATCTATCAACCTTTCCACAACATAAAGCTCATTGTACAGGGGAAGCTGAATGGTTACTTTCCGTTCCATCAAAAAATCTTTTGATGAGGTCATATCATTATTATAATATTTTCGAAGATAGTAAATCATCACGAAGCCGTGGCTCGCGAAAAACATTAGTACTGTCAACGAAAGTATGTATGATATCAGAATAATTTGATCTAATACCATGATTATTAGTCTCCGTTAAAATCTTACCAGTTAGAAACAACGCCGATGAGGATATCTTCGGTAATTTGTTCAATTGCCTGTTCAATTGCCTGTTTGCGGGAGGCAACAACATCACCGTCGTTAGTGTATTGTCCGAAATTGCTAAAGTTTTTATCAAAAAATACCTTTTTCATCACCAGGTCTTTATAAACAACCTTGGCAGAAATGGTAATTTTACGGGCATTAATCTGCTCATTACCCGAAATAATTGCCGGCTGGTCGTTAATAGAAGTGATGGTACACTCCAGCAGCGCATCCGCGTTATCGCGATCAGTTATCTGCAATGTATTATCTTCAAGAAATTTGGTTTGCAGCGCCGTTGTAAACAAATCGCTTAATTCCGCTTCACCAAAACCCGTTCTATCCTGAGCAATGGGGATGGCAATTGTTGATATATGCGGCGGCACGGAAGCTCCTGTAAAAGAGTAGGAGCATGCTGAAAGGATAAATACCGCAGCAGGGATAATTAAATAATTTTTAAATTTACTGAATGTCATAATCTTTAATTTTTCTGTAGAGAGTTCGTTCTCCTATGCCCAATAATCGGGCAGCTTTGCGTTTATTACCTCGAGCAAAACGGAGCGCGTTAACAATAGCTTCTTTTTCCATGACCGAGAGAGGAACAACCTCATTAACACCGTAATCATGCTTGTGTTCAACACTTTGATTCGTGACGGCCATGGTTTTAAGTTCTATCAAATCTTTTTTAATTTCTATAAGAGCACGGTAAATCATTTCCCGATCAAGCGCATCAGGTGATTTTCTTAAATGTACCGGGAGAAATTTATTAGCTTCATCAATTTTTGAATCACTTAACAACATCTGGAATGAAGCATCATCAAGCACACCTGTCCGACTTAAAGCCGCTGCAGTTTCAATCGTGTTTTTTAATTCTCTCACATTCCCGGGCCAAGGGTAATTTACCAGGATCTCAATCGCAGAATGTGAAATCGATAATGTGGGAAAATTGTTTTCCCGCGAATATTGGTCCAGGAAAAAGTAAATGAGGGCAGTAATATCTTCTTTTCGCTCCCGCAGCGGAGGGATATTTAACGTAACCGCCTTTAGCCTGAAATATAAATCATTCCTGAACTTTTTGGTATTTACTTCATCTTTTAAATCTTTATTTGTAGCCGCGATTATTCTGATATTAACTTTGTGAACCTTTTCACCACCAATTCTCATGAACTCGCGGGTCTCAAGAACCCGCAAAAATTTCACCTGTGTTGTGAGGGGCATTTCGCCTATTTCATCAAGGAAAAGAGTTCCGCCATCCGCGATCTCAAAATAACCCTTACGACTATCGGTTGCGCCGGTAAAGGATCCCTTTTCATGACCAAAAAGCTCACTTTCCAAAATTCCTTCGGGAATCGCACCGCAATTCACGCTAACGAGTCGGTTATCCTTTCGGTTACTTGCCTCATGGATAGCCCGGGCAAACACTTCCTTACCGGTTCCGCTTTCACCTTGTATAAGAACAGATATATCAGATAACGCCACCTGCAATACAATATCAACAAGATCGCGTATCTCTTTGGATTTGCCTATTATCCCGTGTTTTTCCTGAAATTCGCGTACTGTCATCTTAGGTTGCTTATTAGAAAAAATTGCTTAAACTAAAATAATACAAAAAAAATTGAAAAGATAAACTATTATTTTCAGCTAATTTTTAGAGAGGTATGATGAGTTGATCAACAGCCATAATAATTTTACCATGATATTTTTTCCCGGCGGTATCAATAAAATGTTCTATAATTGGTAAGGTATCTTCATCATAGTGAGTGAGGAATAGTTTTTCCGCACCGGAAATAATCCATTCATCCAAAACATCCTGCAATTCAACATGCGCGCACTCCGAGATAAATATTCCCGGTTTTTTCGCCCCGTATAATTTAAGATCATTATTGCTGCCAATATCAGATGTGTAAAATATTTCAGCATTTCCCACTGTAAAATACAGGCTGCCGGAATAGAACGGGATTTCATTTTTCGCCCTGGCCAGATTTTTCGGACTTACATGGCTGTTTTGTATAATAGAAAAATTGAAGTTGGTTCCAATCTTATTGTATTCTTTGTCTGTAATAGGGATAATTTCAAATGGATATCCAAAGTTTTCCTCGAACAAGTATGTCATTTCAAGGTAAAATTGAAGATTATTTTCAAGAATTTCAGGAGTGTAAATTTTTAGAGATATTTCTCTTCCGGCAATCTTCATCTGTGTAAGCAATGGGGCGATACCACTAACATGATCCGCGTGAAAATGCGTGAGAATAATATCAGTAATATCCGTGAACTCGTATCCGGCATTCAGAATTGCTTTACAAACCGAATCACCGGCGTCAATAAGGATTACTCTATCACGAGAAGATATAATAAACGAACTGTGAAATCTATCCTTTGAAGTAATCCCTGATGAAGTGCCAATAAACTGAAGCTGTGTCTCAGTTTTATTTTTCAACAACACGCCCCTTTAATTTGTGACGGGCGAGCAGGTACTGGATAATTACATCCCCCTCTTCTTCAGTTTTCAGATTGCCAATGGTAACAACATTCAGTAAAGAACCACCAACATTTTTCTGAAATATTTCACAAGGATAACCATCTTTTTCAATCTTCTTCACCAGATCCCCGGCATTTGCGGCGTTAAGAAATGCACCTGCCTGTACGGTATATTTTGATGCCGCATAAGCTGCTCTTTGTTCAAATACCGGTTCACTTTCTTTTACTACCGGCGGCGGCGGGGGAGGTGGTGTATAAACCTGCTTCTGCTCGGGTCCATTATCTTCTATCTCATCCGGTATTTTCCTGTCAGCGAATGCGATATACGGCGAAGCCGGATACTCTTTTTTAAGTTTACTTAAATATTCGCTTGCTTTATTATAAATACCAAGTGAATAATAATATGAAAAAACCCGATACAAGGCCGCATCTGCATAGGGGTTTTCCGGATGCTGAATATAAAACTGCTCGTAGCGAGTAAGAGCTTCATCACCGTTTTCTGTAAGAACTGCCTGCAAAAAACGAATGTTAACCGAACCCGGATTTTCTTTCTGAAGAGAAGGGAGTTTCTCTCTAATTTCTTCAGCTTTGCCGGCTTCGATATCCTTTAGATACGATACGATATTTAAATCCTGCGCGGAAATAAATCCGCACACGAAAATCATTAAAAACAATACTCTCTTTATCATTTTACCTACGCGGTAAGTTGTACTTCTTTTTTTGAACCACTCATTATCTCAAGGATATCCCCGAACAATGTTGCCGAAGTAGCACGGGTTATTCTTATACGGACGTAATCACCGGGCTTTAAATTATCCTGATTAGGGATAATGGCAATTTTGTTAGTATCGGTTCTGCCCGAGAGAAATTCTTTAGATTTTTTACTAAATCCTTCAACCAGAACAACTTCTTCATTACCGATATTTGCCTGATTTATCTCGGCTGATATTTTTTGCTGAAGATCAATTATTTCTGTTAATCTCCGGGTTTTAACTTCTTCAGGAACATCATCCCCCATCTTATAGGCTTTGGTTCCTTCACGAGGTGAATATTTGAACATGAAAGCACCGTCATAACGCACCTTGCTCATTATATCAAGGGTCTTCTGGTGGTCTTCATCAGTCTCAGTAGGGAAACCTGCAATGATATCAGTAGAAAAACTTACACCCGGCATAAGTTTACGGGCTTTGTCAATCAAGGTAAGATAATGTTCGATGGTGTAAGTTCTGTTCATCAATTCCAGTACACGGTTTGACCCCGATTGGACCGGAAGATGAATATATTTACAAATATTATCATGTTCAGCCATTGTTTCAAGTAGCTTATCACTTAAATCCTGTGGATGTGAAGTAGTGTAGCGAATTCTTAACAATGGATCAACTTTAGCTGCTGCTGCAAGTAAATCGGCAAAATCTCTGCCATTATCGATATACGAGTTCACGTTCTGACCTAAAAGTGTTACTTCTCTGAAGCCCCGTGCGGAAAGTTGTTTAACCTCTTCCACAATCGATTCAAGATTCCTGCTTCGTTCCCTGCCCCTTGTAAATGGCACCACGCAGAATGTACAAAATTTATCACACCCGCGCATGACGGAAATCCAGGCATTCAAGCCATCTTCCCTGTATGGAAGGATATCATCATAAGTTTCAGTGCGGGAAAGTTTAACGCCTATACCTTTTTCTCCTGCAAAAGCTTCATCGATAAATTCCGGAAGACGACGGTATTCATCCGGACCAACAACTATATCAACCATCTTTTTATCTTCGATTAGGTCTTTACGCAGTCTTTCTGCCATGCAGCCGAGTATCCCGATCACAGTATCAGGACGCGTTTCCTTATGTGTTTTAATATTCCCCAGTCTGCCGTAAATTCTTTGTTCGGCATTGTCCCTGATGCTGCAAGTATTTAAGAAAATAACATTCGCTTCATCTATATTTTCTGTAAGATTATAACCTTTATTTTTCAAAATTCCCATTACAACTTCGGTATCAGCGAAGTTCATCTGGCACCCGTACGTTTCTATATACACTTTATTCTTACTCATAAACCAATCTTTCTTTTACATTCAACAAATAATATTAAACGTCCAAAAATAATAAAAGTTTAAGGAAAATACATCTATTTGTTAGTTGATGCACTATAATAATTTAAGGACAAATTTAAAAGTGTACCAAGTTCTGTGAGGATATTGCAAACAACAGTAATGTAACACTTTCTGATTCTCACCCGTTGGCAGGATAATATGAACCTCCTATTTGTATTGCTCGCTGACTCGTGCAACGTAGTATTAGCGGGCATCTCGTTTTTTGTTATGCAGGGTTGTGTCGTTTTGCTTTTCTTTGTGTAGCCTGCTTCGGTGCATGAGGGTTCGGGTCTTCGAGTACCTCATCCTCCATCTTCGAAAGTGAACGCCCCATCGGGGCGAAATATCGGTAATAGCATAAGACAAAATGAAGAAACGCCCTGTAGGGGCGAAACCTATTTTGTGTATACAAAACAACACAAAGTTTCATTGTCATGGGGCTGACTAAAAAGTAGTTGGCCCCATTGAAAAAGAAAGAAATAATTAATAAATTGACATCAAAAAGATGTCGCATAACAAAATAATCTACAAGCCCTACGATCAGGAA
>Ga0070729_10003302_pt1 | contig 19036 bp, 15 predicted proteins | sample tdDd472_FD_66725 | JGI IMG/M metagenome (GOLD analysis project Ga0070729, IMG submission 66725) | Marine sediment microbial communities from the Atlantic coast under amendment with organic carbon and nitrate - tdDd47.2 | ecosystem: Environmental > Aquatic > Marine > Coastal > Sediment | place... | reverse complement strand
GACCGAGTCCACGGCCCCTTTGGCGCTCGCGGGATCGCCCACGTCGCCGATAAACGAGTCACAGCCGATCTCGGCGGCGGCCTTCGCCAGTCGATCCTCGTTGCGGGCCATGATCGTGACCTTGGCCCCGCGTTTCTGAAGCGCCTCGGCGATCGCGTATCCGATCCCGTCGGAGCCCCCCGTAATCAGTGCGGTTGCGTTCTGGAAGTCCATCGGCTCTCTCTCCTTCGCTACTTGGGCGGAACGTAGCCGGCGTCGCGGCGCTTCAGTTCATCGAGCGCCGCCGTTCCGGTGCGCGTAATCGGATCGAAGACGGAGCTCAGGAACTGACCGCCTGCGCGGTCCATCGGCTTCGTCTTGAATTCCTTGTAGATGACGGTGACGCGCGGAGGTTTCGCGACCGGCGCGTTGGTCACCGAAAGCGCACGCCCGAGCCAGAACCCTTCCCAGTGCCACTTGACCGGCTCCCCGGACTCCTTCGTGACGTTCATCTGCGAGCAGAGCATGACGACGTTGAGGGGCACGCTGAACCAGGTGACCTTCGGATCCTGCGACGGCCGGTAGCGGCGGATGATCGCGGTGAAGGCGCGGCGCTCCTCGATCGGACCGCTCAACGATGCGATCCACTCGTCATCGCTCTTCACCGCCTTGCCGTTCTCGAAGGTCGCGACCCAGTCGAACGAGGACTGGCCGGCGAGACCCTGCTGGTAGCGCCCCGTCACGATCCGCAGCGAAGTGTCCACGCCGCGCCCCAACGCGATGCGGTCGATATCGCTGTCGAGGGCCTTGATGCCCTCGGAGACTCCGAGATCGGAAATGGTCAGGTTCTCAACCTTCTTGATTCCGCTGCGCGCGACGATGTCCTGGTGGTCGATCGAGCCGCGCATGATCAGCAGGGCCGCGCGCAAGGGCGCTTTCGCGGCTTGGGCGTCCGTGCGCACGTCATGCGCCGCCTTGAGTTCGATCTCCTCCGGGATGAACGGCGTCTTGCCCTGCAGCAGGGGGAGAGCCGCGCCCGCGAACACGATCGGCTCCTTGAGCACGACCCAGCGGCGACCGGAGCGGAGCAGGTCCTGCACGCCCTGCGGGACGTTCGGCTCCTTCTCCCAACCGGCGGAGATCGGCACGATGAAGCCCTTCTCGTACGGCGTGATGCCGTCCGCCTGGAGCTGAACGCTCGCGATCTCCTTCGCGCCGCTTCCTCGGTAGTAGGGGTCGTTGTTGGGGCTGCTGCACGCGGAGGCGAACAGGGCGAGGAAGATGACGGCGCGCATGAACCCGTGATCTTACCGGGGTGAGCCCGACCTATTCACGGCGCCACGGGCGTACCGGGGTAGATCTGCTGCATATCGGCGCCCGGGCCGCGACCGGGCGGGATGTCGATGTCCGGGGAACTCTTCCGGGTGAGCACAGATTGTCGAATTCAAGCCGCTTGAAGGACGCTGGCTCAAGGAGAGCCCGCGACGACAAGCGGCGCCGTGTTTTTGGTGGCCGGGCGCCCCAACCCAGCCACGGCTTGCCGTGCATGGGTTGGGGCTCCCATGCACCAGCAACACCGGCAGGCCAGAACCCGCGTCGTCGTGAATAGGCCGAGCTTACCCGCCGCTCACGAGCGCTTCCGCCTCCGGGCCGGGCGGCGTGTCGTCGTCCAGATGGTCGAGATAGCCCTCGGGGAGCGTGACCGACTGCGTCCCGCCCCGCTTGCCGCGCCGCACGCGCATTCCCAACGGCGGGAACGGCACCTCGCGGTCGATGTCGCTCACGCAAGCGCTCAATTCATCCAGGGTCTTGGCGCGAATCAGCTGAGCCCGCAGTGCCGCGCCGCCCGGGAAGCTCTTCGTGTACCACGCCGCGAACTTGCGCATCATCAGGATGCCGCGGTGCTCGCCGAACCAGTCGCACAAAAGTCGCGCGTGGTTCAACATCAAGTCGACGACCTCGCCGAAGCTCGGAGGGTTGTCCGGTGCCTTGCCGTCGAAGACCGCCGCAAGTTCGCTGAAGAGCCACGGACGGCCGAGGCATCCGCGCCCGACAATGACGCCGTCGCACCCCGTCGTGCGCATCATGCGGAGTGCGTCGTAGGCCTCCCAGATGTCGCCGTTGCCGAGCACGGGAATCGACACCAACTGCTTGAGATCGGCGATGGCGTCCCAGCGGGCATCGCCGTCGTAGAGCTGCGCCGCGGTCCGCGCATGCAACCCGACTGCCGCGCACCCTTCACCCTCTCCGATGCGACCGGCGTCGCGGTAGGTGAGGACCTCGTCGTTGATGCCCATGCGGAACTTGATCGTGACGGGGACCGAGCCGGCGTTTTCGACCACCGCATGCACGAGGCGCTGCAACAGGCGCGGCTTGGCGGGAATCGCCGAGCCGCCACCCTTCGAGGTGACCTTGCGCACGGGGCAGCCGAAGTTCATGTCGATGTGGTCGACGTGGCCCTCGCCAACCAGACGACGCGTCGCCTCGCCGAGGGAGTCCGGCTCGACGCCGTACAGCTGCAGGCTGCGCGGGCTCTCGTCGGTGCCGAAGTCGGCCAGATGCAACGTCTTCTCGTTGCCCATCACGAAACCCTTGGCGGTGATCATCTCGCTGACGAACAGGCCGGCCCCGAACTGCCGGCAGAGCTTGCGGAACGGGTAGTTCGTGACGCCCGCCATCGGCGCGAGCACGACGGGCGGCCAGACGCTGAGTGCGCCGAGCTGCAGCGGCTGGAACTCGCCTGCCGCCGCCTCCGGCACCTCTCGGTTGATTTCGCCCCTGTAGATCGCGTCCATCCGGAGGCATGGTACGGCGTTCCTGAACCGAAACGGAATTGTCACGTTTCCCCGGATGTTGACGCATGCCCAGCGCGTCCGTGGTAGACCAAGATAGATGCGGAAATTGCCCGGAATTCTCGTTTGCTGCCTGTGGGCCGGTGTCGTCGCCGCCCAGGACGCGGAGACGGGAAACGAGGCCGCGGAGGTGCGGATCCTGCGGGCGTGGTTTCGGCTGGAAGACCCGGTCACGCGCACGGAATCCGAGCAGGTCTTCCGGGACGCGCTGGACGACGAGAATCTGGGCGAGGAACTCAAGATCCGCGCCGCCATCGGATTGGGACGCATCGAGCGGCTCGATGGCCGCGCCGTCGAATCGCGCAAGCGCCTGGAGGCGCTTCTGCCTCGCACGGCCGATCGGCCGGAGTTGCGGCGCATTTTGCTGAAGCAGATCGGCCCGCCGCGTTGGTATTCGGCGGTCCGCGTGATCTATCCGCAAACGCGTTATCTCGATCTCGACAGCGGCGGCGCGACATCCAGTCCGGCGCGCGGCCCCCGGGGCGGACCGGAAATGGAGTCCGCGCGTTTCCTCGTGCCCACCGTCGAGGACGCCAAGATCGCCGACCTCGTCCCGCGCATGAGCGGCAAGCCGTGGCATCGCCTCCGCACCGACGAGGGCAACCTCAGTCTCGTTCAGGTCCTCTCGACATCGCCGTACGCGGTCGTTCGTTTCATCACGCGGATCGGCGGGGCGGGAGAGCTGCTGCCGCCGCCGGAGAGTCCGTTCTGCATCGGCTACAACTCGAAGATCGAAGTGTGGTGGCGAACCGAGGAGCGCTACGTGCGCTATCGGGTGGAACGTCGGATCGGACCTTTGGATCCGTGGAAGCGCGTCAAGGAGTTCGAGGCGCCCCCGTTCATCGATCGTGCGGTGGATGCGGGCCGTCGATTCGGTTACCGGATCATCGGCATTACCCCGGAGGGCTACGAAGGCCTCCCCGCGACGATGCAGGGCACTGTCCGCAGCCGCGGCGTGACCCGGGGCCAGTTGGAGATTGAACAGGGACGCAACGCGCGCTTCGACCTGATGCTCGGCGAGAAGGTGTCGCGCGGATGGGACCTCAACATCCAGGGCATCTACCCGCAGGGCGCGATGATCCAGAACTTCTACAGCTCGCCGATCTTCGCCTTCGTCCGCAACGGCGATCAGCGCGAACCGCTCTCCCCTTGGGATGCGACGGTGACCAACCAGTGGCAGCTCAAGAGTGGCGATCGGTTCCTGGTGCCGCTTTACGGCGGGGGTGTGGCGCGCTGCTCGATCCAGATCGAGAAACGCAAGAACGGCCGGTTGGGTGCCATCATCGACTACGAGGTCTATGGCGACGCCGACGTCTTCCCGGATCCGCCGCGCATCACGACGCGGGAAACCGATCAGGGCATTGAGATCCACGCCGAAGCGGACGAGCCGTATCGCATCGGCGAAGTCGTGGTCAAGGAACTCATCTCCGGCAGCGGGCCGTGGGCAATTGAACTCGATGGCGATGGCAACGGGATCGACGCGAACGCGAAATCCGACGAGGTGCGCGAGTACAGCGCGGTGGGAATCGACCCGCACGGTCGTCGAACGCTGGCGGGGTCCGCGCTGGTCGTACGGATGCCGGACAAGGCGATCGCGGGCGAGTTCAAGATCCATAACCAGCAGGGATTCTCGTTCGCGCGGCGCGGCGTCGTGTCGGCGGCCAAGGCGGACCTGTTCATCCAGCAGCTCAACCCGAATCTCGACCGCATTGTGCTCATCGCGCCCTACGGCATCATGAACCTGCGAAACGCGTTCGACTGGAACACGCACAAGATCGCTGAGACCCAGGTCTTCGACCGCGTCGTCGGGTTGGAGAACAAGGAGCAGAACCTCCCGCTGACGCAGATTACGATCCAGAAACGTAATCTTGGCGACGGGGTCCTGGTGCTGCGGACCCGCCACAAGGGCTGGGTCAAGCTGGTGCTTTCCGAGCGGGACACCAAGACCAGCAACTGGACGCAGCGGCTGGTGACGTTCCGCTACGTGTACAACGCCCGTTCGCCACGCTTCAAGGACGACCCGAGCGATGTGTCCGAGCGCGGTGGCGTCCTCTTCGCCGGCCTCAAGAGCATCGAACAGCGCGCGAAGATCCTGACCGAGTGGAAGAACGGGTGGAACGTCCTCTCGCGGGATGGCTCGTTTCGTCGGCGCTTCGTCGATATCGATCCGGCGGGCGGATCAGTCGCGGATGCCGACGAAGTGCAGGAGGTACTGCTGGAGCAGAACTCCTTCAAGAAACAGGAGACCGCGCGTTACAGCTTCTCACTGGCGACGCGTGATCGACCGGAGGGCAATCTGCTGGCCAGCGTGTGGGACATCCGCTGGCAGGGCGAACACTTCCACGCGCGGCTGTCCGGGAACGACCAGTCGACGGTGACCGACCTCGGGCGCATGTACTGGACGCGCCTGCACAAGCCGGCGCAGGTTCTACCGTGGACGAATGCCGCGGCCCGGGTACGAATGGGCCACATCTATCTTCACCGCAAGGCGACCGGCAATGCACTCGGTGCGCCGACGCTGTTCCGGGTGACAGGGCTCGAGCCGTGGAAGCGCCTTCAGATCGAGTGGGTGACGCTCCGTGACGGGAAGTTGCGCGCTTCCCCGGGACTGACGCTGGACGAGGCGACCACCGTCCGAGTCCGCGAGCTCCTCGGCAAGCTTCCGAGCGACGACAAGGGGCGAGCGGAGGCCATCGGCGGCAATGCCGCGCTGCGCACCTATCGCAAGATGCACACCGAGCGCATCGCCTCGATCGGGCTCCGCGATGGGAAGCTGTCCGAATTCATCGAACGGCTGACGCTGGTCACCGGATTGAAGTTCGTGCTGGAGGGTGACGTGGGGGCGGCCAAGCTCTCACTCTTCCGCAGCGGTACCAACGCGCACTCCCTCGTCATGGACATCGTGGACGGCGCGGAGCTGGAGTGGCGCATCGACAAGGAAGGTCGCATCCATCTGCGGCCGCGGGTTCTGGCGGGACCGGAAGAAAAGGAAGCCGAAGCCGCGGAGCAGCGTCGCGCCGAGGCCCGCGAGGCCGAACGGAAGCGCAAGGAAGCGGAGCTGCGCGCGAAGAAACTCGAGGCGCTCAGCGACGTGCGCGAAGCACTCCGCGCCGCGATCATCGAGCTTGAGACGCGTCGTGCCGCCGCTACGAAGCCGGTCGACGAAACAAAGCCCGCGGATGGGAAGTAGCGGCTCGAAGCGAGCTTCCTAACCGGCCGGAACCGTTACGAGCGTCGGCGGCGGCGGCGCGCCCTTGTCGACGAAACCGAACAGCAGGCGGATGAATGAGAAGGTCCGTTTCGCGGCGAGGTCGTCCTTGCGTATCCAGAACCAATGGTCTTCATGCTGGATCGCGACGAAGGCATCCTTGCCCGGATTCGACGTGCCGCTGTGAACACGAATGAGCCGGATCGCTTCGTCCACGGGAGGCGCAGGGACGGTGTAGCCCTTCCTGCTGTGCTCCTCCGGGACATCGACCTGCACCGCCAGCTCGAACATGATCGTGAGCGCGGAGCGCGTGAGCATCACGATCTTGTCGCTGCCTCCGGGTGCCGTGCTGTACTCCACTTTGAACTCGCTGCGACCCGGCTCGAGGCGAAGGAGTTCGGTGATCTCCCTCACCAGCGCATCTGATTCCGGATCAGCGTCCTGCTTCGGAAAGACGAGCACGGTCGCGCTGGTCGCCCCTTTCTGCTCGACTCGCAAGCCGACCGCGCCCGAGGCCTGTGCTTTGGCGAGTGCCTTGACGAGTTGCACAAATCGGTCGTCGGCGTCGCCCTGCATGGACTTCGTGCCCGAGTAGTTTCGCAGGCCGTTGATCGATTGGACGCAGAGCGGAAAGAGGTAGTCGGCGGCGTACCCGGCCTGCATCAGAAAGATCACTGCAGACGGCGGGATCGGCGTCATGAAGCTCTTGGCGAACTCCGCCCCGGATACCGGTCGGTAGGTGATGGTGGGGCGGTTGATGAACCGACCGGTGCCACCCGTGGTCCATCCCTGGGCGAGCCCGTTCTCCGACCAACCCGCGGATGCGGAGCCCTCCAACGTGTAGCCGGCAAGGATCTGTTGGACATCGAGGAAGACTGGCGCGTCCATGTAGCGCAGCTTCACGATGTTGAGCAGCATCTGCTTCTTCCACGAATCGGCGATCGCTTCGGTGTAGTTGATGCGGTCGGTGCGAAGCTGTGTGGGGCCGAGTCCGCACGCGGTGAGGGCGAGGAGTACAACGGTGGGTAGGCGGCGCATTCTGCATGGACGATAGCGCCGCACTGGGACACGGAGAACGGGCGGGTTGAAGCGCCATTCTCCTTCCGGCTCGGATTTCGGCCCCGCGCATGCAGAGGATCCACGCGAGTGGCGCGAATCTCCGAATTCCACGGCGCGCGGCGAACCGAAGCGCGCCAGCGCCGCGCAGCAAACGAACGTGGAGCCGCCCGGATGGGCTAGCGCGAACCCAACAGCTGCTCGGCGCGCTCGCCCGCGACCGTTTCCTTGTACTTGTCGGTGATCTTCACGAGCAGCGCGTCGGCCTTTTCATCCTTGCCGGCTTCCTGAAGGGCGAGCGCCTCGGCCAGCATCTCCGCCGCCTTGTATTCGTCGCCCTTGATCAGCGTCGAGCGCTTGGTGCGCGCGTCCTTCGCCACGGGAAGACCGCGGTAGTCCTTTTCGATCGCCTTGAAAGCTTCGGCAGCCGGCAAGAACTGACTGTCCGCCGCGAGGTCTTCGGCCTTTTTGAGTGCCGCCGCCGCCTCCAGGTTCGCGTCGTCCAGCAGCTTCGTCGCCGCCTTGCCGAACCCGGCCTTCCGCTCCTTCTCGGCGAGCTTGACCATCTTGCCGAAAACGCCGGCCTTCCCCGCCTTCCAGTCCGCTCGCAGCTTGTCGGCCTCGGCGTTGATCTTGCCGGCCGCTTTGCGCCCCTTGGCCGTCCCCTTGAGGAACGCGGCATACCACTTCACGAACACCTCGGGCTTGGTCTCGTGCGCCATGCCCTTCACGTCTTCGCTGGCGATGTGCTTGTAGCCCGCCTTCTTGAGCTCCTCGATCGTCTTGTCGGTCTCGCGGCGCACGCGCGCGTGATCGCGCTCGCCGCGATACACGTGGATACGCTGGTCGCGATCGCGGTCGCTGTCGAACTCGAGGAACTTGGGGAACCACTTCGGCACGCCGTTCACCGCGACGACGAGGAAGAGATCCGGGCGCCGCAGACCGGCGTAGAGGGCGAGGTAGCACGCCCCCGAGTGACCGCGGATCGCGCTCACGGACATGTCGATGGCGAATCCGAGCTCCTTGGCCTTCTTCTCCGCTGCCGCCACCGCCTGCACAACGGCTTCGACGTCGCGCTCCATCTGGATGGCGTCGTTGGGGTGCCAGCCTTCGGTGTTGCTGGTGGTGATGTCGACGCTGACCACGGCGAAGCGGTGCTCGTACGCCATTTGTTCGTACTGACCGATCTCCTTGAACGCCTTGCCGCGCGCTCCGGATCCGTCGGGAAGCGCGATGACCAGCGGGATGTAGGCCTTTTTCCCGAGGTTCTTCGGGACGAACATTCCGACCTTGCGGGTCTCGCCCTCGACCCTCACCTTGAGCCGATGCGTCTCGCCGTAGGAGGCGTTGGTTTGGGCGCTTGCGGCACCCGCCAGGAGCAGCACGCTCCCCAGCAGCATTCGTATCATTCCGAAACTCCTCACGCAGGCATCGTACCGGACCTCTAACCCGTTGGCTGGGAAAGACTTGTGGTTCGGCTAAGGGCGATGGGGTCGCGGTCCGATAGCTATTCGGACGCTCCGTGCCGGAGCGCCGTGGGTACGAGTCGAGACAGAATGCAAAACGGGAAGGGCGGAGACGTCTACCGCCTCGTGTTCGAGCTGACCGCTCGAGCGACGGATGTCCCTTACGACGCGTTCCTTTTGGAACTCGTCCAGGGCCTGGCCGCGCATTACCGTGCCAGCATCTGCCGCCTGCACATCGGGGGGAAGGCGGTCGCCACCTCCGACGAGGAGTGCCTGCTCGATTCCCTCGACCCGAACGACCAGGCGCGCTACTCCACGATCGACGGGATCCTTGCCCAGGCGGTCAGCGACGACGGCGTCCTGCGCACCGCCCTCGATCTCGATGGGGGCGACGACATCGCGAATTTCCTCGGGCGCAAGCTGCGCACACCCGAGACCTTCGCTTTTCCGCTCATGGCGCGCGGCCGCGCGTTCGGAGCCATCACGCTCTATCTTCTCGACTCGTACCCCTTCGAAGAAGCGGACGTGCGTGGCCTGCAGGCGGTCGGCAATGTGCTCTACGCCGCCACCAACCGGGGCGAGCCCTTCAAGGGATCCGGCGGCGGATCGTTGCCGCTCACGTCGGACAAGCTCGTCGAGTACCAGGAGACACTCGACAAGGTCGGCAAGGTCCTCGACGAGCTGCTGTATCTGACCGACGCGAAGAACGTCATGATGGTGGACACGCAAGGCGAGTTCATCGCCAAACGTGGCGAGGATTCGGCATTCGCGACGACCGCGTTCGCTTCGCTCGTCGCGAGCGGCTTCGGAGCGGCGCTGCGACTCTCGAGCTTCTACGGCGCCAATGGCGCGCGCTCGATTCGCCACGAGGGCGCGGACCAGAGCGTTTACGTCACCGAAGTCTCGGACCGCGCGCTGCTCTGCGTCGTCTACGAGGACTCCAAGGCGCCCGATCTGATCGAGCGCTGGTCCGGGTCCGCCGCCAGTCGTCTGGCGCAGCACTACGACCGTCTGACCGAAGCGAGGATGCTGACATGACCCCGCCCGCAAGCGACAAGCAGGTGGTCTACTTCGCCCGCGAGATCCACCAGATGAATCTCGTGCTCGGGAAGTTCCTGAGCAAGAGCGGGGCGGAAACGGCGATGCTCGTCGACGATGCCGGCCACCTGGTCGCGCGTCAGGGCGAGCAGTCCCCGGCGAGCGAAGACACCATCACGGCGCTCGTGGCGGGCACCTTCTCCGCGTCCCAGGCGATGGCATCCATGCTGGGGGCGGAAGAGTTCAGCAGTCTGATTCCGAGGGGGGGCGGGGGGCAGGTTCTCCTGCTTCGCGCCGGAGAAGGCGCGCTGCTGGCCGCTATCGTCGGGGAGTCCCGCTCCGCAACACTCGTTCGCACTTACGCACTCGAGGCGATCCGTCGACTCGGCCCCCTGTTGGGGCGCGCCGGCACGAGTGCCCACGGCAAGGACGAGGAGATCGAAGGCGAGAAGTTCGACGGCGAGATCGACGGCGCCCTCTCCGACGTCTTCGGGTAACGCCCGACGTCTTCGGTTAGCGAATTGCCGTGGCCATGCGGTCGGCACGCCGCAGCAGCCACGCGCCCAACAGTGCCATCAACGCCGCGTAGAGCCCCATCGTGATGTCGAAGGTGCGGCCCGCGACGTCGGCTACTCGTCCGCGTCGACGGGCTTCGGGCGGAACTTGGTCATGACAACCTCGTTGCCGACGCGATTGAACTCCAGACGGTCGACGAGCTCGAGCATGCGAGCAAGGCCGCCCGCCGCGCCGTCGCCGGTCCGCGTGCGGAGTTGGTCAGCGGCGCCCGCGAGATCGCTTTGGCGGACCGCGGGACCGCGCGCGGCGTCGAGCACCATGGGATGGTCGAAGCCGTCGCCGGTGTCTCGCACGACGAGCATCAGTCGCTTGGGATCAAGGATCATGCGCACGTCGATCGTGCAGCACTCGATGTGCCGATGGCCGTGGCGCAGCGCGTTGTCCAGCGCTTCCGCGAACGCGGCGCAAGCGTCCTCGGCAAATTTCTCGGTGAGCTCGCAGCGGAAGAGGACCTCGCGCAGCATCGCGCGCGCCTGCTTGCGGTCGCGGCGCGTGCCGGGCAACTGGATGTGCAACTCGGTGACGTCGTGACGCTGTGTCGTCACCCGGTCCGCCAGTTCCGTGGCCGCCGTATCGACGAACGTCGCGAAGTCGAACGGCTCGTAGATGATCTCGTCCGGCATCACAACGATCTGCTCGACCGGTTCGTCGCGCGCGTCCGACGAGAAGATCCCGACGACGGGCACGCGGTTCGTGAGCGGATTGCACTTCAGCTCGCGCACCAGCTCCTGCCATCCCTCGACGTGGCTCTCGAAGATGAGCGCGGCGGGCGGATTGCGTTCGAGCCGCGAATGCACCTCGCGGCCGTTCTTGACCTTCACGAGCGGCCAGCCGCGGCGGCCGAAGTGGTCCGCGAGCAATCCCTCGAAGTCCCCGCCACTCCGCGAGACGTAGTAGATCGCGGCATCGCAGGCGCGATCGAGCTGCGTCTTCAGCGATCCGATCGGGACGGCGCTGATCGACTTGCGGGTGGGCGCGAAGGCGGAAAAGCCGCCGGACTCGTCCTCGCGAATCTCCGGCCCGCCTTGCACGGCGAGGGACAGCAGGTCGCCCAACTCGACTTGGGAGCCCTGTTCCAGGAACTCCCGCACGGTTGCGTACATGGCGTCGAGCACGCCCTGGAGCTCCTCGACCGGTTTCCCGGTCTTCTTCTTGAGTCTGCGCAGCAGATCCCGGTTGGTTACTCGCGTCGGTACGACCATCTCAATTCCACCTACTCGCTTCCTCTATCGGCGCGAAAGGTGACTGATATTGAGACTGGAGCCCGGGATTGGGAGATGGGGGGGAGTCCCGAGGAGGGGGCCCAGAAGATGGGCCCGGAGAGCCGGCAGGCGGATCTGTTCGCACCTTGTTGGGTGCGACGGCTACTCGTTGGACTCGGACTCGCTGTTCGCCTGCGGCAGATCCCGCACGCTGATGGCGCGCACTTCCGAGGACCACGTCTGGGTGCCGTCGACGTGACGCTCCACGGTGACCCGCTGTTGGCGCACGAAATTGTCGCGACGGGCCGAAACGATGATCGTGTAGAAGTTCGACCGCGTGGTGAAGTCGCGCGCGATGTCGATTTCCTCGCGGCGGATCATCGCCTGGTCGCGGAAGCCAGGCACATTCTCCGTGAGGTCGTTGACCGACGTGAAGACCGAAACGGTCTCGTCGAGCGCCTCTTCGTCGCCGGCCTGGCGCAACTCCTCGCGCTCCTCCTCGAGTCGCGTCTGTTCCTCCTGGTCGTCCTCGGTATCGAGGAAGCCGCCGCGACCGTTGAGGATCTGCTTGGCCACCTCCGCGCGTCCCTCTTCGCCCCGGAACATCGCGCGGAGCACCTGGATCGGAGCGGTGTTGATGTTGATCTTCGCGTCGCCGAAGACCGTCAGGAAATCGCCCAGGCTCGGAATGTCCTGCCCGGAATCGAGGTCGACGAATCGGTCGAGGAGACGCTTCTCGCGGAATAGCCGATGCGAGAACACGAGGTCGTCGATGGAGAAGACGCCCTGCTTCATGTCGGTGGCGGGCGCGGGGATTTCCGATTCGCCGACACGCTCGTCGCGGCCGTCTCCCTTCACGAACTTCAGCACCGCCTGCGCGACCTCCTCCGCCTCGTTCTCCTGCAGGTCCCACTCGTTGTCCTCGACATCGCCATAGCGCGAGTCGCGGAACAGGTCGAGCAGGGTGCGGAAGGTCTCGAACGCGCGCTCTCGACGTCGCTTGTCGGTATGGCGCAGGAGGTTGAGATTGAACTTCGACTGCTCGTCGATCATCTCGGTGTACAGCGTGATGTCGTCGCCGTTGTCCTTGTCGCCGCGGGTGACGCTCGTGGCGGTCTGGCCCTGCTCCGCCTCCGGTCCCCACTCGTCGCTGTAGTGGTCGTACGCACCCTGCTGCTGCGCGCTCTGCGTGTCCGTGACCAAGTCGCGCACGAGGCGCAGGCGCATCTGGCGGATGCGGGCGTGCGTGGCGAACTTGAACTGCTGGTTGGCGAGGATGTTCGCCGCGAGGTGTTGACCGATCGTCGTCTCGAAATTGAGCTGCACCATGATGATCGCCACCAGCGGCAGGATGATCAGCACCAGGATCAGTGCGATGCCGCGCTCGTTCTGGCGCGGAATCGGGGGCCGGTCGATCGGGGTGCAAGGCATGGCAATTGGACGTCGCGCCGGCGCTAGCCCTTTCGGCTCAGCAGCAAATGGACCGCGTCGGGCCGGCGCCCCTGGCCGCGGTAGAGCAGGATGATATCCGACCTTTGGTCGCCGTTCAGATCCGCGGCCGCCGATTTCACACTGTCGTAGGCGGCGCAATCGGGGATCGCGATGTGGCTCCAGACCGTCTCACGGAACGCGGACTGGGCCGCTCCCCGGTAGACGGCGAGGCGATCGGTTCGTTCCGTCACGACGAAGTCCTTGCGGCCGTCGCCGTCCAAATCGCCCTCGTACTCCACGATGATCAGGCCGCTGAGCCGGATTCGCCCGGTGGCATCGGCCTGCATCCGAACCCGGACCGGCAGCGTAAGGCGCGTGTCCGCCATGGCCGGGAAGGGGCGCGCGCCGCCTCGGTTCAGGAAGACCGGTGCTTTGACGAGAAACTCGCCGCGCGCCAGCACCCGCACGGCATCCGCGAAGCTGGGGCGTGGCACATACGGGAGCGCCAGGTCGGGGCGGTGGTCGCCATCGAGGTCGGTCAGCACCGGATAGCGCATTTCGCCGGGGACCTTCAGCTCGGTGCGGCGAGCCTTGGCGAGGCCTTCCTCGGTGGACGCGACCAGGATGATCGCGAGCCCCTTCTTGCGCTGCACGGCGACGAGGTCGGTCTGGCCGTCGCGGTTGAGATCGAGGTAGAACAGATCGGAGTTCTTGGCGTCCGGGATCGCGATCTTCAGGGTTCGCTGGGCGCTGAAGCGGCCCTTCGAGTCGCCCGTGTAGACGAGCAGGCCTTCCTCGGTCTCGACGGCGAAGTCGGGACGCAGGTCGCCGTTGAAGTTTCCGTCCGACCAGGCCGCGAGCGCATAGCGGGCGACGCGTCGAGCGGACACGGCACTGCCGACCGTCGTGGCGGTTTCCACGACCTGCGCCGGCAACACCTGTTCGTCGCCCGCACCGTAGCGAATGCGATAGCCGTCGATCGAGACATCGATGAAGTCCTGCTTCTTGTCGAGGTCGAGGTCGCGGAAGAAGCCGCGCCACAGGACGTTGGCGGGCGCGACGGGCAAGCCCGGTCCCGATGTCATCTTGAGCCGTTCTGCCGCGCCCTCCAGCGGGACGTTCCAATACGCGTCGTGCGTGCGCACGATGAGCCGTCCGCCCTGTTCGTCGCCGACGTCGAACAGCGCGGTGCCCTCGGGAAGCTTGAGGACCGCGTCCGGCTTCTTCGGAAAACCGCGCGTCCTCCCCTTCCAGAACCACACCTCTCCCGCCGTGATGAGCAGTAGATCCTCGGTGCCGTCGCCGCTGAGATCGCGGCAGACGACATAGTCGACATCCGCAGGGCACTCGACCGAGACGAGGTCGTACTCCTCCGCGAAGGTCACCGCGGCGGCGAGCAGCAAGACGAGCAAGCGCTTCATCGCACGGCCCTCTTGGCGACCAGCAGCCCCTTTTCGGTAATCATGACCGCAAGGCGTCGTCCGAACGCCGGGCGGCGGGCGCTGCCGTCCCACGTCGCGCCCTTGTCGAAACCGCCTTTCGCGTTGCCCTGCAGAAGCGCGACACCCTTGCGGCGGTCGATCAGTTCCGGTCGCCGGTCGCCGTCTAGATCGGGCAGAACTGTTACGGGAAAGTCCGGCTCGGCCTTGAACGTGCTCATCGGGATGGACGCGCGGTATTCCCACGCCGCCTTGCGCTCCAACTTGCCGTCCTTGCAGAGGAACACCTGGTGGGTGCCCGTGGCGTTGGCGAGCACGGAGGTGGACACGGTTTCGATGACGAGGTCGCGCTTGCCGTCGCCGCTGCAGTCGAACACGTCGCTCCCGATGAGCGCGCCGGCCAGCTTGATGACCGTCGCGGGACGGTAGAACCCCTTGCGCTTCTCGTCGTAGATCCGCCCGCCCGGGAACTGCCAGATGCTGACCTCGAACTCCGAGAACATCATCGTCGAGCCCTTGCCCATCACGAGGATCAGGTCGAGGCGTCGGTTGCGATCGATGTCGGCCAGGAACACATCGTTGCGACGGATTCCTTCCGCTTCGGGGGTGAGGTCCTTCAGGGGAAGGGTAAGACGCGCGGTTTCCTGGGCGCCGCGATACGCGCGAATCGTGTTCTCGTCGTAGAGCACGCACTCCACATCGGTGCCGGACCAACCGCCGATGGCGGGGACGGGGATCGCGTACTGCACGGCGAAGGCTTCGGCCCGCTTGATCTCGAGGATGGCGGCGGGGCGCGAGGGGATGACGCTGCCGGGAACGATGATGCCGGAGCGCGTGGCGTAGACCGCGTCATCCTTGCCGTCGCCGTCGAGGTCCCCCGGCGAGATCGCGATGACCGGCTTCCCGCGGGCGAGGCCGCCGAGCAGGGCCGGAGGGCCGATCTTTGTGCCGTCGATGTGGCGCACGCCCTCGGTCCCGCCGACGGCCAGCAGGCCCCGTCCGATGATCGTGAGCGGGGGCGCGGGATATCGCGCCTTGATCTTGCCGGACGCATCGAGAACGAGCAGTTCCTTCGCCGTGACGGCGACGATGTCGTCCTTGCCGTCGGCGTCCACGTCCGCGACGCGTGCGTCCAGTACGGGTTCATCGATCGGGATGGTGTGGAGCACCACCCCCGCAAAAATCAGGATGCCGAGCATGTTCAATCGGTGAGGTCGAGACGCTGGAAGAGCAGCGCGCCGAGCAGCGGAAGACCAAGGCAGAGAGCCAGGGCCGCGAGCAGGGACGCGCCGGTGTATTCCTGCCAATTGTAGTCGGCTTGGCGCTTCGCGAAGATCTCGAACTGGGCGAACGACGCGGTCGCCGCGCGCTGGGGCAAAAGGCGCGCCGTCCTCTCCGTTAATCCGAGCAATTCGGGGAGGAAGTGGACCGGCAGCGCGATACCGATAGCAGTGATGACGGCACCCGCCGAGGACCGGATCAGCGTGGACACGAGCAGCCCGATGGCGACCAGCGTCCAAAGCGCTGGCAGCACGCGAGCGGTCGCGCCGACAGCGTAGCTGCGCATCGAGTCGGCCTGGAACTCCAGCGGGATGACCTCGTCCTCGACGAAGTCGAACCCCTCGTCGCCGCCCGCGTCCTGTTCGGTGATCGCCACGACGTCTCCAAAACCGTGGGGGGCTGCCACCGCCCAGGAGGCCAGCGTGGCAACCAACAAGAGAACGACGGCGAACAGGAGCACGGCGAGGCTCTTCCCGAGGACGTAGCCTCGGCGTGAAATCGGGCGGGGCATGATCCAGCGGATGGTGCCACGTGTGCGATCGGTGGCGACCGCCATGGCCGCGATGCCGAGCAGGAAGAAACCGGCCGCCTGCGAGCTGGCAAAGAGCGCGGACTGGTAGACGAGCCATCCGTTCGTGTTGTCCGTGGTGGGGCTCAAGCCCACGGCGATCGCGGTGCCTGCCGTCGCGATCGCGGCGAGCCAAGCCAGCGGGTGGCGCACGAGATCCACGATCTCGGCGACGAAATTGGCGCCGAACCCGCTCATGCGGAGACCTCGGTGCGATACAGCTCGTCGAGGGAGCGGTGGACGGAAGCGAGCTCGAAAACGCGAACTCCGGCGCGCACACACGCCTCGGCCGCCGTGGCGGCGAGCGCATCGTCACCGTCGAGCACCAGCTTGCCGTTGCTCGTATCCAGCACGACGCCTTCGATCGCCTCGCGGATCACGATGGCGGCGCGGGCGTCATCGTTCGTGCGCAGCGAGAACCGCGGCGTGTCCACACCGAGGAGTTCATCGATGGATCCTTGGCGGACGACGCGGCCCTGGACGACGAGCGCTGCGTGCGTGCACAGCCCTTCGACTTCGACCAGCCGATGCACCGACACGAGGATCGTGGCGCCCCGCTCGTGCTCCTCGCGGAGGATCCCGCGGATGGTGCGGAGGCCCTCAGGGTCGAGGCCGTTCTGCGGCTCGTCGAGGACCAGCAGGTCGGGCGCGCCTTGCAGGGTGCAGGCGAGGCCGAGCCGCTGTTTCATGCCGTGGGAGTAGCCGCCGGCCCTGCGGTTGAGCGCGTGCGTCATGCCGACCCGCTCGAGCACGGTCTCGTCCGGTTCGACTCCCATGTAGGCCGCAGCACGCCGCAGGACTCGGCGCGCGGTCAGGTGGGGCGGGAAGACCGCATTCTCGATCAGGAAGGCGGCCCGGCGGGTGGCGTCGACGTGGTTGCCGACCGGGACTCCGAAGATGGACGCGTTGCCAGCGTTGGCGCGGACCAGGCCGGACAGGATGCGTAGCGTGGTCGACTTGCCGGCACCGTTGGGCCCGAGAAACCCGAACAGAGACCCGGCCGGCACATGCAGATCCAGACCCTGCAGAGCGTGATGCGGGCCGTACTGTTTGCGGAGGCCCTCGCAGAGCACGGCCGCGGTCGTCACTCGCAGTAGAGTAAGGGATATGGGCCGCACGCGGGCAGAGATCACCTTCCTTCGGAAGTTCGCACATTTCTACGACTCCGGGGTCGCCCTGGCGGAGGCGCTGAGCCTCGCGAAGGGGGAAGTCGGGGGCGAGTTTGCCGAGTCCATCGACGCGGTGATCGACGATATCTACCGCGGCAACAGCCTCGCCGACTCGCTCCAATCGCGGCCGAATCTCTTCTCCGCCGACATCATCGCGTTGATTCGGGTGGGGGAGCAGCGCGGGGATCTGTCCGGCGCCGCGCGCAGTGCTGCGGACGGAATCGGGGGTGGGCTCTTGGATGCCAGCGGTGACCACGACGCGGAGGTGGAAGCGCTCCTGATGATGGCGGGGGATGCGCACATCCTGCACGTGAGCCCCGAGGGGGAGCTTCGCGTGCGCGGTTCGGATGGATTGGAGTCGCTGGAGGATCGTGCGCGGCCGGGCGCGATCGACGGGATGCTGCAGCGCGCCGGGCTGGAGAGCGGTGTGGCGGGCACCGGCGCGTTCCTGTGGCAGGACCGCCTCATCCGCGTGGCAGCCGCACCCACCGGCGACTTCGTCTCTCTCGTCCTGCGAATCTCCGGTCATCCGGCCGGCGCGCCCGACCAGATCGATGCGTGGCGGGAAGGGCCGCCGCGGCTTCTCCTCGTGCACGGCGAGCGACACGCGGACTTCGACGGCGTGATGCGCGGCATTGCCGCCGCGTTCGAGGGCGACGGTGTGGTGCGCGTCGCGGTGGACCTGCCGGTTCCGGAACTGCTGGCCGCGGAGGATGTCGAGTCCGCGCTGCAGTTCGATCCGGATCTCTTGATTGTCTGCCGCATGGCGCCGGGCGACTTGGCGCGCGTCGCTTCGGCAGTCGAGTCGGGCGTGCGCGTGGCGGTGGCGGCGCGATCGCTGCGTCCGTTCGAGGCGCTGAAGCCGCTGATCTGCGAGATCTAGCGTGTAGGGAGTCCCGGTCCTCGACCCATCTCCGCTTCGTGCTGCTCGTTTTGGAGTCGCAGGAGTTCCGACTTGGCGGCGAGCACTTTCGACTCGTCCGTCAAACCGGCGCCGTGTTGTGCGGCGATGTACTTCAGCACGCGGTTGGCGGTCCGGACGCGGATACGGGAGATCTCGACGTCCGTGGAGTAGATGATCGCGCTCGCCTGTTCGTAGGCGCGCTTCCCTTCGATCGCGTTGGCGGACATGCGTCGGCGTAGTGCGGCGAGTTCGCGCCAGCGCTTGTGTTCCGCGCGCGCGATCGCGGCTTCGCCGTCGAGCGGAAGGACCACGATCAACTTCACTTGGCCGGCTTTCAGTCGCTTGTCGGCGAGTGCATGCTGCTCGGTCAGGTTGTTCCGAATGCGTTCAGCGTAGATCTCCTCGATCTCCAGCCAGCGCACAACGTAGTCTTCGCCGTCCACGACGGGGGCGTCGAGACGGCGATCCGCAAAGCGCGCGGTAATCTCCATCTCATCGGCGGCAAGGTCGCACACCGCGAGATCCCGCTCCGCTCGCAGGCGCGCCTCCGTCGCGCGGGACGCCTCATCCACGGCCGCCCGGCCCGCGCGATACTGCTCAAGAGCGAATCGCTCGGTTTCGCGCGCTGCCTCCCAGGCATTGCGCGCGTGCACCGCATTCCCTCGTGCCTGCTCGCTGAGCTTGGCGAAGTTCGCGTCATCTTGCGCGGCCGGTTCCGGCGGGGCGGTCGCGCACGCGGCGCAAGTCAGCAGGATGATTCGGGCGGCAATTCGCACGCCCGACAGTCTAGCCCGACGGATTCACGACGACGCGGGTTCTGGGCGCCGATATCCAGCAGATCCACTTCGTCGCGCCCACGGCGCCGCG
>Ga0070729_10003301_pt1 | contig 19041 bp, 16 predicted proteins | sample tdDd472_FD_66725 | JGI IMG/M metagenome (GOLD analysis project Ga0070729, IMG submission 66725) | Marine sediment microbial communities from the Atlantic coast under amendment with organic carbon and nitrate - tdDd47.2 | ecosystem: Environmental > Aquatic > Marine > Coastal > Sediment | place... | reverse complement strand
GGGCTGAAGCAATGGTGCTCGGGCTCCAGCGCCGAGGGCGCGGTCATCTGCATGCTGCTCCGCACCGATCCCGACGCCGAGAAGCGCAAGGGCCTGTCCTGCATCCTGGTCCCCAACGACGCGCCGGGGCTGGAGCTGCGCAAGCTGAAGACGCTGGCGCGTCGCGGCACCGGCACCAACCAGATCTTCCTGGACGATTGCCGGGTCCCGGTCGAGAACCTCCTGGGCGAGGAAGGCCAGGGATGGGAGATCATCACCGGCCATCTGGAGCTGGAACGCATCGCCGCCGCCGCCGGTTATGTGGGCGGCGCCCAGCAGGCGGTGACCGACGCCCTGGCCTACGCCCATCAGCGCGAGCAGTTCGGCCGCCCGATCTTCGAATTCCAAGTGTTGCGCCACATGCTGGCCGACATGCAGACCGAGGTCGATGCCGCCCGCCTGCTGACCTATCGCGCCGCGACGATGCATGAACTGAAGCAGCCCTGCTTGCGCGAGGTCTCGATGGCCAAGCTGCATGCGTCGGAAACCTTGCAGAAGGTCTCGCGCCAGGGGGTGCAGATCATGGGCGGCCACGGCATGCTGCCCGAGGCCGACATGGAGCGCTATTTCCGCGAAGGCATGCAGGCCACCGTCGGCGGCGGCACCTCGCAGATCCAGCGCACCATCATCGCCCAGAGCATGCGCCTGTAGCCTGGGCACCGGCCCCGCGCCGCCATAAACCGATCAAGACGGGAGGGAACCATGAGCTTCAACGATTTTCTCACCGAGGAGCAGCAGGCCTGGAGCCAGACCTGCCACCGCTTCATCGATCAGGAGATCACCCGGGAATATATCCGCGAATGCGACATGAACCGGGAATACTACTATGAGGGCTACGAGAAGCTGGCCAAGGGCGGCTTCCTCAGCATCATGATCCCCGAGGAATATGGCGGCTCGGGCGCCGGGGCGATGGATTACGCCCTGATGTGCGAGGCGTTCGGCAAGTACAGCTTCGACTTCCTGGGCCCGGCGGGGGCGTCGACCTTCACCGCCCAGAACCTGGTCAAGCACGGCACCGACGCGCAGAAGGAGAAGTACCTCCTTCCCTACAATACCGGGGAGGTCCGCTTCTGCATCTCGATCTCGGAGCCGCAGGCGGGGTCGGACGCCTTCAGCACCCGCACCCGCGCGGTCCGCGACGGCGACCACTATGTCATCAACGGCCTGAAGCAATGGTGCTCGGGCTCCAGTGCCAAGAACGCGGTCATCTGCATGCTGGTCCGCACCGACCCCGACGCCGAGAAGCATAAGGGCCTGTCCTGCATCCTGGTGCCCAACGACAGCCCCGGCCTAGAGCTGCGCAAGCTGAAGACGCTGGCCCGGCGCGGCACCGGCACCAACCAGATCTTCCTGGACGATTGCCGGGTCCCGGTCGAGAACCTGCTGGGCGAGGAAGGCCAGGGCCGCGACATCATCACCGGCCATCTGGAGCTGGAGCGTATCTCCTGCGCCGCCGGCTATACCGGCTGCGCCCAGCAGGCGGTGACCGACGCCCTGGCCTACGCCCATCAGCGCGAGCAGTTCGGCCGCCCGATCTTCGAGTTCCAGGTCCTGCGCCACATGCTGGCCGACATGCAGACCGAGGTCGACGCCGCGCGGCTGCTGACCTACCGGTCGGCGGCCAAGGTCGATGCCGGCCTGCCGGCGGCGCGCGAGGTCTCCATGGCCAAGCTGTTCGCGTCCGAGACGTTACAGAAAGTCTCGCGCCAGGGGGTGCAGATCATGGGCGGCCACGGCATGCTGCCGGAAGCCGACATGGAGCGCTATTTCCGCGAGGGCATGCAATCGACCGTCGGCGGCGGATCGTCGCAGATCCAACGGACGATCATCTCCCAGAGCATGAGGATGTAGGCATGCTTCAACCGCTGAAGGGACTCCGCGTGATCGAGCTGGGCGCCATTCTGGCGGCGCCCTACGCGGGGTCCCTGCTCGGCGATCTCGGCGCCGAGGTCATCAAGATCGAGCCGCCGGAGGGCGACACCGCGCGTTCCTGGCCGCCCTTCACCGACAAGGCGCATCTGCCCGCCAGCTTCCTCGCCTTCAACCGCAACAAGAAGAGCATCTGCGTCGATCTGAAGACCGACGACGGACGCGAGGCCTATCTGCGTCTGGCCGATTCGGCCGACGCGATCATCGACAATTTCCGCTATGGCGCGTCCGACCGGCTGGGCATCGGCTACGAGGTGGTGCGCGCGCGCAATCCCGGCGCGATCTATTGCTCGATCACGGGGTTCGGGCGCAGCGGGCCGCGCGCCGAGGAAGGCGCCGTCGATCTGTTGATGCAGGCCTTCTCCGGCGTGATGAGCGTCACCGGCGAGCCCGGCCGTCCGCCGGTCCGCACCGCGACCTCGACCGCCGACATCTCGACCGGCATGTTCGCCGTCATCGGCATCCTGGCCGCCCTGCCCGAACGCGCCCGCACCGGCAAGGGCTGCCTGGTCGAGGCGTCGCTCCTGGAAGGCCAGATGCACTTCCTGAGCAATTTCTGGTGCAACTGGCTGGCCTCGGGCGTTCTGCCCCAGCCCATGGGCTCGGGCCAGGCGGCGTCGGCGCCCTATCAGGCGTTTCCGGCCAAGGACGGCTATGTGGTCGTCGGCTGCCTGACCGACCGCATGTTCCGCGACGCCTGCAAGGCGCTGGACCGCCCCGACCTGCCGGAAGACCCCCTGTTCGTCGACATGAAGACCCGGGTCGCCAACCGCGAGAACACCAACAAGGTGTTCGGCGACATCGTCGCCCAGTTCACCGGAGAAGAAGTCGTCCGCCGCATGCAGTCGGTGGGCGTGCCCTGCTCGCGGGTGAACACGCTCGAGACCCTGGTCAACGACCCCCAAGTGGTTGCCCGCGGCGGCCTCGCCACCGTGCGCCACCGCTCGGGCGAGGAGTACAAGATTCCCCGCAGCCCGATCCGCTATAACGAGGAAACCATCGAGGACTATGTGCCGGCGCCGGACCTGGGCCAGCACAGCCGCGAGATATTGGCCGGCGTCGGGTACGACGAGGCGGAAATCGAGGCGATGATCGGTTCGGGTACCATCATCGAGAAATAGGAGGCGCGGATGGATTCGGAGACGCTGATCGCCCGGCTCCTGGACCGGAAATGGGCCAAGCTCCAATCGCAGATTCCTTACGTCTTCAACAATTCCGACTATTTCCGGTCGCGGTTCCGGGCGGCGGGCGTCGACGATCCCCGCGATATCCGCACCCTGGAGGATTTCCGCGCCCTGCCGGTCATGATGGACAAGGCGTCCCATCGGCAGAGCCAGCTCGATTCCCTGGAGGCCCACAACCATCCCTTCGGCATGCATCTGTGCGTGCCCAAGGAGAAGATCATCCATGTCGCCGCCACCTCGGGCACGACCGGCCATCCCACCTTCTATACCTATACCCGCCGCGACCTGGAGATCACCCAGAAGATCTTCGCCGACATGTTCGACGTCGCGACCATCCGCCCCGGCGACACGGTCTATACCGCGTTCGGCCTCAGCCTGTGGCTGGCCGGGGTGACCATCGTTCTGGGGCTGGAAGCCTACGGCGCGACGCCGGTCCCGGTCGGCGCCGAGGCCGGTCCCACCAAGATCCTGCAATATCTGAAACTGACCCGGCCGCGGGTCCTGATGGGCACGCCGTCGCTGCTATCGCATCTGATCGAGCGCGCGCCGGCGGAAATCGATTGCGAAGTCGGCGATCTGGGCGTCGAGGTCCTGTTCTGCGGCGGCGAGCCCGGCGCCGGCATTCCCGCCATCCGCGACCGGCTGACGGGCGCCTACGGCGCCAAGATATACGACATCACCGGCGGCGCCTGGCACAACGGCACGATCTCCTGCGCCAGCGCCGACTATCACGGCATGCACCAGATGGGCGACGATTATTCCTTCCGCTGGGACCTGGTCGACCCGGAAACCAAGAAGCCGCTGCCCCTGGCCGACGGCACCGTCGGCGAGGTGGTGCAGACGGGGCTGGAATACGAGGCCGGCCCCGCCTTCCGTTACGCGATCGGCGACATCATCCGCCTGCGCGCCGGCGAATGTCCGGGCTGCGGGCGCGTCGGCACCCGGATGGAGATCCTGGGGCGCACCGACGACATCCTCAATTTGAAGGGCGTCAAGGTGTACCCGGCGTCGGTCAAGGAGGTGATCTCCGAGTTCCAGCCCGATATCTCGGGCCAGGTCCAGATCGTCCTCGACGCCCCGCCGCCCCGGGTCGAGCCGCCGCTCCAGGTCCGGGTCGAGGCCGGCGAGACGCTGGGTAGCGGCGACCGCGCGGCGCTCGCCAAGCGGATCGAGGACCGGGTTCACAATGTCTTGTCCATCCGCGCCCGGATCGAATTGGTTGACTTCGGCGCCATCGGGCGGTCGAATTTGAAGACCAAGCTGTTGGTCGTGCGCGACGCCGACTAGGCCGCGCCGATCCGGAACCGCCCGGAACCGCCAGGAGGCAGCCCATGAGCAAGGAATTTCCCCTTCTCGACATCGACGCCCTGGTCGCCGAGGTCGAGGACGGCGCCAAGGTCGTCATGCCGCCCGACTACACCGGCGCCCCGATGGCGACGGTGCGCGCGCTGGTGCGCAAGGGCGTGCGCAACCTGCATCTGGTGGGCGCGCCCCAGTTCGGCCTGCCGGCGGAGATCTTGATCGGCGCCGGCTGCGTCGACACGGTCGAGACCGCCGGACTCGGCCTCGGCGAGTTCGGCCTCGCACCCCGCTTCCGCGACGCGGTCGCCCAGGGGAAAATCCATGTCAAGGACGCCACCTGCCCCGCCGTTCATGCCGGATTGCAGGCCGCCGAGAAGGGCGTGCCCTTCATGCCCGTGCGCGGCATCATCGGCTCGGACCTGCCGCGTTACCGCAACGACTGGATGGTGATCGATTCGCCGCTCGGCGATGGCGGGCCGATCCTGCTGGTCCAGGCGATCGAGCCCGACGTCGCCATCGCCCATGTCCCCTACGCCGACCGCTACGGCAACGCCTGGGTCGGGCTGCGGCGCGAGATCATGACCATGGCCCATGCGTCCAAGCGGACCCTGATCACCTTCGAGAAGCTCTATGACGGCAATCTGCTGGAAAGCGCCGAGATGGCGCCCGGCACCCTGCCCAGCCATTACGTGACGGCGATTTCGCGGCAGGAGAAGGGCTGCTGGCCGCTCGGCTTCCTCGACTGGTACGAGACCGACGTCGCCCATATGGAGCGCTACGCGGAGATCGCCCGGACCGAGGAAGGCTTCGCCCGCTATCTGGACGAGCATGTGCTGAACGCGGCGGAAGCGGCCTGATGCCCGACGAGAGGAACCTGATGCTGGCCGCCCTGCTGGCGCGGCTGGCGGACGATTGCCGCCATGTCGTGGTCGGCGCCAACTCGCCGATCCCCGCCTGCGCCGCCCTGCTGGCCGAGGCCAAGGCCCCGGATCGCTTCTTGGTCACCATCCTGGGCAGCCAGAAATACATGCAGTTCACCGAGGGCGGACGCGAGCTGTTCGACTATGCGGCCCAGGGCCGCATGGACGCCTTCTTCCTGGGCGGCGGCCAGATCGACGGCCAGGCCAACGTCAACCTGGTCGGCATCGGCGACTACCCCAACAGCAAGCTGCGCCTGCCGGGCTCCTACGGCTCCGCCTTCATGGCCTTCATGGTCAAGAAGGTCATCCTGTTCCGCGAGGAACACAGTCCCCGCGTGCTGGTGCCCAAGGTCGATTTCATCAGCGCGCCGGGCAGCCCGCCGGACGGCATTTTCACCCGCGGCCAGGGCCCGTCGGACCTGGTCACCGGCATGTGCCACATGGTCTTCGACCGCGAGAGAAAGCGCTTCCGCCTGGCCAGCATCCATCCGGGCCATACGCTGGACGAGGTCATCGCCCAGACCGGGTTCGATTTCGACCATGACGATACGGCGCCCCAGACGCCAGGCCCGACCGACGAGGAACGCGGCCTGTTGACGGGCCCGGTGCGCGAGGCGCTGGCCGGCGTCTATCCGCGTTTCGTCGCCAAGACCTTCGCCCAGACCGCAGCCGCATGACCGAGAAGATCGTCCGCGCCATCCATCTGGAAAGCATTCCCGGCGGCCTTCAAGGCCCCGGCGGCCTTCAAAGCAATGTGCGCAACGCCCGTGGCCAGGGCTTCCTGGCCGACGAGCCCGCTTATATCGGCGGCGCCGAAGAGGGCATGACCCCGTTCGAGCTGCTGCTCGCCTCGCTGGCGAGCTGCACCTCGGCGACCCTGGTCATGTACGCCCGGGACAAGGGGATCGCGCTCGACGGCGTGACCATCGACGCCGATTACAGCCGCGCCGGCGAGGACGGCCTGCCCGCCGACGGGCCGGACCGTATCCGGCGCCGGATCGCGCTCGCCGGCCGGCTCGACGCGACCGCCGTCCAGCGCCTGACCCGGGTCGCCCAGCTTTGCCCGGTGCACAAGGCCATCGTCGGCGACCGCATCACCTGCGAGGACGAGATCAGCGTCGTCGCGCCCGCCGCCTAACGGCGCGCGGCCTTTTTCGCCGGGGCCTTCTTGGCCGCTTTGCGGGTCGGCGCCTTCTTGGCCGGCGCCTTCTTGGCCGCTTTCCTGGTGGGGGCCTTCTTCTTGGCCGGCGCCTTCTTCGCGGTCTTCTTCGGACTTTTCTTGAGCGCCGCCTTCTTGCGCTTCGGGCGCTTGATGGCGAGGCCGTCGCCGCGGGAGCGGGTCAGGCGCATGATCTCGTCCATCATCTGACGCGCGTCATGGGCCATATGGAGGGTCTCGCCGCCATCCACATACCAGTCCTCGCCGGTGATGAAGTCGCCCAGCGGCGAGGCCAGATAGACGATCAGGTTGCCCACGTCCTCGGGCTGGCCCATCCGGCCCAGCAAGTTGCGCTGGAACTTGTCCCAGGTGCCGGCGGGCACCGGATACTGGCCCAGGGCCGCCGTCTTGATCGTGCCCGGCGCCACGCAATTGACCTTGATGCCATACTCGGCCCATTCGGCGGCCAGGGTCTTGGCCAACGCGGTCACCCCGCCGCGCGCGCAAGCGGTATGGGCGAACCCGGCCAGACCCGACCGGGTCACGGCGGTCACGCAGATGATCTTGCCGCCATTGGCCTGGAAGAAATTCTCGAAGGCCAGCTTCGACATGTTCCAGGTGCCGAAGATGTTGTTCTCGATAACCGTCTCGAAGCCCTTGAAGCTGATGTCCTTGGCCGCCGACATGAACTGGCCGCCGGCATTGTTGACCAGCACGTCCAGCCGTCCATGGACCGAATTGATCTGGTCGAAGGCGGCCTGAATGGTCTCGCGGTCACGGATGTCGCCGACCGTGACCAGGGCCGGTTCGCGGCCGAGGCCGGCGATCTCCTCGGCGCAATGGTCCAGCACCTCGCGCCGGCGGGCGAACAGCACCACCTTGGCGCCGCATTGGGCGAGCTGCAGCGCGCAGGCGCGGCCCATGCCCGTGCCGCCGCCGCTGACCAGAACGACCTTGCCCGCCAGCAGATCGCCGGCGTAGCCCGTCATCGGAAATTCCTTCTCGACCGCGAAGCTCATATCCTCGTTTCCTCGCCCTAGCGTTGTCCCGGCGCCGCCCGCCCCGATCGGTTCCTGACGGCGGCGCCACTATAAAGCGCGGCGCGCGCCCCGTCGAACCGCCGCGCGGACAGCGGCACGCCTCTTGGATCGCCCACCGGACGCCGGCATAATGCCCGCCGCGCCGCGCCGATCGCAGGGCGGACGAGAAGGACCCCAAAGTCCCGAACCCGGAGGAACCGACATGGACTTTCTGTTTACCGACACCCAGATCCAGATGCGCGACACCATGGCGCGCTTCGTGGACGAGCAGGTGAAACCCGTCGCCGCCGAGATGGACCGCAAATACCATCCCCTGCCCCGCGAGATCGTCTTCGACTGGTTCGAGAAGGTCGAGCCCTTCGGCCTGCTTCGCGCCATCGTCCCCGAGGAGCTGGGCGGGCTGGGCCTCAAGCCGATCGAGTTCGGGATCGTGATGGAGCAGTTCCGCCGCGGCCATGCGGCGCTGGCCGGCGTGATCTACGCCTCCGGGTCGGGCGCGGCGGCGATCTCGCGGGTCGCCACACCCGAACAGTTCGAGAAGTTCGTCAAGCCGGCGATGGAGGGCAAGATCATCGTCGGCACCGGCATCACCGAGCCCGACACCGGCAGCAACGCCGACGCCATGAAGACCCGCGCCGTGCGCGACGGCGACGAATATGTGATCACCGGCGCCAAGAGCTGGATCTCCAACGGCACCATCGCCGACTATATCGTCGTCGTCTGCAACCGCGACGAGGGCGATGGCGAGCTGAAGCGCAGCCGCATCATCGTCGAGACCGACCGCGAGGGCTTCAGTGCCTCGCTGATCCCCAAGATGGGCCTGCGCTGCTATTCGTCGGGTGCGCTGAGCCTGGACGAGGTGCGCGTCCCCGTCGGCAACCTGATCAGCGAGGACGCGGGCATGGAATCGACCTATCTGTTCCTCAATTCGGCCCGCACCGGCGCCGCGATCAGCGCCGTCGGCGTCGCCCAGGCGGCGCTGGACCTGGCCATCGAGTATGCCAAGGAGCGGGTCCAGTTCGGCCGCCCAATCGCCAAGTTCCAGATGATCCAGGACCATATCGCGGAAATGACCATGGAGCTGGACGCGGCGCGGCTGCTGACCTACCGAGCGATGCTGGAAATCGAGCGCAACCCGGCCTGCTTCAAGGAATGCTCCATCGCCAAGGCCTACGCCACCGAGGCGGCGGTGCGCATCACCTCGCGCGCCATGCAGGTGATGGGCGCCTATGGGATTTCGGAGGAGTTCGAGGCCGAGCGCTATTTCCGCGACGCCCGCTGCTTCACCTATCCGGACGGGACGACCGAGATCCAGAAGCTGATCATCGGCCGCGAGACCCTGGGCATGGGGGCCTTCGTCTAGGCCCCGCGCCCCGCGCGCAAGGGCGTGCGGCGCCAACGGCGTAGCGCGCCGATAAGGGCGAGACCGGCGGCGAGAAGGGCCAGGGCGGCGGGCTCCGGCACCTTCTCCGCCGTCATTTGCAGGGTGCCTTCATAGCCCTCCCAGCTCGCATAGGTCGGGTCGGTGTGATAGAGCCAGATCGACCCGAACCAGAAGCGCCAGTCGCTGCCGTCGGCGATGTCGGTGCCGTCGGCGTAGCTCTGGCTGGGGTCCGAGATCTCGCGGAAATCGGCGGTGAAGCTGAAGGGGCCGAGATCGTTGACCTGGTTGATCAGCAAGTCGTCCTGGTCGGGGCTCCCGCCATACCACCAATAGATGTCGAACACGTCGTCATAGACGTCGACCCAGGTTACCCAGCCGTCCGACGCCGTCGAGGTCGGCACGAAATCCGGATCGACGATCAGGCGCTCGCCCCAGTTCCACAGGCTCTCGGCATCGGCGGCGTTGTCGATGTTGAGCGACGGATCGTAGCCGTCGGGGTTGCGCCTTAGGGTCAGCGAGAACTGCCACAGCCCGACATCGGGCGTCGTCAGCGACTGCGCCCAGTCCTTGTAGGTATCCAGATCGTCGGCATGGGAGGGATGACCGGGATCGCCCGAATTATCGGGGTTGCCGAAGGTCGCGTAGCCGATTTCCTCGCTACAGGTGCTGGGATCGGTGATATCCGTGCAATAGGCGTTCTGCTCGAACGCCCGGCGGGGGTTGGCCTGCTGCGACTGAATGTAATTGCCGTCCGAATCGGTCCCGACCGGCAGCGGCGTTTCGCTCCATAGCTGCACCAGATCGTCGGGATCGAAGGTAAAGGTGATCTTGCTCGCCACGGCCGGTCCCGCCAAAACCCAGGCGAGCAGGCCGGCCGATAGCGCGAGTCCGATACGTTTGCGTCCCATGCCCATGGCAATGGCAATCCCCAGTCCGGTCCGGCGGCCCGCCGCCATCGCGATGGGATATCTCATGCAGAATTCATGCCAAGGAATCGGAATCCTTGTCTTTCAGTGCCTTATGCGACGCGGGCCCTTTCCGCATAAAGTTAATGTAAAATCCGCCGACAGGGAAACCGTTAATATCCGGGCGGCGAGGACAGTCTGAGGCCGCACCAGCCTGTCGACCGATGCGGGCGCCTAGAACTTGACGGCGACGTTGACGCCGGCGCCATCGCGCCCGGCCATGGGTGCCACCCGCACGCCGTGGCGGCGGCGGAAGGGGTCCGACGCATGGATCAGCTTGCCGACGCCGTATCCGATGGCACCGCCCAGGAACACGTCCGAGATCCAATGCCGGTTGTCATGGACCCGCGACCAGGCGACGAGGCTGGCGAGGCCGTAGGCGCCGCCCTGCACCGCCCATTCATCCTCGTAAGCCGAGGCGAACACCGTCGCCACCGCGAAGGCGTTGGTCGCGTGCCCCGACGGAAAGGAGGTGTTGGCCTTCGAGACCTGGAAGAAATTCCAGTCCATGTTGTCGCTGGTATTTTCCGGCCGCTCGCGTCCGGTCAGCCGCTTCAGCCCGTCGGTGAACAGGGCCGCGATGAACCAGCTTTCCAGGCCAAGGAGCGCCGTCTCGCGCAGCTTGCGGTCGCTGGCGGCGAGCCCGGCCAGATAGGTGCCGCCCATCCCGGCCGCCAGATACAGGCTCTTGCCGAAGGGCTCGGTCCAATTCGCCAGGTTCTTGGTCACGCCGCTTCGGTTGTCCTGGGTCCAGCGCTTGACCGGCTTGTCCAGCAGGAACAGCCCGCCGGCGGCGACCAGGACGACGCCGTTGCGAATCCACTCCCGCTCGCTCCACTGGGTCGGCGAGGTGAGCAAGCGCAAGGGGTTCTTCCAGTAGCCGCTCCAATAGTCGCCGTTGAGGATCGGCTCGCCCGCCACCCCGGACTCGACGGCGCCCTCGGCCCGCGCGTCGGATGCCGCGACCAGGAGCCAACATAGAAGAATGCCGAACGCGGCGCGCGTGAAGGGAGATTTTCTCACGAAGAAGATGGCCCCGATGGAATTGCGCGGGCATCCTAGTGGCCGGGGAAACCGCCGGCAAGAGGCGTTCGGTCCGAATCGGCACGCCCCCCGACGGAACGGGAGGACCGACGCGATCCTGGCGGCCTGGCGGCCTGGACGGCGCGGATCGCGGCCTGGCTCGCGAACGGCCGACGGGTGTTCGCCTTCTGCGACAACGACGCCCACGCCGCCGCGCCCCTCGACGCCCAACGCCTGGTCGCGATGCTTGTGGGCAACCCCGGTTGATCTGGGTCAAGGCGGCGCGGCGGCGCGTGTATATTGTCGCCGAAATGGACGCCGAGCTGTTGCAAAAATACGATCTGCGCGTCCCCCGCTATACCAGCTATCCGACCGCGCCCCATTTCGGGCCGCGGGTGGACGGAGATCGGTATGCGGGGTGGCTGGGCGCGCTGGCGCCGGACGCGCCGCTGTCGCTGTATGTCCATATCCCCTTCTGCCGCCAGCTCTGCTGGTTCTGCGGCTGCAACACCCGGGCGGTGAACCGCTACACGCCCGTCGCCCATTACATCGATCTGCTGAAGGTCGAGATCGGCCGCGTCGCCGACGCGCTGGGGCCCGGCCGCCCGGTCCGCCATCTGCATTGGGGCGGCGGCACCCCGACCATCCTGCGCGGCGCCGATTTCCTCGATCTGATGGCTTTTCTGCGCGACCGGTTCGCCTTCGCCGCCGACGCCGAGATCGCCGTCGAGATCGACCCCCGGGTCACGACCCGCGAGACCGTCGCCGGCCTGGCCGAGGGCGGCACGACCCGGGCCAGTATCGGCGTCCAGGATTTCGACCCGGCGGTCCAGGCGGCGATCAACCGCTTCCAATCGGCGGAAACGACGGCCGAGGTCGCGGGCTGGCTGCGCGCCGACGGCATCCGTGATTTGAACCTGGACCTGCTCTACGGCCTGCCCCGACAGACGGCGGCGGGCGTCGCGCGCACCATGGAACGGGCGCTGGAACTGACGCCGGCGCGGGTGGCGCTGTTCGGCTATGCCCATGTGCCCTGGATGAAATCCCATCAGGCGCTGATCGACGCCGCCATCCTGCCCGATGCCGGCCAGCGTCTCGCCCAGTTCGACGCGGCCGAGCGGGTCTTGACGAAGGCCGGCTATGTCGCGATCGGGCTGGACCATTTCGCGGCGCCGGACGATTCGATGGCGCGGGCGCTGGCCGACGGCCGGCTGCGCCGCAACTTCCAAGGCTACACCACCGACGACGCCCCGGTTTTGATCGGCTTCGGCGCCTCGGCGATCGGCCAATTGCCGCAGGGCTATGTCCAGAACGCGCCGGATGTGCCGGCCTGGCGCGCGGCGCTGAGGCGCGGTGCCTTACCGGTCGCGCGCGGCATCGCGCTCGACGCCGAGGACCGCCTGCGCGCCGAGGTGATCGAGGCGCTGATGTGCGCCGGCGCGGCCGACTTGGCGGCGATCTGCGCCCGTCATGGCCGGCCGGCGACCTGGTTGGACGCCGAGTTGGCGTCGCTGGCGCCGCTGGTCGCCGACGGCATCGCCGAAATCGACGGCGCGACCGTGCGGGTGACCGATTTCGGGCGCCCCTTGCTGCGCGCGGTCTGCGCCGCGTTCGACGCCTATCTCGCGCCCGAGGAGACCCGCCACGCGACGGCGGTCTAAGCGCGTCCGTCGCCGGCACCGCGCGGCGCGGCGGGAGGGGACCGATGGAACCGATGCCGAAAGGATGTCGACGGAGCGGCGGCCCCGTGCGGGCTGGGGCGCGACTGCTCGCCGTCCTGGCCCTGCCTCTGGCCCTCGGCGCCTGCGTTTTCTCGAAACAGCCCCTGTCGCCGCCGGGAAGCTTCCGGGCCGATACGCGCATGGTCGGCAATTGGGCGCCGAAGCCGGACGAGGACGGCAACCAACATGAGCGCATCAGCGTCCGTCAGCGCGACGCCTACACCCTGGAGGTCATTTACCGGCAGTTCTACGACGATCGCTGGCACCGCACCGATTACACCGCCACCTTCACCAACATGGGCGACTACGCGGCCCTCAATCTGGGCCACCAGACCCGGCAATATGGCTATGTCTATCTGATCGCGTCCTATAGCTGGGAATCGGACGGCGGGCTGACGATCTGGATCCCGGACCCCGGCGCCTTGTTCAAGGATATCCAAGGCGGCCGGCTCGCCGGCCGGATCCACGAGGACGACACGGTCTTCGGCGACGAGGAAGCCGTTCTGAGCGGCAGTTCCGAACAGGTCCGACGCACCCTCGCCGCCATTCCCGTCGACGAGCTTTTCGTCTGGGATTCGGGACCCTACTACCGGCAATAGCGCCGCCGCGCGCTCGGCTCAGGGGGTCAAATTCTCCGCCGCTTCGCGCAGGCGGAACTTCTGGATCTTGCCGCTGGCGGTGCGCGGCATGTCGGGCACGATCTCCAGCCGCTCGGGCAGATAGTTCTTGGCGATCTTCTGGTCGCGCAGATAGGCGAGCATGCCCTCGAAATCGAGGCTTTCGCCGGGCCTGAGGGTGACGAAAGCGCAACCGCGCTCGCCCAGGCGTTCGTCGGGCATGGCGACGATCGCGCAATCCAGCACCGCCGGATGGCGGTAGAGCAGTTCCTCCACCTCGACCACGGGGACGTTCTCGCCGCCGCGGATGATCACGTCCTTGCTGCGGCCGGTGATCCGGATATAGCCGTCGGCGTCCATCCAGGCGAGGTCGCCGGTCTCGAACCAGCCGTCCGCGTCCGTATCGTAGCGTTCGGGCCGCTTGTAGTAGCCGACGAAGCTGGACGCGCCGCGCACCTGAAGCCGGCCCTCGGCGCCGGCGGGCACCGGGTTACCGTCCCAGTCGACGACCCGCACCTCCATGCCCGGCAGGGCGACGCCGTCGGTTCCGAACACCTTCTCCGGCGGATCGCCGGGCCGGGTGATCGTCACGGCCCCGTTCTCGCTCATCCCCCAGGCCGACAGGACGGCGATGTCCAGGCGCTGGGTGGCGCGCTCGACCAACACGCGCGGGATCGGGGCGCCGGCGGTCAGGAAGGTATGGAGGCTGGAGATGTCGTGGTCGTCCACCGCCGGCGCGTCGGTCAGGTCGGCGAGGAACGGGGTCGAGGCCATGGTGTAGGTGACCTTCTCGCGCGCGATGATCTCGACCGCCGCGTTCGGGTCCCAGATATCCTGAAGCACGACCCGGGTCCCCAGGACGATGGGCATCAGCGCGCCGTACAGGAAACCGGTCTGATGGGCCATGGGCGAGGACATCATCACCACGTCGTCGCGGGTCAGCCCGACCCGCTCGATATAGCGCAGCACGTTGGCAAACAGGGTGTTCGCCGTATGCATCACGCCCTTGGGCTCGCCGGTGGTGCCCGAGGTGTACAGAAGCTCGGTCACGTCGTTCGGCCCCGGCCGCCGCTCGGCGAACAGGGCGGCGACGGCCGCGTCGTCGCCCTCCGGCACGAGAAGCGCGTCCTCGAACGAGGCCGCGCCCGACCCGCCGACCGCCCAGACATGCGCCAGGCCGGGCAGGTCGCCGCGCAGCCCCTCGATCATCGCCAGATGGTCGACGCCGCGGAACTCGGCCGGTACGACGACCGCCTTGGCCTCGCCGAAGGCGAGCATGTGGCGCAATTCCCGCTCGCGGAAGATCGGCATCAACGGGTTGCTCACGGCGCCGATTCGCACGCAGGCCAGATGCAGGGCGGTGAACTGCCACCAGTTGGGAAGCTGGAAGGCGACCACGTCGCCGGCGCCGATCCCGAAATCGGCGAGGCCCAACGCGATCCGGTCGACGCGCCGTTGCAACGCGCCATAGCTGAGCCGCGTGCTCTCGCCGGTCATGCTGTTGTGATCCAGGATCGCCTCGCGCTCGGGCGCCGTCTTGACGACGGCGTCCAGCCAATCGACGACCAGCGTGTCGGGCCAATGGCCCTGTTCGGCCATCGCTTCGACGCGCGTTCGCGGCAGGATCGGATCGAATCCCATCGGCATGCCCTCCCTCGACAAGCCCAGCGATATCTCAAGCCTCCCCCGAGCGGACCGAAAAGGCAAGACCCGGCGGCGGACCGCGCCGTGGCTGGACAAGGCGCCCCGCCCTTGGCAGGATCGCGCGCCGCCACCGCGTCCGCCCCCACACAGAAGGAGCAATTCCCGCGCCATGACCGACGCCACGCCGCCCGACGCCACCGAGTCGGACTCCGTCTTTCCCGGCACCTCGCCGCCCGGCCCGGCGGACGATGTCCGTTCCGCCTTCCAGAAGCTCGTGAACTATCGCGTGGTCGAGGTGCGCGAGGGCTACGCCCGCGTCGAACTGGACCTGGACGAACGCCACATCAATCGCAACGGCGTCCTCCATGGCGGCGCCCTGACCACCCTGATCGACGTCGCCGGCGGGCGCTGCGGCACCTTCTGTCCGGTGCCCGGCCATCATCGCCGCGGCGTGACGGTGTCGCTGACCACGGGCTTCCACCGCGGCGTCCGCCATGGCCGGCTGATCGCCGAGGCCCGCCAGATGGACACCGGCACCCGGCGCATCTTCACCGCCACCATCGAGGTCCGCAACGAGGCCGGCCTGCTGGTCGGCACCGGCCACGGCACCTACAAGTATATGCGCGGCAGCGAAAAGCCGGAGGGCGTGCCGATCAAGCCGGCGCCTTGACGGCGGTTTCCCTTGACGGCGGTTGCATTGACAGGCGCGGCGGCGAGGCCCATGCTTCGCCGACAGTATGACGGCTGGGGTGTCCCTCGGGACTGAGACCATACCCATCGAACCTGATCTGGATCATGCCAGCGCAGGGAGCCGCCGCCGGAGATCCCCACCGTCCGTCTCTCCGCGCCGTTCGGGCTCCTTGCCGAAAGGAGAACCCGATGAGTCGCGCCGCCGGCATCCTCGCCCTGTTCGTCGCAAGCTGGACCGCCTTCGCCGCGCCCGTCCGCGCCGACCTGCCCGCCGTCCCGGTCCTCGTCCCGCTGACCGGGTTCCTGGCGCTGGAAGGCACCAGCCAACGCAACGGCGCGCTGCTCGCCCTGCGCAACCCGCCCGCCGGCAACGCCGTCGCCTTCGAGGTTTCCGACACCGCGACCTCGCCCGAGATCGCCGTCAACGCCTTGCGGAAGGCGCTACGCGCCGACAACGTGGTCGCCGTCGCCGCGTCGATGCTGGGCACCCATATGCTGGCGATGCTGCCGGTGGCCGACGAACTTGGCGTGCCGCTGGTGACCGTCTCCGGCACCGCCAAGGTGACCGAGCTCGGCAGTCCCAACGTCTTCCGCTTCTTTCCCGGCGATTCCGTCGTCAAGACCGCCCAGGCCCGCTACGCGGTCCAGGAGATGGGCGCCAAGCGCCCGGCGCTGATCTATCAGACCACCGCCTACGGCCAGAGCGGCCGCCGGCATCTGGCGGCGAACCTGACCCGCCTCGGGGCGCCGCCGGTCCTGGAGGAGGGGCTGCCGGTGACCGTGAAGGACATGCTGCCGGTCCTCGCGAAAGTCCGCGCCGCCGGCGCCGATCTGATCGTCTTGCACCTGCACGCGCCCTCGACGGCGCTGATCGTCCGCCAGGCGGTCGCCATGGGGCTGGGCTTGCCGATCCTGGCCGGGTCGGCGATGCATCAGCCGGCGACCGCGGCGCTCCTGACCCCGGCCGAGCTGAAGGGCGTCTGCGCCGAAAGCGGCTCCTCGCCGGTCTCCGGCGGCAGCCCGGCCATGGACCGTTTCGTCGCCGACTACCGCGCCGCCTTCGACGCCGAGCCCGACGCCTTCGCCGCCGGCCAGTATGACGGCATCCGCATGGTGGTGGCGGCGCTCGCCGCCGGCGCCCGGACCGCCGCCGAGGTCCGCGCCTTCCTCGCCGCCAACACCCATGACGGGGTCGCCATGCGCTACCGGTCCGACGGGACCGGCAACATGGCCCATGACGCGGTGATCATCTGTTATGACGGGCGCGACCGCACCCCGCGCCTGGTCAAGCGCTACCGCAACCTGTCGGGCGTCGCCGGGCTCGACTAGGACGCCGATGCTGATCGCCCAACTGCTGGTCAACGCCCTCGCGCTGGGCGCGGCCTATGCCCTGGTGGCGTTGGGCTTCGTCCTGGTCCTGCGGGCGACCGGCGCGGTCAATTTCGCCCAGGGCGACCTGGTCATGGCCGGCGGCTATTGCGCCATCGCCCTTGCCGCCGTCCTGCCGCTGCCGGGGCTTGCCCTCCTGCCGCTGGTGCTGGTTCTGATGGCGGTCCTGGGGCTCGCCCTGTCGGCCATCGCCTATCACCCCCTCAAGGACCGGCCCCCGGTCGCCGTGTTCATCAGCACCATCGCCGTCGCGATCATGCTCCAGAACGGCGCCAACAGCCTGTTCGGCGCCGTCCCGCGCGCCGGGCCGCCCCTGATGGGCGGCGGCGTGCTGGAGATCGGCGGCCTGGTCCTGCCCCGGCAGTCGGTGGTCCTGGTCGCCGTCGCCGCCCTTCTGATCGCCGGCCAGGGGCTGCTTCTGTCGCGCACCCAGCTCGGCCGGGCGCTGCGCGCGACCGCCGAGGACCGGGACATGGCCCGGGCGCTGGGCATCCGCGCCAATCGGATGATCGCCCTGACCTTCGCGCTTGCCGCCGGTTTCGCCGGGATCGCGGGGATGCTGCTGGCGCCGCTTTATTTCGTCACCCCGAGCGAGGGCACGACCCTGATCCTGAAAGCCTATATCGCGGCGACCATCGGCGGCTGGGGCAGCCTGGCCGGCGCCGTCGCCGGCGCCCTGCTGATCGCGGCGTTCGAGGTACTGGTCTCGACCGCGATCTCCCATGTGGCGGCGGAAGCGCTGCTGTACGGCGCCCTGCTCGCGATCCTGTTCCTGCGTCCCCAGGGGCTGTTCGGCGAGGCCGCCGGGCGGCGGGCCTGAGCGCCGATGGCCCGCGCCCTCGCCGCCCTCGTCCCCGGTTTGCGCCTGCCCTATCTGGTGGGCGCGGTCCTGCTGGCGGCCTACGCGCTGATCGGCGCCGACGCCTATGCGCTGCGCCTGCTGACCATCGCCGGCAGCTATGCCCTGATGGTGATCGGCTACCAGCTCGTCTTCGGCCATGCCGGGGCCCTGTCCCTGGCCCAAGGCGCCTTCTTCGGGATCGGCGCCTATGTCACCGCGATCCTGGCCGACCGGTACGGGCTGGACGCGGCGCTGACCCTGCCCCTCTCGGCGCTGGTCCCGGCGCTGCTCGCCGCCGTCGTCGCGGCGCCGGTCCTGCGGCTCGAGTCGCACTATTTTGCCCTCGCCACCCTGGGCATCGCCCAGCTCGTCCTCCTGGCCGCGGTCAATTGGGAGGGGCTGACCGGCGGCGCCAACGGCCTGCCCGGCATCCCGACCCTGCGCCTAGCGGGTCTGGACGTCGAGCGCGGCCTGCCCCTGGCGGCGGCGGTCTGGGCGGCCGTCGCGATCGGCGGCGCGCTCGCCTGGCGCCTGACAAGGGGACGGACCGGCCGGGCGCTGGCCTTCCTGCGCGCGGCACCGCTGGGGGCGGCGGCGGCGGGGATCGACGCCGGGCGCCTGCGCTTCGCCGCCTTCCTGGCGAGCGCCGCCTATGGCGGGGCGGCGGGCGCCTTCTATATCCACGCGGTCGGCGTCGTCTCGCCCGAGGCGGTCGGCTTCCCGATCATGGTCGCCTGCCTGAGCATGGCGGTGATCGGCGGCCGCCTGCGGATCGCCGGCGCCGTCCTGGCGGCGCTGCTGCTGATCCATCTGCCGGAGTTCTTCCGCTTCCTGGAGCGCCATTATCTGATCGCCTACGGCGCCGCCACCCTGGCGGTGATCGTCTTCGCGCCGAGCGGCCTGATCGGCGCCGCCGAGGCCCTGCGCCGACGGCTGCCGGGCGCCGCGCCCCCCGCGCCAACCCGGACCGCCGCCCCGCCCCCGCCGTCCGGACGGGGCGCGGCCGACGTCACCCTGCGCGCCGAGGCGCTGGTCAAGCGGTTCGGCGGCGTCCTGGCCGTCGACGGGGTCGACCTTGCCGTCCGGGCCGGCGAGATCGTCGGGCTGATGGGGCCGAACGGGTCGGGCAAGACCACCCTCGCCAATCTGATCGGCGGGTTCGAGCGGCCCGATTCCGGCCGGGTGCGGCTCGCC
>Ga0070729_10003297_pt1 | contig 19067 bp, 14 predicted proteins | sample tdDd472_FD_66725 | JGI IMG/M metagenome (GOLD analysis project Ga0070729, IMG submission 66725) | Marine sediment microbial communities from the Atlantic coast under amendment with organic carbon and nitrate - tdDd47.2 | ecosystem: Environmental > Aquatic > Marine > Coastal > Sediment | place... | reverse complement strand
GCCCCCTGCACAACGGCTCCGCCCTGCGACCGGCGCTGAGCGCCGAGCGGCTTTTCAGCTCCGACGACAACGACATCGCCACCCTGGAGGGGCACCTGCGGCTGCTGGTGGAGGATCTGGGTTTGCGGCTGCGGCGGCAAAATGTGTCGGCGGCCCGTTTTTCCCTGGCCCTGCGCTACACCGACGCCCTTGAGCGCTCGCGGCAAAAGACCCTCAAGCATCCGCTGCACCTGGATCAGGATATTTTCCGGGTGGCCCTGCCCCTGCTGCACGGAGCTTTGGACCGCCGGGTGCGGGTGCGCAGTTGCGCCCTGTCTGCAGCACGGCTGACCCGGGAACATCAGCAACTGGATCTCTTTGTGCCACCGGAGGATCGCCGGGGCCGTTCCATTCAGCAGGCCATGGACGCCATCCGGGGCAAATTCGGGGCCGCAAGCATCGGTTACGGCAACACCGTGGCATTGCAGGCAGGCGGGCCATGAGCTGGCTTCCCCTGCGGGTGCAGTCCAATTACTCACTGTTATACGGCACCTGCCACATCGCAGAGCTGGTGGCGGCGGCGGCCCGGCAGGGGTACCGGGCCATGGCCCTGACAGACATCAACAATGTTTACGGGGTGCATACCTTTGTGGAATGCTGCCGGGAGGCGGGGATTCGCTCCATTATCGGAACCGAGCTGCGCAGCGGCGACGACTGCGCCGTGGTGCTGGCCTGCAACCGGCAGGGCTTTTCCCGTATTACCGCCATGCTGACCCGGCTGCACCGGGAACCGGGCACGCCCCTTGCTACGCTGTTGCCCCGACATACCGAAGACATTGTCATCCTCAGCGACAGCCCGGACCTGCTTTCCGGCCTTGCGGGACAGGGATTGCCCCTGTATGCCGCCCTCAAAGCCCCGCAGTACCGGCTGGTGGTCCTGGCCCAAAAGCTGGATATTCCCCTGGTGGTCGTGCCGCCGGTCATGCTGCTGGAACCCGAAGACCGTGCCATTTACCGGGTGCTGCGGGCCATGGCAAACAACAGCACCCTTGGGCAACTGAGCGACGACGACGCCACCGCCACTCTGATGACCGCCATGCCCTCGCTCGCGGATATTCGCCGCCGTTTTGAGCTGTATCCCGAGGCCATTGATGCCGCCGCGGGTATCGCCGATCGCTGCAATTTCAGCGATATAATGGACGGCTGGGTGTTTCCCGAGCCTCTGGGACTGAAGGGGCGCAATCCGGCGTCAGAGCTGCGCCACCGGGCCTTTGCCGGGGCCGAGGCCCGCTACGGAGAGCTTTCCGACACCGTGGTGGACCGGCTGGAATACGAGCTGGGGATCATCGAAGAAAAGAACTTTTCCTCCTATTTTCTGGTGGTGGAAAACATCGCCGCCCGGGCCAGCCGCATCTGTGGCCGGGGCAGCGGAGCCGCCAGCCTGGTGGCCTACAGCCTGAACATCACCAACGTGGACCCCATCCGCCACAACCTGTACTTTGAGCGCTTTCTCAACCCGGAGCGCAGCGATCCCCCGGATATTGACATCGATTTTGCCTGGGACGAGCGGGACGCCATTATCGACGGCGTAATGGAGGCCCACGGCCGCGACCACTGCGCCATGGTCTGCAATCATATTCACTTCAAACCCCGTTCCGCCCTGCGGGAATGCGCCCGGGTATTCGGCATGCCCGAGGGCGAAATCACCGACGTTGTCAACCGGCTGCGGGTGCTTGTACGGGAACACCGGGAAGGCGCGTCGTATCACCCGGACATTTTCAAATACAGCGGCGATCTGCCTCTGGAAGAACCCTGGCCGGAAATCCTGCGCATTGCCCGGCGCATTACCGGATTTCCCCGGCATCTGGGGGTGCATTCCGGCGGCATTATCATCACGCCAAACCCCATCGACGCCTACGCCGCCATCGAAACCGCGCCCAAGGGCGTGCCCATTGTGTGCTGGGAAAAGGACGGCACCGAAGAGGCGGGGCTGGTAAAAATCGATCTGCTGGGCAATCGGTCGCTGGGTGTTGTGCGGGATGCTCTGGCCCATCTGGCGGCCACGGGCCGGGGCATCGACGAACAGCGCTGGAACCCCATAGACGATAAAGCTACCCGGGCCATGCTTGCCCGGGGCGACACCATGGGGGTGTTTTATCTGGAATCCCCCGCCACCCGGCAATTGCAGAAAAAAGCCGGGGTCGGGGATTTTGAGCATATCGTTATCCACTCATCCATCATCCGGCCTGCGGCAAACGATTTTATCAACGAATATGTGGATCGGCTCCACGGCAAAGCCTTTGAGCCCCTGCATCCCCTGCTGGAAGACCTGCTGTCGGAAACCTACGGCATCATGGTGTATCAGGAGGACGTGTCCAAAACCGCCGTGGCTCTGGCGGGCTTTTCCGCCGGTGAGGCCGACGGCCTGCGCCGGGTGCTGTCCAAGAAAAACTGGGAGCTGAAGCTGGGGCCCTACCGGGAGCAGTTCTTTGCCGGAGCCCGGGTCCGGGGCGTGGAAGACCACACCATCGAGGCCATCTGGAAAATGATCATGTCCTTTGACGGCTACAGCTTTTGCAAGCCTCACAGCGCTTCCTACGCCATGGTGAGCTTTCAGTCCGCCTGGCTGCGGGCTCATCATCCTGCGGTGTTTTTTGCTTCGGTTATCAGCAACGGCGGCGGTTTTTACACCGCCGGGGCCTATGTGAGCGAAGCCCGGCGCTGTGGCGTGGAGATTCTGCCGCCGGACGTTAATTACAGTCAGTGGCACTATGAAGAGCAGGATGGGGCTATTCGGGTGGGGCTGATGGCCATTGCCGGGCTTATGGAGCACACCGCAGAGCGTATACTCCACCAGCGGAAACAGGGGCCATATCGCTCCATGGAGGAATTTATGCAGCGGGTGCAGCCCGTTGCAGCGGATATGGAGGCCCTGATCGCCACCGGGGCCTGTGACGCCATTGCCGCCGGTCGCAGTCGTCCGCAAATGCTGTGGGCGGCCCTGGCCCGGGAACGGCAACGGGAGCATGACCGCGCCCATGACGGGGATCTGTTTGCCGCCGCCGCGCCCCGCTGCGACGCCCCGCCGTTGGGAAGCCCCAAAGCCGTTGATCTGCTGTGGCAGGAGTTCAAATATCTCGGGTTTTTATGCAGCCGCCATCCGTTGATGCTCTTTGCCCCCCGGCTGGCGCGGCACCGGGTGATTGCGGCCCGGGATATTCCCCGCTATCAGGGCCGTACGGTGTCGGTGATTGGCTGGCCCGTGACCGCCAAAACCGTGCCCACCCACAAGGGCGATCCCATGCAGTTCTGGAGCTTTGAGGATGAAACCGCGATTTACGAAACCGTGCTGTTTCCCGAAGCCTACAAGCGCTATCATTCATCCATTGACCGTCAGGTGCCCTACATTGTCACCGGCAAGGTGGAAAACGACCACGGGGCCATAAGCCTGTCAGTGCAGCGGGTGGTGAAGGTGTGAAGCTATGTTTCAAATAGAGGCGTGGATCCCGGAAATTCCATCCGGGGAGAATGCGTTGTTGATTGCATGGCAAGCTGCGACTTCGTGAGCCTGTAGGAAGCGGATTGAGGAGATGTGGAACGCCAGATCTATGTTAACTTTGGCCGAATCGTTTATTGAAAAGTAGAAATGGCGAGAATTAGACGGACCCGTGGGTTGTCCCTCGCTAAAATTAATCCGTCAATAAAATCAGCATGTTGCAATGATGGTTGATCCTGGTATTCTGTCCACTCATATGGTATCGTAAGGGCTTACAGCGGTATTGGGAGCCCGGAAAGGATCGTTGCACTCTTTGGAGGAAATACAATGAAGGATAAAATCAGGAATAGTTACTCTGGAATCTTTACAGTCGGTATCGTGCTTTTCTGCCTGCTTTTCACCTCGATATTGTACGCGGGTAAGTGTGATACACCGCCACCATTGGATGCCGACCAATGGAAAAAGCTTAGAAACGGAGACGTGCTGCTAAAGAAACTGAAAACGAAAAAAGACACCTTCGCGTATCTGGCTCATATCCTGATACCAACTGAGCCAAAGCATGTGATGGCCTATCTGCACGATTTCGATGAAATCCGCCGCAATACTCCTAACCTGGAAAAGTTTACTTATTCCTGCGATGGTGATGTATGCAGATTGACTGGCAATCTGGATATGAAGGTTCGCGATGCCACCAACACGGTCGAATATCATTTTGTAAACGAGTGTCTTGTCACGACCAAGTTACTAAAAGGTGAACTGTCTGATGTCACTGCCCACTATAAGTTGTTTTCTGTAGATGATGGTGCCTCGACATTGCTGGAACGTAAAATATATATGCACCCGGATGTCGGCATTCCCGTATGGATGATTAGCAAGGGAACGAAGAAGAGTCTCCCAAAAGTTTTAAAAAACATGCGTACACGCGTGTTGAAAAGAACGGATGCGAAATAATTGGCCCATTTCCACTGGACATAGCCGAAAAGAAACAGATTCAAGGATATCAATATCGCGACTTCCAGTAAGACTTTCATGGAAATCAGCTTTGCGTGGCAATTACAAAAAAGCAAGTAAAATCAGGTTAGACTGAATTTTCGGTACCCACGGCTGGTGGGGTGCTAGCTATAAAGATGAAATTAGTGCTGTCACAGGTGGGAATTTGACATTCAATGAGATGAGGGCTATTTTCTCAAATAACGGACGATCACTTCTGGCTACAAGCGGTGTCAACATTAAAACTCCGGAGTAACAATTATGGGATATCCAACCCTTAGAACACTAGATGTCAGCTCCCTAAAAGTTCCAAAAGCTCTTCAGGCAGGTGACCGGGTAGGAATCATTGCACCATCAATGCCACTCGCAGCGTGGTATCCTGAGCGGTTCGAGAGAGGCGTACGGGCTTTAGAGGAATATCTTGGCTTGGTTCCGGTGGTCGCAAAACATGTGTACCAAGCAAGTGGATTCACGTCCGGTAGCCAAGAGGAACGTGGCAAAGCATTGGTGGAAATGTTGGGCGACCCAGATATTCGAGCAATAATATTTAGTATTGGTGGTTTTAATTCAGCCGAATTGTTGCCATTGATAGACATAAAATTGCTGAGACGTTTACCTAAAATAATCATGGGATACAGCGATGCTACCGCACTCCTCCTCGGTATTCAGTCGCTTGGAGGCTGGGTCACCTATTACGGGCCGATGGTAATGACTCAATTTGGCGAATACCCTAAACCACACAGCTACACATTGAACAATTTACGTTCCATTCTATTTAATCCTTCAAAACCGATAACACTATCTGACCCCAAAGAGTGGACAAACGAATTTTTAGACTGGGGTTCAAATAGTTGGCTTGAGCGTTCGCGCCATTATAATGTCCAATCTAAAAGGGTTGTATGGAGGTCAGGGAACGGCGAGGGCTATTTGTTCGGTGGTAATATTGAAACAATAAACTTTCTAATTGGCACTCCCTATTTACGGTTGCCTGAACAGATTGTGTTATTCTGGGAGGCCACCGAGGCAGAAGCCTCCCTTCCTCGCATACGTAGAGCATTAACGCATTTCAATCAAGCTGGGATTATGCAACATGTGTGTGCGATGCTGATCGGCCGTTCACCGGATTGTTCACCCATGGCTGGTGAGACGCTTGAATCAGTTGTGCTCGAATGCACTAAGCACTACTCATTCCCAATTATCGCGGACTTAGCATTTGGCCATACTGATCCCATGATAACTCTACCTATTGGTATGCCAGTTCGTGTGCAAGCCTCGTCGAATGAAGCAGTAATCACGCTTTCTGAAACTGGCACAATTTAGAAAGGATAATTTTGATTGTGGAAAATACAACAGGGAGAGTTGAGACCGTTAAAGTATTTGGCAACCAGCTGAGATTACGAAACGAGAAATGGGGGATACTTGTATCCGATTTAATACATGATCGGATGTGGGGGTTGGATAGCGAATGGGCAGAGGCCCGGCGCTGGCGTTCGCCATGACGGTGATGGGCGCGATCGTGCTGGGCGCGCAAATCGGGCAGGTGGAGTTGCTCGCCGAACAGGCCGCGCCGGTCATGATTGCCGAACTGCTGGTCCTCGGCGTGGGTGTGCTCATGTTGGTCGAGATAATCCGGCTGCAGTGGCCCAAACGGGAGCGCGCCATCTGGATGGTGGTGCTGGCGGTGGTGGTGGTGTTGCCGGTCGCCTTGGCTTTGCTGTTGCAGGACCGTGCCATGCTCGCCTTCTGGCCGTTTTTCACTAGTCCCATCGCCATGCTGCCGGAGCTCGAAGCCGATGCTTACTTACAGTATGCGCTCTGGCTGCGTGGCGGCCTGCTGCTGGGGCTAACGGTCGTGTGGGTCCGCCTGTGGGCACGCGTTGTGCGCCAGGCGCAACAGAGCAAGGAGGGGTAATTCCTTTGCAGTCGCCTTGATTCGGACTACGGTCCGATCCAGCAGCCCGCGCATCCACTCGGGCTTTAAAACGCTGTCGTCGCGGGCGACGAGCACCTGCTCAATCAGCCCCAAAATGCGCGCGGGTACCGAAAACTGTATCCGGGCCTGATTTCGCACTGATGCCTATATCACTATTTCGAGTAAAAGTTTCATAGAAATCAGCTTTGCGGGCCCGTAATCTGCATGCAGACTTGAATGGCTGGATGCAAAAAAAGGGCTTTTCAAGTTCCTGTCCTTGGCATAGGATGACCCTGGAACATATTGATATTGGATGAAAGCTGTAACTGATACCATGCCGTATACCACGGACCGGGAAATTCTTAAGCTGGAGTGCGACATAACATTTGTCCGCGATTCCGGCCCCGGGGGGCAGCATCGCAATCGGCGGGAAACCGGCGTCCGCTTGTATCATCGCCCCAGTGGGATAACCATAACCGCCACCGAGCGCCGTTCCCAAAATCAAAACCTTGAGATGGCCTTTGACCGGTTGATCCGACGTCTGGAGGATCTCAACAAAGTGCCTAAAAAGCGCATCGCCACCAGGCCTACCAGATCATCGGTGAAAAAACGTCTGGAGCACAAGAAACAATTAAGCCGGAAAAAAGACACCCGCAAAAAGCCGGGTGTTGATGACTGATACCATCCGTCGCCCTTACTGCTGTTGGTTCTGGCTGTTCCTTAACCGGTTGCCTGTTGTTTAATCGAAGTAGGCTTCCAGTCGATCGAAAGCCGTGTTTATCATGTCTTCGGGCACGCAAAACGACAGCCTCAGATGACCTTCGCCGGTGGGGCCAAAATCGACTCCGGGCGTTGTGGAAACTTTTGCCTCTCTAAGCAGCTTTTGGCAAAACGTCTGTGAGTCTGAGCCCTGCTCCGACAGTATTTTGGGAAACATCAAATACGAGCCTTCCGGCTTCTGGTATTGCAGGACATGAGCAAGATTATCCAGCCGCGCACACATAAGGTTTCGCGCCGACTCGTAGTTGTTGCGGAATTCGTCGATGCAATCCTGGGGCCCCTGCAGGGCGCTGAGCGCGGCGTACTGGGAAACCACCGGAGCGCAGATGGCAAAGGCGATATGAGCTTTGGCGATGTGCGGGATCAGATTGTTGCTGGCGTGCAGATACCCGATTCTCCAGCCTGTCATGGCATAGGTTTTGGTAAAGGCGTAACAGCTGACAACGTTTTCTTTCATTTCCGGAATAGAGGCAATGGAAAAGTGCTTTTTCCCATCGTACGTAAAGTATTCGTAGGCTTCATCGGTAATAACCATAAGGTTGTGTTTTAGGGCAATGTCCGCAATCCGGCGAAGCTCCTGCTCGGAAAACACAGTGCCCGTGGGATTGTTCGGTGTGCAGAACAGAATCGCCTTGGTTTTAGGAGTCACGGCTTTTTCCATGGCATCCAAATCAATGGCAAAGCCTTTCTCTTCAATCAGGGGAACGAAAACCGGCTTGCCCGAGGCCAGCACAACCTGGTTAACATGGGTAGAATAGGTGGGCGAGGGGAGTATCACTTCGTCTCCCGGGTCCACGATGGCCATGATTGCCGCGGCCAGCCCTTCGATGGCTCCCACGGTGACAATGATTTGAGAGGGGTCGGCTTTGATGTTGTTGTCCCGCATGAGCTTTCGGGCAACTTCTTCCCGCAGGGGTAAAATGCCCTGGTTTTGAGAGTATCCATCGGCTAGCCCGTCTTTGATTGCCTTGATTGCGCCTTCACCCACATGGGTCGGGGCCTTTGAGGTGGGCTTGGCCCAGGACAAAAACGCGACATCTTTGATTCCTTTTGACAGTCGCGTCATTTCGTGAATTGCTGATTTTGGTATTCCCTGTACTTTTCTTGATATTGTGTTGTTCATTATGTAAATCCTTGCTAATCGCCTGAAGAATGTTCCGTAACTATTAATAAGAATACTTCATTGTGTTATTCAGGTCAACTCCCTGGTTTAAGGCAAAATATTCGCAAAAACACCGCAGTTTGATGCCAATATACAGGCAATAACATAAAATGCGCTCGGGAATCTCTCGGGAAGAAGAGGTCGATTCCTCGGGACGCGATTTCGATTTCACGGGGCACAAGTGCTGATTTTTTGCTATATATCGTTTTTATATAGATAACAGGCCATTTTTGGCTGCGTCATTTCCCGAGGCGGGCCCGTGAAACCGCAAATTTTGACCCTTCGCTTCCCGTGTTTTTAAAAGTGCGTCCCGAGGAAAAAATACCATTTCCGATGTTCTGGCGATTATTTCCTGCATTTAAAACGGCGATAACGCGGCGCGTCAGGCGCTTCCCGGAGGCGAAATTGAAACGACTATCCCACCGCTGAGATTGCCTTGTATTTTTAGATTCATTGCAGTAGTATCCCTCACAGAAGTCGCGGGTTTACCTGACTTTTTAAGCAATACTATAAATTGTGAGAGTATCATCATGCAGTGTTTCTTCTTATACAAGCGGCTCGCGCCATCGTATACAACGGCATTGCTTTTGACTGTACTCGTTTCTTTTTTAGGATATTTCCTTAGCGATATCCAATCGTTACGGAGTAATCCGGTGTTGATGGCGGTGACGGGCCTGCTGGGCATCAGTGTGATGTTGCAACTGGCGGCGCAGATATTGCAGAAAAAAATCGCCGGGCTGTGGGCCATTGGCCTTGCGGTAACCGGACTTACCCTGGCGGTATTTAATTTGCTGTGCACGTTGGTGGCTCCGCATTTTTACACCCTGGATGAGGTCTACGGGCTTGCCCGAAACGCGGACAGGCATATCAACACCAGTGCAGAGCAATTGTTGTGGTTTTATATATTGTGCGGGCTGATTGTCCTTGCGGGTTTTGGCTATACATATTGGCGTCACCGCAAGCCGGCGATGCAGCAGGCCAAACAATCGTGAGAGGCCGGGGCAAAATGCGCTCCGCCTGCCTGAGGCACCGAAGACATCAGCCCTGAGCTGTTACATAATGGAGGATGTAGTAATGCATTTTGGCGCGGCCCTAAAATCGTTTATATACCTGGTTTCCTGCTCATTGCTGTACCCGGTATTGTTTTTGCTATCGTTTCTGACCATCTGGCTTTTGTTGGTTATCGGCGCATGCATAGCCGAGTGGATCGCCCGGTATCGTTTGAAACAACCGCCTCAGGAGCAACTGGCGTCACTGGTTTCAGCCAAAGAATACAACGGAATCTTCTCCTATCCGGTGCTGCGCTACTGCGAAGCCCTGAACCCGCTGCTGCTTTCCAACAGCAGGCATGGTCTTGCCGGGATCGAGAACCTGCTGCAACGGCATTCCCTGCAATTGCACAAGAGCCTTGATCGCCTGTCCATGGTGGTTAAGATTGGTCCGGGACTGGGGCTTATCGGCACGCTGATTCCCATGGGTACCGGTCTTGCTGCCCTGGGGCAGGGCGATATCACCAAGCTCAGCAGTGATCTGGTAATTGCTTTCACCACTACAGTGGTGGGTATGATGCTCGGTCTTGTGGCCTATTTCCTGCATACCATCCGGCGTCGCTGGGTGCAGCAGGATTGCCGTCACATGGAGTTTGTCACCGAGGTACTGACCAGCGACAACCCTGATACGCCGGAGCCGCAGTCATGAAGTTCATGAAGAAGCGACGCTATGACGATATGGACGCCGCTGCGGACCATGACCCCTTAAGCGGCGTGGCCAATCTCTTTGATCTTGGTCTGGTGTTTATTGTCAGTCTGTTGATTATGCTCTTTTCCGCCTATCATTTGCAGGATCTTTTCGATACCACTTCAAACATGACCATCATGAAGAAGACCGCCGATGATCAGCTTGAAATCATCACCAAAACCGGCGTGAAGATAGAAGCCATGAAGGTGTCGAAATCCCAGGCCAAGGGCAGGGGAGAGCGGCTGGGAACGGCCTACCGCCTGCATGACGGCACCATGGTGTATGTGCCGAAATAAGCGGTACCCGCTGATCCCATGAAACACAAAGATACGAACATCCATCGGAATGACGGAGTAACAGATATGAAAACACATCACATCCGCCTGCGATTGTTTGCGCTGGGCATGGTCTTTGCTGTTGGCGTACTGTCTTTCAATATGCTTGCTGCCGCAGAGGTATCTGCAAACAGCACGGCACAAAATACGCCGGTGCCCTCCCGCATCGTGTCTCTGTCGCCTTCGGTGACCGAGGCGATTATCACCCTGGGAGCCGAAGACCTGCTGGTAGGGGTTACCTATCACTGTACCTTGCCCCCGGAAGTGGCGCACAAGCCGGTGGTGGGCGGATACTTCAACCCCTCAGTGGAAGCCGTTCTGGCGCTGAAACCCCACCTCATTATTGTCACCAGTATGCATAATCGCATCAGGGAGCAGCTTGCGGCCAGCGGTGCCCGGATTGTCCAGATGGATGATACCTCCATTGCGGATTTTTATGACCGCATGAACATTCTTGGCGCGATGCTGGATAAAGAAAGCCAGGCAAAGGACATCATCGCCAGGGTAACGTCCGAGCTTGCCCATATCAAAGAGCTGACCGACCGTATCCCCAAAAACAAACGCATCCGTGCTTTGCGGATTCTGGGTCGGGACACGGTTATGGTTCCCGGTGACGATACCTTCCATAACGAGTATATCCGGGCCGCCGGTGGTATCCCGGCACAGTTCGGACAAAAAAGCGGTCTTCAGACCATTACCGTGGACCAGTGGAAAGAGTTCAACCCCCAACTGGTGTTTTACTGCGGTAACGACAAAGTGGTGATCGACAAGTATTTCCATACGCCGGGCTGGAAAGACGTGGATGCGGTAAAAAATAACCGTATCGTGGGATTCCCCTGTGATCTGACCTGCCGGATTTCTACCCATGCGGGCTATTTTGTACAGTGGCTTTCCTCCAGCATGTACAGCAGCGAGTTTGTTAAAAACAAGCCGGTGCATCCTGATGCGCTGGTGGGCAAAACACCGGTGAAGGTTGATATTCCCTGGGTTTCTTCCGCCACGAAACTTGATATGCACCTCTATGATTTCAAAAACACCGCCATGGTGGTGAACTTCTCAAAGCCCATGGAGATTCTTTCCACCCTGGAAGGACCGCGAAGCGGCATTACCACCATTGGCAACCATTACACCCCGCCGCCCTGCTGGGGCATGTTGCACTGCAACACCATGGACGTGCTTAAAAAGCGTTTTTGCAAGGTGATTGACGCCAACCCTGAAACCACTTCTTTGCTGTACACCGGGGCCAACACCCACAATACCTCGGTGCAAAAAAGACAGTTCAAAGACATGGCGGTTTACGCTCTGGTAACCGCCGGGGTGACCTCCAACGCCATGCGCAGCAGCAAAGACAGCGGGGCGTATTACGAACCCGGCACCATCAATATTATGCTGCTGACCAACATGAAGCTGAGCCCCCGGGCCATGACCCGGGCCATTATCACCGCCACCGAGGCCAAGAGCGCTGCCATGCAGGATCTTGACATCCGCAGTTCCGCCCAGCCGCAATATCAGGCCACCGGCACCGGAACCGATAATATTATCGTGGTGCAGGGCGATGGAACGCCCATCGATTGCACCGGCGGGCACACCAAAATGGGAGAACTCATTGCACAGGCGGTGCATGCGGGCGTCATTGAGGCGGTGTACCGGCAAAACGGCATGGTAAGCAGCCTGAATATTTTCCAGAAGCTCAAAAGCCGCCGTATCGAAATATTCCGGCTTGGCCGCTATCTGGTGCAGCATGGTATCGAAAACGGCTATCAGCTCAGCGGACAACTGGAAACCCTGCTGCTGCAAAAGAAGTATGCATCCTTTTTGGAGGCCGCCTTTGCCATCAGTGACGATTACGAGGCCGGACTGGTGTTTGACCTGACGCTGTTTGATGCCTGGTGCAAAACCATCGCCAGTGACATTGCGGAAAAACCCATTGACCGGAACATGCTGACCGAGGCTCCCAAAGAGCTTCCTCCGGTGTTGCGGCGGGCGCTGTTGAGCCTGCTTTCCGGGCTGTATCATCAAACGACCCCATGAAGCATCTTTGTGCCATCATAGGCTGCGCAGTTCTGCTGTGCTGCATTCCAGCGAGCGCCGGGGCCTCATCTCTGGCGTTTCTGGCCTCCCAGGCCGACAGCTTTGTCATTACCGAAGCCATGAAAAACATGGAGCTTCCGGCGGATGTCGAGGTGTTTCTGATCACCCCCGAGGAGTTGCAGACCAGCGAACCGGCCAAGGCATTTGTAGCAAAAGCCGGGGTGATTGTCGTTGACGTGATGATCGCCGAGCTGGTGGACTATCTTGAAGACAATGTGGACATCAGCAATAAAAAGGTCTACGCCCTGCGGGCCAGCAGGGATGACAAGCGACTGGCGTCTTTGGGGATTGTCTTTGACAAAGAGCTGTCCCCGTACTTTGACCATATGTCGGTGCATAATATTCTGCATCTCATTTACCGGGTGGTGAACCGGCATCTGGATGATTCGGTGCATTTTGAGCCGGTGCAGATTCTGCCGTCTTTGGGCATATACCATCCCAAAGCCAAAGATGTCTTTACCGATATCAATGCCTATCTAAGCTGGTATCGTCAGCAGGCCTGTTATCATGAAAACGGACTCTGGGTGGGGCTTACCTTTTATGCCTCAAACCTCAGTGAGGGCCATGTTGAACCCATGCGCTATACCATCAACAAACTGATGGAGGCCGGATACAATGTGCTGCCCGCCTTTGGCTGGGATCCGCAGGTCATCGGTACCTATTTCCTTGATGGCGACAACCGCGCCCGGGTGGATTTCGTGCTGGCCTTTTCCATGAAATTTGCTTCGGCCCTGAACGATGCCATGAACCGCAGCCTGAAAAAACTCAATGTCCCGATTTTCAACGCAGTGTCGCTATACTACAACACCATACCCGAATGGCGTCACGATGCCCGGGGGCTTTCCACCATGGAGGTGGCCTGGGCTATGGCGAATCCCGAAATTTCCGGGCTTATCGAACCCATGGCTCTTGCGGGAAAAGAAGAGCTGCTGGATGTGTCATCGGCCCGAAAAATCTTTGTGCACAAACCCATTGAGGAAAATGTCGCCCTGTTTATCCAACGGCTGGACCGCTGGGCGGAACTCAAGCGCCTTGAAAATAGCCGAAAAAAAGTCGCCATTTTTGTCTACAACAACACCCCGGGAAAACAGAATGTCGGGGCAAGCTATCTCAATGTGTTCAACAGCCTGAAGGTTATTCTGGAGCATATGAAGGCTGCGGGGTATCAGGTTAACAACGATGTGCCCTTAAGTGAAAAGAGCATCCGGGAACTGATGCTGAGCCAGGGCAGAAATATCGGCAACTGGGCTCCGGGGGAACTGCAGGCCATGCAGGAATCCAGGGCCGTGGCCACGGTGCCAGTGGAAACCTATTGCAATTGGTATGCGGCTCTGCCCGAGGCATACAGGACAGAGCTTGAAGCCCAGTGGGGCAACGCCAAAGACGCGGACATCATGGCGGTGGAGGGCGGTTTTGTCATTCCCCGCATAGACCTGGGCAACGTGGTGATTTTGCCGGAACCCTCCCGGGGCTATGCCGACGACGCGGTAAAACTCTACCATTCTCCCACCCTGTATCCCCATCATCAATACACGGCGGCTTACCTGTGGGTAAAGCAGGCGTTTGGGGCCAATGCGGTGGTGCATCTTGGCACCCACGGCACCCAGGAATGGCTGCCGGGCAAGCAGGCGGGCCTGAGTACTGCCTGTCCGCCGGTGGTGCTGGGAACCGACATTCCCAATCTCTACCCCTATATTGTTGATGATATTGGCGAAGGCATTCAGGCCAAACGCCGTTCCAGCGCCGTTGCCATTGATCATCTGACCCCGGCGGTGAACAAGGCGGGGCTGTACGCCGAGTACCGCGAACTCTACAGCCTTATCGGCAAATATTACGGGGCGCTTTCTTTGGGCGGGGCTACAGCGGATCAGATATTCCAGCAGATTCAGGCGCTGGCGCTTAAGCAGGGGCTGCATACTGATATCGGGGCTGCGGCCATTACCAAAGAAAACCTGAGAACCCTGGAGAATTATCTGGTGGAAGTGGGCATGACCCTGATGCCCCACGGCATGCATACCTTTGGCGTTTCCCCTGCGGGCCAAGCCCTGACGGATACCGTGGAATCGGTCAAGAGCTTTCATCCAAAGGCCAACAGCGCAGATGTCCGCGCCCGGCTGAAAGCCTCCGGCCCTACGGAAATAGCCCGTTTGCTGCATGGCCTTGACGGCGGTTATATTCCCTCCGGGGTTGGCAACGATCCGGTGCGCAACCCGGACGCCATGCCCACGGGTAAGAATTTCTACGGTTTCGATCCGGCCAAAATTCCTTCCAAAGCCGCCTGGGAGCTTGGGAAAAAAGCGGCCCAGGATATTATTGACCGGCACAAAAAGCAAAAGGGCGGGTATCCCAACAAAGTCGCCATTGTGCTGTGGGCCACAGAGACCATTCGAAACGAAGGCGTCAACGAAAGCACCGCATTATACCTTATGGGGATGAAACCAAAGTGGGACAAAGCCAAAAAGGTTGTGGGCACAACGGTTATTCCCGGTAAAAAACTGGGACGTCCCCGGATTGACGTGCTGCTGAATCCCTCCGGGCTGTACCGGGATATTTTCCCGAACATGCTCAATGTCATGGATACGGCGGTGCAGCAGGCGGCGTCACAACAGGACATCGAAAACTTTTTGGCCAAAAACAGCGCCGCCCTGAAGAAGCATCTGAGTGATCAGGGGCTTGGGGACCGGGAAGCGGATGTGCTTTCAAAAATGCGCATATTCTCCGAGAAGCCCGGCAACTACGGCAATCGGGTGTCCGAGGTGGCCAGTGCTTCGGGCCTGTGGGATAACGACGATGACGTGGCAAAGGTCTATGAAAAACACACGGGCTACGGTTACGGCATGGGCCAGTGGGGCGTGCAGGCCCCGGATGTATTCGGCCAGCAACTCAAGGGTGTGGACACGGCGGTGCATTCCATTTCGTCTTCGGTGTACGGCACCATGGACAACGACGACATGTTCCAGTTTGTGGGCGGGCTGTCCCTTGCGGTTGAAAAGCGGCGGGGCACAGCACCGGATACCCTGATAACCCTGCAGCGTACCGAAAAGGAGCTGGGGGTTGAATCCCTGGACAAAACCATTGGGCGTGAACTGCGGACCCGTTACTTCAATCCCCGGTGGATAGAAGGCATGAAGCAGGAGCAGTACGCCGGAGCCCGTGAGATGTCCAATTTTGTGGACTATATGTGGGGCTGGCAGGTGACAACCCCGGGCAGCGTCAGTCAGCAGGCCTGGGAGCAGACCCACCAGGTGTATGTGCAGGACAAGTATGACATGGGCATTAAGAAGTTTTTCAACGAGAACAATCCCTGGGCCTATCAGTCGGTTACCGCCCGCATGGTGGAGGCGATCCGCAAAGACTACTGGGATGCTTCCGAGGATGTTGAAAAGGAAATCGTCAAAGAGTATGTGGACAGCGTTATGGAGCATGGCCTGAGTTGCAGCGACAACACCTGCGCAAATCCGCTGATGCATCAGGAAGTCATTGATGTGGCGAAAACTTTTATGTCCCCTGAGAAAATAGAAAAGCTTCGTAGCATGCTGCAAAACACCACTCAAAAAACGCTGGATCAGCAGCTTGAGGATTTGAAGCAACTCAAGCAAAAAGTGCAAAAGGGCTTTAAAGAGCAAGAGTTGATGGGACGGCTGCAGGATAAAATCGAAGGCTTTAAAATGGAAAAGATGGAGGAGCCTTCCACCAAAAAAGAAACCGGAAACAAAGATTATACCCGGGACGCCCGCTTGTTCTCACTGGCGCTCATGGCCCTGGTGGCCCTGGGACTGCTGGGGTTCTTCCTGCGCAAACGCTGAGCCTGCGCCCTACTGCGCTGCAGAATTGAAGCTGTCCTCGAAGTCCGCCATGGTGGAAAGATGCTCGTCGCGTTTTTCCCGTTCATACTCCAGCAGACTGACCACAGAGGTGGTGAGGATCATTACACCGCCGATAACAAACAGCAGTTGCACCGATCCGATCTGTAGCAGTGCTGCACCCGCAAGGGGCGCAAGCAGCCGGGCGGTGCCGTTCATAAAGAAGATGATACCCATGTAACGGGTGGTGTCGCCTCCCGGCGGCGCAAAATGATTGACCGCGATCTGCCACCACAAAATCCATGACCCGCCCATAACGCTGCCGCGAATAAGCCGCCCAAACAGGGGAAGCAGCACCGCCGCAGGCGGAAACACCAGCATGACAATCGGGGTGGCGGCAAGGATCAGGGGATCAAGGCCCCAGCCAAGCCGGATAACCGCCCAGGCCTTCCAGGTGCTGACGGTATCTATCCAGCGGCCGATAATGCCGGTCATGGCAAAGGCCACCAGCGAGGGAATAATGTGCGTGAACAGCGAACTTGCGGTGTAGCCGTAATCCAGTTCCTTCACCAGAAACACCGGTATGAAGGAAACATACAAAAGCCCGCCAAAGGCGTAGACAAAGGCCCAGACAAGGTATCTGCGGAAACGCCGGTTACGTTTGAGGATACTGAGTGCTTCCGCAAAGTGTTGCCAGGGGCTGTGCCGGGGCTGTTGTGACAGCTTCTCCTGGGTTTCCTGCACCTTGATGGTTTTGAACACCAGCAGGGAGGCAAGGGACAATACACCGGCGACGATCATCAGGCTGTTGATCATCATGCCGGGGTTTTCTGCCACCAGATCCAGCAGCCATGCGGCCAAAAGCCCGGCTCCCAAAAATACCAGCGAAAACCACCGGCGGATTTCACCGGTGACGGCTCCCCGGTGGGTCGCGGGATAATTCAGGCGTATGATGGCCGTGAGGGCAGGGCGGGTAAGTACATCAAAGAGGGCTCCCAGCCCGAAGATGATCAGAAACAGCAGTACGTCACTGGTGCAGGCCATGGCAAAGGCGGTGCTGGCATAGCCGAAGCCCGGCACCAGCACATAGGGTTTCTTGTGAGCCGACGCCATGCGGCCGCCAAGATACAGCACCACAAACATGCCGATACTGCTGATGCTCAACTGCAGGGACATCTGCCAGTCTGGGCTACCCATGCCCTTGATGGCCATCACCGGGGCATTGGCCAGAATGCCCTTGGTCGCTGCATCAAGAAGGGAGTAGGCCATGTGCCGCCGGTAGGTGTGACGGCATGCGTCCGGCATGGCGGGCGCTGAAACCAGCCCCCGGAGCCATCGGGCGGCGGGAATCATGCTTCGATGCCCGCCAGGATATCCGCAAGGGTGGTAATGGTCGCTCCGGCGGCCCGCATCTCTGCCAGGGTCTGCTCTTCGCTTTGTGGGGTGCCCCCGGCGCTGGAAATTCGCACATCCTGCGGCAGAATAACCTTATGGCCCGCTGCCAGCATGGCCTTCACCGCAGAACCCACGCAATAATCAAAGCCATTGCCAAACACAATCCAGGTGTCCACCTTCAGAAGTGAAAACAACTTTTGGCCGTTTGCATTGGTGCCCAGTACATCAAAGGCGCGGCAGGCGGCGTTTTCCTTTGGATCGCCGTAGGTGATTTTTTCCAGATAAAAACGTCTGAAGTCCGGCACCTGTGCGCACCAGTTCTGCTTGCTTTTATCCAGGGGAATGTGCAGCACATCCTCAAACACACCGGGCTGGGGCATGCTGCCGGAACAGCAGGTACAAAACACAAAAGGCGCGTTGTGGGCTTCGCCGAAATGGTAGAGTTGTCCAAGCAAGGGGATAATGGGGACCACCCGGGGACGGAAGGTGAGCCCGTCTCCCTGTTCGTTCATCTCAAGGCAGTCAACGTCGAATAAGCCATAGCGTGGTGTCATGATGATCTCCTAAAAATGTCCTTCCACAGAGACGCCGTAGGAACGGGGCGTGCCTTCAAAAGCGGAGCCGTTTTTCACGCCGCCGAAGACCGCAGAGAAGTATTCGGAATCCAGCATATTTTTGATAAACAGCGATACCCGCAGGTTGTCCTGCCATTTGTAGTATACCCAGGCATCCCACAGCACATATTCCGGCAGGTGGAAGCTGTTGGCGTCATTGCCATAAAAGCCGGAGACATAGCGTACTTCAGTGCCACCGCCAAAGCCCAGGGCGACTTCCCAGTTCAGGCCACCGGCAAAGGTGTGGTCGGAAATGGTGGGTATACGGTTTCCTTCCACACCGGGATTGGTGGGGGATTCAAGAATAACCGGCTGCCGCCAGGTGTATCCCGCAAAGAGTTCCAGCTCTTTGAGGGGACGATACCGCCAGTCGGTTTCAATGCCCCGGACCCGCCAGATACCGGCATTCTGCCATTCCTCTGCGCTGGCATCGTAGGCCACAACATCCTTGCGTTTGAGATGGAAAAAGACTACAGAGCCTTCAATCATACGTCCCAGAAGCCGGGTTTTAACGCCAACATCAAAGCTTTCGCTTTTTTCCGGCTCCACATCGGCGAATTCGGTGTTGCTTACGGCCCGGAAAATAGGGCTGAATCCGCGACCCCAGTTGCCGTAGACATTCAGTTTGTAATTCTGCATCTTCAAAATGGCGACGTTTAACCCCACGGTGGGGCTCAATGCCCAGCCATCCTGACCTGCTTCGTCTCCGGTGGCGGGGATGTTCTGGGTACGGTCAAACCAGTCGAAGCGCAGGCCGCCGTGCAAAAAGAAGC
>Ga0070729_10003296_pt1 | contig 19075 bp, 15 predicted proteins | sample tdDd472_FD_66725 | JGI IMG/M metagenome (GOLD analysis project Ga0070729, IMG submission 66725) | Marine sediment microbial communities from the Atlantic coast under amendment with organic carbon and nitrate - tdDd47.2 | ecosystem: Environmental > Aquatic > Marine > Coastal > Sediment | place... | reverse complement strand
AATCATTAGTTTTCCCTGGAAATGATTTACCTGGAGTTTATGGAGCCGGGGCTTTCCAGACTATGGTAAATCGCGATCTTGTGAAATCATCTGATAGAATTTTTATAATCGGTAGTGGGAATGTTGGACTTATCGCTGCCTATCATGCGTTACAGGCAGGTATTCAAGCTGTAGGAATTTGTGATATTCTCGACAAACCTTCGGGATATAAAGTCCATGCTGACAAAATCAAACGTATGGGCGTTCCTGTTTACCTGAAACACACAATCCTTTCTGCAGAAGGTGATCGCAAAGTGGAAAAAATAACTATTGCAGAAGTTGATGAAAATTGGAATCCAATTCTGGAAACAGCCAAAACATTTAATGTTGATACTCTTTTAATTGCAGTTGGACTATCACCAGTTGATGAGTTTTATGATATGGTGAAGAGTTTTGGATTCAAGGTTGTAAAAACCGGAGATTCCAAAGAGATTGCAGAAGCTTCCTCTGCAATGTTTGGCGGACGAATCGCTGGATTGGAAATGGCTCAAATATTAGGAAAAGATGTAGTTATCGATGAATCCTACCACGAAAAAGCTGAAATCCTCAAAAGTCATCCCGGAAAAATATATGAACTCCCAATAGTAGAATTGAAAGAAAAATTTCAGCCAATTATCAGTTGTGATCAGGAAATTCCCTGCAATCCATGTACATCTGTATGTCCTGTGAGAGCGATTGAATTAGAGGACAATCTTGGATCTATAATGGATATTCCAGTCTATACAAAAGATTGTACTGGCTGCGGACTCTGTGTCGCAATTTGTCCGGGACTTGCTATTGTCCTTGCGAAAAAAATAGATGATAACTTTGCTGAAGTCATAATTCCTTACGAATACATTCCAACCTTTGAAGTAGGCGAAAATATTACTCTTGCAGATGCTCCTGGAAAATTCATTGGTGAAGGTGAAGTAACCAAGATCAGATTTTTGAAAAAATATAAAACTCATCTGATAACGGTCAAAGTTGATCTCGCAATCGGTAATAAAGTAGCTGGCATCGAAGTCCAGCCAAAAGAAATATCAGCACCATTAGATAACGCAAAATTCTCCTACATTCCAGAAAATGGAATAGTCTGTCAGTGTGAAAAAATCACTGCTAAGGAACTATTGGATTACATCAAAGAACACAAAGTAAGAGATATTAATCAATTGAAGTCTCTCCGTCTTGGAATGGGAGCTTGTGGCGGTAATACATGCTCCGTGCTTTTACCAAGATTATTCAAAATGGCTGGGGTTGACTGGTCAGAAGTTACTCATGGAACCAAACGTCCACTCAGTGTAGAAGTGCCAATGTTTGCAATTATCAATGAAAATGAGGGGAGATAATTATGAAAACTTTTGATGTATTAATTATTGGTGCCGGAAGTGTCGGAACTCCTCTTGCCTGGAAACTCGCAAAACGTGGTGTAAAAGTAGGAGTTGTTGATAAATTGCCCTCAGTTGGACAAGGCCAGAACAAAGCTGCAATCGGTGGAATCAGAGCGACACACTCAGATCCAGCAAAAATCCAAATCTGTCAAAAATCTTTGGATATTGTTCGTCGTATGGAACCGGAATTCGGCTTTGATGTAGACTGGGTACAGGGCGGATATATGTTTCCAGTTTATGATCATGATACAGAGATGAAACTGAGAAACCTACTGGAATATCAAAAACACTTTCAACTCAATATAGATTGGATTCCTGCGAAAGAGGTAGAAACTTTGGCGCCGGGAATCAATAATAAACATTTACTTGGAGCGACTTATTCACCCGAAGATGGATCAGCCAGCCCATTACGACTAATAGATGCATTTTATGTAATGGCAAATTATGAAGGTGCAGAATTTTTCTTCAACGAAGAAGTCACTGATTTTGAGACTAATGGCACCAAAATCACCAAAGTAATCACAACCAAAGATACATACGAAGCAGCAATGATTGTTAATGCTTCTGGTGGAGATGCTCGTGAACTCTGTGAAATAATTGGTCTTGATGTGCCGGTTTATCCTGATTCACATGAAGGTGGAATTACAGAACCTGTAAAGAGATTTTTTGAGCCTATGATTGTGGATATTCGTCCATCCAACGGTTCTGCCAATTACTACTTTTACCAAAATGGAGAAGGACAGGTTGTTTTTTGTATCACACCATCACCTAGTATCCTTGGGAAAGATTGTGACAACACATCAGAATTTTTACCAATGGTTGTAAAAAGAATGGTAAATCTCTATCCAAAATTACGCAATCTCAGAATTCGCAGAACATGGCGTGGACTTTACCCAATGACACCCGATGGTTTTCCCATTGTAGGATTCCCGAAAGAATACGATAATATGCTTCTTGCAATCGGAATGTGTGGTCAGGGATTTATGCTAGGTCCTGGACTTGGAGAAATTTTATCAGAAATAATTGTTGACAAAAGCACTGAATATCAAGATATTCTTGAAGAACTTACTTTATATAGAAATTTTACTGGCGAGGAAAAATTAAAATAAAGTTTAGTGCTTTTGAGGTCGAAGGAGGAAAAACAGGCATTGCAATAATGCCTGTTTTTGTTTTTTAAGGGTTTTGGTTTGGAGCTACTCCGGACTATATTGCTGTGAATTTCCACGAGTTTCAACTCGTGATTTACTCAATTAATACAATATAAGGAGAGTCAAATGTCATCAGCAGAAAATTTTAATAAAGAACGTGAAGATTTAAATGAATTAGTGATGCAGTATGCAGGAAAAACCACAAAACGTTTTTTCAATCTGGATACCAATGTTTATAAAGATGGAGCCCTTCCTGCAAAAACCAAAGAAATGCTTGGATTGGTATCTTCACTGGTATTGAGATGTGATGATTGCATCAAATATCATCTGGACAAATGCCAGGAACAAGATGTCAATGATGAGGAATTGGATGAAATACTCAGTGTAGGATTAATTGTTGGTGGTTCTATTACGATTCCACATATTCGTAGAGCTTTGAAATTTTGGGATGAAAACAAATAGAAAATTAGCCACAGAGTCACGGAGGATTTTACTATTTTTTCCTCTGTGCCCTCCATGACTCTGTGGCTAATGTTTTTTAATATCCCGGAGTCGGTGATTCCAGTATTTCAAAATCGAGTGTAGAATTGTTTGTATCATATCCGGGATAAGTACGTTGGACCGATTTTCCTGAAAAAATAGGCAATCCTCGTCCACCCATTCCTCTATCCAATTTATCACAGATGTTTTCATTAATTACAGATGATTTGTATTCGACAAAATCTATTATGGAACTAATTTCAAATCCATCTAAATAATTCAAGTCACTTCCATCCGAAATAAATATTGCGCCAGCAGAACCATTCATAATAAAATCACGTCTGTAACCCGTCTCAATATTATCAAGATTTGGGACTTTCAAATTATCACAATCTCCAAAATCCATTCCATTCTTCATTTCAAAATCAGCGAATGATAAATCAAGACTACTTGCATTATTGAAAATCTCCTTTTTATGATTAATTGCATCTTGTGCAATTACTTTGTATTCGTTAGGTAATATGGGGAAATCTTTTGTCCCACCCATAGGTACACCAGGAAACTGAAAAACCATTAAAATATTATCAAGTGATCTGTACAATCTACCCAATATCATTCCATCAAGATAAATCGTATCATTTGATGTATTTATTAACTCAATGAACTGATCTCCTTGGTAACCAAAATTATTCACAGGTCCGGCATAATATATTTCATTAATTTTAATTCCGGACGAAGTTCCGGCAGCAATTGTATGAATCGTATCGATTACACTTCTTATATTAATTGCATCGATTATTTTACTGCCGATTACAGAAATAGTATCGAAATCCAATTCATTATTGAGTGATTGTGTAACTATTTCTTCAATAATTGCCACTTGATAATCAGTGAAAACCAGATGATCAAAACAAACTATTCCGTTTTCATCAGTTGTATCTTTGATGGGTGATAAATTATAACCTAGCGGGATTATCTCAACATGTACATAAGACAATAATTGATTATCGTACTTAACAATAAGTTCAATAGAATATTCCCCATCATAAATAGTAGGTTTCTCTTGAAAACAATTACTCAGGAATATTAAACTCAGAATAATAGTAATTTGTATTATTAATATTGATAATTTTTTCACAGGTAAAAATATTATCTATTTATTTCATATCAAAATTAAAATTCTATTGTACCACCATTATGTTTTTCGTCTTTGAAGGACATTGCTTTATTATCAGCACTACCAAACCTGAAACTGTTTCTATCCACATATCGATGAAGTATTATCTTTACATACAACGTTTCATTTGGTTGAAGCATTTGTAGAAAATTATTTACTTCGTTACGATATTCAACTGGATGATAGTAGGAAAAACCTTTTTCCGGTCTGGCAAAAACTCGTATTCCCATCATAGCATCAGGATTTTTTGCCAAAACATCATAATCCAGGTAAAAAATAATTGTATTGGGAGATTTTGTATTTCTCTGTCTATCTACAAAAAATCCTTTAGGTAGTTTCTCTGGTTCAAAATTATTTCCATAAAGCAAAAACAAGTCAAAGTTTTTCACTGCATTTCCTTCATCATCCCATATAGAAAATACTATATTTGAATATCGATGTTTTTTGGAATGTTTATCTTTGGATTGAGTTTTGGTGGTTAAATCTTCCATTTCCTCTTCAAGATTTTGGTAAGATGCTTTATCATTTACTTTCAAAGCTTTGAAAATCATTTCAACAACAGGTTTCTTATCTGCATTTTTATAGGTCGGGCTCTTCAGAATTCCCATTTTCGATCCGGAATGACTGGCTTTGGGTACTACACAAAGCGGAGTATTTACCGGTTGCTCGATGATACCACTTTGCTCCAAATGGTTTAGTTCCATGGCTTCAGTTCGATGAAATATAGATAGGTTCTTTTCAGTATTTTCCTTTAGTACAAGCATGGAATAATTCATATTAGCACCAGCAACTCTCACCACGCCATCAGAACCAACTTCATTGAGATAGGAATTGAGAAAATCATAATATTTTTCATCAATGGATTGTCCAATGATTACAAAAGGAAAATATCCATTATCAGCATTTTTGTAATGAATATTCTGTTCTGCCAATCGATACTGATATTCACTACCAAGTGCCAGCCAGTCCAAAATCCTCTTTCCAGGTTCTATACCATTGAACCAGGATTTAATTCTTCCTATTCTTTCTTTTCCCAATGTTGCCAGCGATGAACCATGATTTGCTGGAGCCAGCATTATCAGATGTTGCAGCGGAAGTTCATTCAATTTTTCATTGCCGAAATATCTATCAACCCACTCACGGACAACTGGTCCACCAGTTGAATGTGTAATACATGAAAATGGCACATTATCTACAAAAATTTCAGGAACCGTATCATGCAACGCCTGTTGCAATGCTCGGATCAAATCCGTCATAGTGACTTCATCATGAAAACTAATATACCGCCCAAGCCAAATATTTTTTATCTCAATATCAAGATCATATTTGTGAGCATTTCTACTGATTATACGAGGTAATTTTCCATAAGTATCGGTGTTTGTCACACTCCAGCCATGGATAAAAAGTAATAACATGGTTACCTCCTCTTTTATTTGTTTGGAATGATTAATGTTTATGAAAATTTACTTAAATTAGCAAGTTGAAAATAAAAAAGCGGGTTTTTAACCCGCATAGATATTAGTATTTTTCATTTATTATTTAGAAATACAATATAGCGAATTCCAGCCTCTCAAAAATAATTGATCTCCAATTGTAACAGGAGAAGCATCAAAATTATCATCAAGTTTGTTTTGTGAGACTAATTCAAACTTTTCTCCTTCCTTAATTACCGAACAATTACCTTTTCGATCTATAAAATAAATATATCCATTTGCTGCAACAGGTGAAGCGTATGCACCTTTCATTCCTTCAGGTTTGACTGTATCATAATAGATTTTTCCTGTTTTGGAATCAACACAGCTGATTTGTGCTCTACTTCCCTTTAAGTAGTATAACTTTCCATCTTTTAATAAGGGCGAAGGAACATAAGATGTACCTTTATCATACGTCCAGATTACAGCATCCGAGTTTTCCAAGTTACCTTTTGCTGATTTCAAATCTACCGCCTGGACAATTTTTGATTTCATAAATCCTGTCATCAGAAATACTCTTTCTCCATCAAATACAGGACAGGATATTACACCATCACCTAATCCGGCAAGTTCCCAAATTTCATTACCATCAACTAGATCATATCCAATTGATTTAGTTTCACCGGGAACTACTATCTGAGTATTACCTTCAATTTCCACAACAATTGGTGTCGTCCATGTAGTTCCTTCTTCTCGGTCTTTTTGCCAAATTTCTTCTCCTGATTCCTTATTTAGTACAAATAGTTTTGACTGACCTTGATGATCCCAAAGAATTATTAATTTATCTTTGTAAAGTACCGGTGATGCTCCTTCACCAAAAGTTGCTTCAACCTGCATATCACCTAAATCTTTTTCCCAAATCATTTCACCTTTCAGATCAAAACAATAAACGCCATAGGAACCAAAGGAAGCAATAACATGATTTCCATCAGTTACACAAGATGCAGATGCCCAACTGCCTTCTTTGTGAACACCTTCATGTGGAAATTGCTCTCGTGCAACTTTTTGCCAAATAATTTCTCCGGTATTACGATCTATTGAATAGACAACAAACTGAAGAATATTTTTTGTGCTTTTATTCATTGGGGTCATTCTGAAGAATATATTGGACCTTTTTTTTAGTCTCTTAATTGCTTCTTTTGTTCCTTTTTCATCCAATTTGATAGCAGTTGTAATAAAAATCTGGTCTCCCCAAATAACCGGAGTGCCAAGTCCTTTGCCCGGAATTGGTGTTTTCCATTTTACATTTTTTGTTTCGCTCCACTCTGTAAGTGGATTGCTGTTCAATGAAACCCCATCATCATTTGGTCCTCGCCAATTTGGCCAATTATCATTATATTTTTCTTCACTCATTAGAAAACCTATTATCACCAATGAAAAAATGATAACACAAAAAATAGTTTTAAATTTCACTTTATTCTCCTTTATTAATTATTCCGAAATACAATACAGACACCTATTGCCCCTCAAAAACAATTGACTTCCTACAATCGCAGGGGAAGCGTCAAAATTATCATCAAGTTTATTTTTTGAGATTAATTCAAACTCAATTCCCTCTTTAATTATTGAACATGTTCCTTTTCTATCCAGGATATAAATATTTCCATTTGCGCAGACAGGTGACGCATAAGCACCTTTCATCCCTTCAGGTTTCACTGCATCATAATAGATTTTTCCTGTTTTGGAATCAACACAGCTTAATTGAGAACGACAACCTTTCAGGTAATATAGTTTTCCATCTTTTATCAATGCAGAGGGAACATAGGATGTATTTTTATTATAAGTCCAAACAAGTGAAGGTGTGTTTTCCAAATCTCCTTTTGCCTGAGATAAATCAACAGCTTGGATTATTTTGGATTTTCCCCAACCAGTCATCATAAAAATACGTTCACCATCAAAAACAGGACTTGAAGTTACTGCATCTCCCAATCCAGTAAGCTGCCAAATTTCATTACCATTTTCTAGGTCGTATCCAATAGATTTGGTATCACCAGGAACAATGATCTGTTTTTCACTCTTTATTTCAACAACAATTGGTGTGGCCCATGATGTAAGTTCTTCTCTATCTTTCTGCCAGATTTCTTTACCAGTGTTTTTATTCAAAACATATATTTTTGATTGCTCCTCATGATCCCATACAACGATCAGTTTATCTCCATGAAGTGTCGGTGATGTTCCCTCTCCCATTGTCATTGCTACTTTCATATCACCAAGGTCTTTCTCCCAAATCATATTACCTGCCATATCAAAACAGTAAAATCCATAGGAACCAAAAGATGCAATGATATGTTCACCATCGGTAACACAGGAGGCGGATGCAAAACTTCCGTCCTTATTCACGCCTTCATGTGGATATTGTTCTCGTACAATTTTTTGCCAATTAATTTTTCCAGTATTGCGATTTATTGAATAAACAACAAACTGTAAAAAGTTTTCTGTCATATCGTACATACCAATCATCTTTTGAAATCCAGGTGATTTCTTTTTTAGTTTTTTAACAGCTTCCTCAGTTGCTTTTTGATCAAGCTCGATGGCAGTCGTAATGAATATTTGGTCTTCCCAGACAACAGGAGTTCCAACACCTTTACCTGGAATTGGTGTTTTCCATTTTACATTTTTTGTTTCACTCCATTCAGTTGGTGGATTACCATCCAATGATACACCGTCAGAATTTGGTCCTCGCCAATTTGGCCAGTTATCTGAACTGAATAAATTCCCAGTCAATATGATCACACACAATAGTATAGACAAAATGGATTGTGATTTCATTTCGAACTCCCTTTTCTTAAATTGAACTCTTTGATGTTATTCAATAGAAACTATTTGAAAACAATTATATATGCAAATTATAAAAATGTAAGAACTATTAAACTCTTAAAATGTGATTTAAACTACATATCTCATAATATATTTTAAGACCACAGAATTATTAACGAAATAAAGAAAATTTTATTGTATAGCCAATAAACAATCAGGTATTAAAAAAAGGCTTTATCAAGGTCATTCAAGTATTTTTTTGAACTAAAATTTGTCCGATTAACCATTATAATTGTACCAATTCCAATTGATGGATATAACCGCATTTCACAATGATATCCACCCCCACCACCTTCTTTATAGAAATATTGAACTCCATCAAGATTACCAACATGCCAACCTAGGCTCATCTCAATTGGTTCATTCTTATGATTTTTTTGCTGAGTATATAACAGAGACTTAATTTCTTCATTGATCAGAGCGGAATGTGATTTTAACTGATCTTGTAGAAATATTGCGAAATCTTGTGCTGAACCGATTAATCCTCCAAATGCGGGACCATTCAAATAATGATTGTTAATATGAAGCCATTTGTCTTCGTATTCACCTATAAGTTCATTATCAAGCATGAATCCTTTTATCAAATCCAGAAATGAATTTTTGGCTAAATATCCTTTAGCATGTAATTCCGGATTTTTGATTGTAGTAGTTAAATTATCATAATCATTAAACAGCTTATATACTATTTCCTTGGATATATATTCAGTAAATGAGACATGAGTAACTTCTTCAATGATTTTTCCGAGTAACCAATATCCAATATTTGAATAGAAATATCTTTCTCCAGGCTCAAATTTAACCTTATTATATTTTTTAAGTATCATTGTTAGTTCATCTGATTCATTAAAATTTAAATTATCTTCTACTTTATGAGCCCATTTTAATGGTATCGGATTAGGAATTCCCGATGTATGAGTGATAAGATGTTTAATTAATATTTTATCACCATATGGAATATCCGGGAGATGTTTTTTTACTGGATCATCTAAGTTAAGTTGGCCTGATTCAACCAACTGAAGTATTGCAACAGCAGTGAATGTTTTTGTCATCGAATATGCCATCATTGTTGAGTTAGTCTGAATGGCTGAATGATTTTCTATATCAGCATACCCCGAAGCATAACTAAGGATGGTTTTCGAAGAATCAACAACAACATATTGGATTGCAGGTATTTTCAATATCTCTGTTTGGGAATCAAGAAAGTGTGTGATTTGTTTTATAGGATCATTATTAGTTTTATCCATCTGTGCTCCACAATTTATGAAGTTAATTACTAAGGTAATCAGAATTATATATTTTAACATGTTTAATCTCCCTTTAATCATTCTATTCCAATCATCAATTCATCCATTAAAGCATTCATTTTTTCAGCAACTGCTTCATAGGGTGCTGTTTCCATCATATCAACTCCAGCAGTTTTTAAAATTTCAACCGGGAGTGCAGAATTTCCTGCTTCAAGAAGTTTATTAAATCTCTGAATTGCTGGCTTACCTTCATTTAATATATTTGTAGCAAGTTGAATGGAAGCAGAAAAACTGGTTGCATAACTATACAGATAGTAGTTTAGGTAAAAATGTGGCCACTCCAACCAGGATGCTTCATCTATTTTTGTAATAGTTACTTCATCGCCATAATATTGTTTTAATAATTTACCATATAAATCATTTAACATTTCTGTAGATAATGGATTTCCAGTCTCAATCATTTTGTGAATCTCAAGTTCAAATTCAGCCATCATTGTGGAATTGAAAACCATTAATACCAAATTATCAAGATACTGTTCTATATAGTACTGCTTTTCTTCTTTTGATTCTGCATGTTGAATAAGATAAAATTGAGAAATATTTTCAGCAGTGGTTGAAGCTACTTCTGATATAAAAGGAGGATAATCCTGATAAATATATGGTTGATTTTCAATAATTTTAGATGCATGAACATAATGACCTAATTCATGAACCAAGGTATAAAAATCCAATAATTTTCCGCCCCAATTCATTTTGACATAAGGGTGCGGACCGGAGCAACCTGAACTATATCCACCAGTTTCTTTACCTAAGTTAGGATATGCATCAATCCATCTATTTTTGTAAGCATTTTCAATATATTTTAGATAATCCTTGTCCAATATTTGAAGTGATTCAAATGTTAAGTTCTTACCTTCTTCCCATGAAATGTCTTTCTCTATTTTCTGGAAAACCGATGTTCTGAGATCATATATGTGTAAAGTATCAAGTTCCAGCAATTCCTTTTTGATTTTCATCCATCGATGAAGAGGTTCTAGATTCATTTTAACAGAATTGATGAGGTTCTCATAAATTTCAACTGGTATATCATAATTCGCCAGAGCAGATTCCAGGCAATTTTCATATCCTCTTGTATTTGAAATGAACAATTTTGTATCAATATAGTTATTTAGATTTTTCGTAAGTGTTTCTTTATAATTTGAAAGGGAATTGTAATACTTTTCATATCCTCTTTTTCTATAATCCCTATCAGAAGATGATCTTGCTCTCCAGGAAGTTGATCTGTTCAATTGGATTGTTTCATTTTTATCATTTTTAATAGTTGGAAATGGGAGTTCTGCATAGATTAATGTATTAAAAAGATTGTAAGAATTATCCATCAATTGTGATGCATTTGCTAATAGTTCTTCTTTGTCTTTTGATAATGTATAATCTTTTTTTGATAGAAGAGTTTTAAAAAAATGATCATAAATTTTGAGTTCTTTTCTCCCTTTGATATATCGCTGTATTTTTTTATCAGGAATTGATATGATTTCAGGTTTAATGAAAGATCTGCCAACCTCAACTTTCTTATCTAATATTGAATAATTAGACCACATTGCTTGATAGGTTGTATTCTTCATATCAACATCAAGATTTAATTTAGCATATAACCATAAGTATCCCAATTTTTCCTTAATAAGGTTATCAAACTCCAAACAGTTTACCAAGTTTTCTCCAGAAGATGACAACTTATCTTTGTAAGAATCATATTTATATAAATTGTTCTCTATCCATTCAAAATCATTTTTCCACTCATTTTCATTGAGATAGACATCCTTTGTATCCCATTTATATTTATCTTCGATTTGATTTCTTTTTAATAGACCGCTAGTATGAGATTGTGTTAATCCAACAGATATTAATATCAAAATGAATATCAGTACAATTATGTTTTTTCTCATTATATTAAACCTTTTTTTAAACATTTCTTCAAAATTCTCAATTCCTATATACAATTTCAATTTAAAAAGCATATCCAATTGAGAATTCACCTAAAAATGGATCTATAAAATCGTATGAATCTTCAAACTTATCTAATATTGAATTAGTTGATTCAATCAAAGGAGATGTTTTCTGATCTTTTAATAGAAAAAATCCATATCCAAAAGCTAAGTTCAAGTTGATGCCATTATCCCAAACCCATCTTTTTCCAATGTTCACTCCCAATGTTACTTCAGGAATTGTAAAATCAAAATTAGTTGATTCTAATGTACCGGTGCCACTATATACTCGATATCTTGAATAAATCCCAATATATCCAGATTCCATTTCTCCAGATAAATGATAACGATAATTCAATATCAATGCGCCACCTTTGGCCTTCAACTTGGCTTCAGTATAATTTTTGGGAACATCTTCATAATCAAATCGACATACAAGTCCATGATTATTTCCAAATAACTGCTCATAATTAATTGAATATATTCCAAAGGCAACTCCACCAGGACAAGAGTTTATTGCTTTTGTAATTTTCTTTTCTGCAGAATAACTATCTTTTGATAAGAGAAATACAATTTGAGCATTTAGATTGGCCGATAAAAAGACACTAAATACAAAAATAATAGTAGCTAGTTTTTGTATTTTTCTACTATTCGTTGATATATAATTTTTAAACATCTCCTACTCCGTTTTCTATTATTGTTGATTCTTTTTTAACAAAATAATTCCCAACCATACAAACCAAATGATTTGTCCAAGGCCAAAAATCATCCCTAATTCACCAAGTCCGGGAAATGATGAAATAATACCAACGATTCCGATCAACAGTCCAATCGAATTAAGGATTCTATTAAATTTGTCGGCTCTCAAAGCAACTATACTTACCAAGAGTAACCATATGCCACCAAGAATTTCATTTCCGCCACCTAAACCATCAAAAACAGAATGTATCGATGCCCAGACAGTTGCTGCCTGTTCAGGATTATCAGTGTAAAGGTTAACAACTGTATCCATTCCTACATTGTATATCATTCCACTTGCTATGACCACACAAGCCCAAATAAAACCTATTATTGTGGTAATTTGTATCATAACAGGTGACTGATCTTTCAATTTTTCATTCAATGATAATGCAAGAATGACCAAGACAACCGCCCAAATTTGAAAAACAAGAAGATGAAGTAGATGTAAACCAACCTGATTTTCTACAAGAACAACGACTTTCTGAATTGGATCCACAACCTCATTTGTACCCAGAATAAAAATAAAACCAATAATTCCAATAATGTATGCTAATCCTGAATAAAGAGCTGCAAAACCGCCTAATTTCTGTAAATTTTTCATAATAATTCTCCGTTTTCTTTTGTTTAGAAAAAAGTTTTAAAGCCAAGTACAAATCTAAGTTTGGAAGGATATATTGAATCATCATCAAAATCTCTTTCATCAGTAAATCCCAGAGAAGCACATGCGTTTTCAGTTAACCAAAATTCAATATCATTGCCATATCCAAGTACCATTCTAGCATTTGTAATATTATGTTTGCTATCATTTTCAGGTAGTGTATACATCGCTTTTAAATGCCAGGAAAAGCTTACAAAGTTTAAAAGAATTGGTGACCCAAAATTCAATTTTCCATAACCACCAAAGCCATTTGATTTATAAAAAGTGGTATTGTTCATGAATACTGTTTCGTTTGAAAACATTTGAAATCCACCGCTTATCCCTACTCTATAATCTTTTCTTTTGCCGATATATGTAGAGCTTGATTTTGCCCAAGGTCTTTTGTTTAATCTAAACATATATCCCATTTCTATATTAAACGTGTAATTGGTTCCAGTTTTTGATCCACCAAATAGACCTGTTCCCCAATCTGATGCTTCTTCTGTTATATAGGGATTTACATTGATTTGTACTTCATAAATTGACTCAAGTAAAATTTCCAAAGAATCAATTTTTTGATAAATATTTTCATGTTCATCTGCCATTAAATTTGAAAAAAGTAATAAACTGAAAAATAAAAGTAAAATCGTAGTTCTGATATCGAGTTTCACAGTTTCATTTTTAATTTTTGTTGATTTTGTTGTTTCTACATTGTTTCTTTTTGATTCTGTTTGATTCTGCATTTTCAGCTCCTTTTATTATTTTAATAATTCTGTTATGTGGTTGATAAACTCTTGCATACTAAAGGGTTTATCTAAATAGTCTTTACATCCGGCTCTCATCAGATCAACAACCAAACTCATGTTTCCATATCCTGAAATCGCTAAAATAGGCACAGTAATATCAAGTGCATTTATTTTTTCTATTAATTGTAATCCAGACATTCCAGGCATTTGAATATCAGTGATAATTAGATCGTATGATTCATTATTGCTATAAGTCTCCTTGATCTTATTAATAGCAGTATTGCCATTATTTACGATCACTGTTTCAAAACCTTTTCTTTTCAGTGTAAATGCCATTGTTTGAAGGAGAGTTACTTCGTCATCTGCTATTAATATTCTTTTTTTATGTTTCAAAATATTTCCTTTTTATTTGCATCTACCTATGTCAAGGTAGATGCCAGAAAATATTTATAGCATTTAAACAATTGTTAATCAATGGTTTATATTTGAGTTTTAGGATGATTAAAAATTCAAAAAAGATGTGACTATTTTCAACATCACAACAGTAAAGAGAGTGTAAGTAACTTATAGAAAACCACTTGTGAAGATTTGCCAATTTTCACACTGTGAATATTGTCCCACCCATAAAATGAATTGGATTTAATTACGCTATATAATTAAAAAATTAAGAAGAGATTAGAGAAGAATATCAGAATTTTTAACATGAACAATAGACAACAATAACTTTTTAATTTTGCTGTCGATTCAATCGTTTATTTAATGCAGATCTTGTGAGACCTAGCATTTGTGCTGCGATTGTTTGATTATTATTCGCTCTTTTTAATGCTTCGGAGACGAGTTTTTTTTCAACTTCTTTGATTGTTGGTAAAGGATCAGAAAAAAATACTTTTTCAACAGGATTCTTATTTTGACTAGCAGAGTTCTCTGAGGTTAAAGTATTATTTTTATTGATTCTTTCTTTAAAAATATTCATGGATAATATGCCGGATTTATGACGACTTATAGCGTCATAAATCATTCCTTTTAATTCACGAATATTACCTGGAAAATTGTAAATCGACAACAAGGTGTATAGTTCCTTTGGAAAACAGGGTTTATCTTTACCAATCTCTTTCGCAGCACATTCAATAAAGAAATCCGTTAAAAGAGGTATATCGTCTTTTCGTTCCTTTAAAGAAGGTATCTCGATATGATGGTTTTGTAATCGATAGAAAAGATCCTTTCGGAATTCCCCTTCCTCTTGCATTTTGTATAAATCAACATTTGTAGCAACAACAATCCTGGCGTTGGAAGAAGTTGGAGTATCTGATCCAACTTGATAATATGTTTTTTGCTCCAGTAATCGTAATAGTTTGATTTGAGATTCCATCTTCAGATCGCCGATTTCATCTAAAAATAAAGTTCCTCCCGATGCTTTTTCTATAAGTCCTTTTCGATAGTTCATTGCTCCTGTAAAAGCACCTTTTGTGTGTCCAAATAAAGTATCGCTGAATAAATTATCATCAAGACCAGCTACATTAATCGAAATAAATTCTCCTTTTCTTTCGCTAGCAGAATGAACAGATTTCGCTATCATTTCTTTACCAACACCTGTTTCTCCAGTTATTAAAATAGGTAAAGATGTCTTTGCAATCGCTTCTATATATTGAAAAATGGAAAACATAATGTGATTTCCTGTCACAATAGTTTCGAAGATATCAGGTTTTTCAAGTTTATTACTCAGCAATGTTTTTTTGAGTTTGATATTTTCAGATTTGATATCACTAAATTCAATTGCTTTTTTTACGCAGGTTATCAACCTTGCTTTTTCAACAGGTTTGGTCAAATAATCAAAAGCACAATTTTTCATACAATCAACAGCAATATTGACTTCATTGACAGCAGTGTGCATTATCACAGGAATATCATTGAATTCCTGCGTAATTTGTGGTAAAAGTTCATCTCCATTTACATAAGGCATCATTAAATCAAGAATCACAACGCTAACAGGATTTTTCCTAAGCAATTCCATAACCTGACGACTATCATTACATTTAATAATATTATTGATTCCCGCAGTCCTCAAAGCAAAGGAACCGCTTTGTAGAAATTGTTCTTCATCATCAACAATTAGAACTGGATTTAATGGATATTTTGACATTGACATATATTTCTCCATGCTTGAGACAATTATTTAACTAATGGGTAATCTAATAGAAAATGTTGTACCTTTTCCAACAATAGAATCAAAAATTAATTCACCACCATGATCTTTTATAATATTATAAGATATTGAAAGTCCTAATCCTGTTCCGCCAGTATCACGTTTTGTAGTAAAAAATGGATCCATGATATATTTTAAATTTTCTGATGGAATACCGACACCTTCGTCCAGAATATTGATTTGAATTGAATTATTTACTTTTTCTACAGATAGTTTTATTTCTTTATTTCTATCTTCCAATGAATGACAAGCATTGCTAATTAAATTTATAATCACTTGTTCTATTTGCTGGATATTTCCTCTAATTGAAGGAAGATCTTTGGGAATTTTAGTGGAAAAATTATTGGTACTTTTTTTAATTAGCCCTGTTAATATTGTAATCGAATCCTCTATCACAGTTGATAAATTGACAATTTGATCCAGATTTCCAGGATCCTTTCGTGCAAAATCCTTTAATGTCTGGACGATTTTTTTAATTCTCTCTGATCCTTCTTTGATTCCATTAATAATCATTGAAACTTCATCCCGGATCTCACTATAATTCAATCCGGCAATTACAAAATCCCCATGGTTCTCATAGTATTTATCAAGTATCGGGACAAAATCATTCCAAACTTCCGATAGATTTTCACTATTGAGTAAAATGAAGTTGTTGGGATTGTTTATCTCATGAGCAACACCAGAAACAAGGATTCCAACCGAAGCCATTTTTTCTGATTGAAAAAGTTTTTTCTGTTGTTGTCTGGCTATCTCCTCAGCTTGTTCACGATCCACAATCTCTTTATTTAATTTTTCAAGATTCAATTCCAGATTTCGACTATACTCTTCTTGTTTTTTATATGAGCTGTTCAACTCACTTACCATTTCATTAAAATTTTGTGTCAATTGACTAATTTCATCTTCTGCTATTAATGCTGTTTGTGTAGAATAATCACCCTCTTTAACTTTTTTTATTGCTTCTACAAGTGAATATATGGGTTTTGTAAAAGATCTTGTTACAAATATAATCGCAATAAACATTCCTACTATAACAATGAATCTGTCAATTAAAACCGATCCTAAAAGATCAAAACTTGTAAATTGGGAGAATTCTGTTCCAATTCCAGCAAATACAAATAAATCAAGTATCACTAAAATAGCAGGTAAAAATCCTAATATAATAAAGACAAGTATTAATGTTGTACCAACTTTCTTTTTCCCCACTGGAAATAACAGTTTGAATTGCATGAAAGCATTCATTTTCAAATCGAGAATAAAATCATTAATTAAAAAATAAGTAAAAAAAGCAGGGAAAATCGCAAAGACATAAATAGAAGATGAAAACATAGATAAGTAAAAAATTGGCGGCATTGTTTCAGTTGAAATAGTATCAGATGTAGATGAAAAATAGAATAGCAGGAAAAGAGATAATACAACATAAATGATTCCAATAATAAATACCCACAATGTTGAAAACCATGAAAGCCGTGAAATCTTTTTCAATGAATCTGAGTTGGTTTTTTCATCGCTGAATATTTGATCAATTGGTTTATAAAAGTAAATCGATCCAAATAAGTTAATAATTCCAAAAAGTACAAAATGTGCAGCTGTTGTAATCAAAAAAATGTCTAATGCTTTATGTAAAATAAAATAGATGCCATCAAAGGAAAGTATTAATAGAAATATACTTGCCATCGAAAAATAATAACGTTTCTTCATTTGGTTCTCATGTAGTTTTTTCATTTTATTAGATAAATTATTTTCTAATCGGTGGTTCTGCTATTTTTGTATGGATATTTAAATTACCTCGTCTAAAGTTAATCCAAATCAATATCAACATAATTCCGAAAGCCAAAGATATAAGATTTAATAATCCTGCTTCGGGACCAAATTTACCACCAGTCCAAATTTCAGGGCCACTTTGTTCAATTGAAATATTGATACTGATTCCATTGGGAATGTATGTCCACTTACCGGAAACCCAAAAACACAGCCTTGGAAAAGATTCCAGGAGAAATGAATTCCTATTGAAATTGCCAAACTCCCTGTTAATATAAATGGAAGCGTAAATAAAAAAACCCATAGTATGATACCCAATGTACTTATCAGATTTGCATTTGAATTTCCCAAATGAAAAAGCCCAAATAATAGTGATGAAAATATTACAGCAATAATAATTGCGATTTTCGATCCCAGAGTTTTAAAATTCATTCCTTCTGCAAAATTGGTCAAATGATACCCTCTGGAGGCTAATTCTTCCGAAAAACCAACACACGCAAAAAAGAAAGAAAAAACAATAAATGACAAAATGAAAGATCGATCTATTACACCTGTAAAAAATGTATCTGTAATAGTCACCCAACCAAAAGATAGTTCAATAACAAAAACAATACTCATCATCAAAATACCTAATCCTATTCCAAATCCCAGATTTATCCACCACTTATTATTAAAAGATAATCCAAGATCAGTAATCGGACGACGCTCGAATATTCGACATGAGATCCAAACACTTATTGCTACACGAAGTAGACGAACTATACCACCAAGAAAAATATACTCCAGAGAAGTATTTCCTTGAAATGTATTTGGGATTCCCAATATAAGTTTTAAACTTTTCATTAAAATAAAAAATAAGGTTAATTGAAGAATAATTCTGTATCCTGAGCGAATTCGATTTTGATTACTATTCCAAAATATTGGTTTTATTATCATAACATGTTTTATATTTATGCCTTCTTTAAAACTATCTCTGATTAATATTTACATTGATGCTTTCAAAGCCAATAGAATAGTAACTCCACCAGTTATAACATTTGCCAAGGTCCAACCAATTCTAAAACTATTTGATTCCAGAATATTACCATCTTTTCTGCGATTTTTTGTCCAAAACCAGAAGTTAAAACTGTGATATAAAAGTATTATTCCTGGAAACCAAAGAATCTTATAACTCCAAGATGTGTTCATAATTAATCCAATTGCAGCAACTCCATAAATCCATCCAACCAAACAATCAGAAACTGCAATTGCATGTTCATACACT